>Ga0187858_10001758_pt1 | contig 23388 bp, 15 predicted proteins | sample June2016WEW_8_15_FD_133015 | JGI IMG/M metagenome (GOLD analysis project Ga0187858, IMG submission 133015) | Peatland microbial communities from SPRUCE experiment site at the Marcell Experimental Forest, Minnesota, USA - June2016WEW_8_150 | ecosystem: Environmental > Terrestrial > Soil >...
CACGTTGCCGAGCCTGAAGCGATTTATACCGGCCGATCACCTGTGGCCGGTTGGCGATTACTGGAATTACCACGCCGGCCTCGAACGCTTTACCAGCATCGACAGGTTTGTGAATGGCATGGAACAGCGTTACGGCAAGGCCGCCAACCTGGAAGACTTTCTTCGCAAGTCGCAAGCCATGAACTACGAAGCCCAGCGCGCCATGTTCGAGGCTTATGGCCGCAATAAGTACGAATCCACCGGCGTGATCCAGTGGATGCTCAACAACGCCTGGCCGTCGATCATCTGGAACTTATACGATTACTACCTTGTTCCGGGAGGCGCCTATTTCGGATCGAAGAAAGCCTGCGAGCCGCTGCACGTTCAATATTCCTACGACGATGATTCAGTCGCTGTGGTGAATGGCTATGACCACCCATTCCGGGGGGCGAGCGTCAGCGCAACGATCTACGACATAAACGCAGAAACCAAGGCGCGGCAAGATGTAACCCTCGGTTTCCCGGCGGATAGCAGTGTCCGGGCCTTGAAGCTATCGAAGGTGAATGACATCTCTGCGACTTATTTTCTGAAACTCGAACTGCATGATGCTTCCGGCAAGCTGGTGAGCGACAATTTTTACTGGCTCTCGACCAAGCCCGATAAGCTTGATTGGGCAAGGAAGTTCGAGGAGGTCTACACCCCACAAAACGCCTACGCCGACCTGAGTGGGTTAAACACGTTGCCGCCGGTAACACTGGCGGTTCGCAGCTCGCTCTCGCGGGAGGGGAAGGAAGCGATGGTTCATGCTTTTGTCGAAAACCCGAGCTCCAGCCTCGCCTTCATGGTTCATCTGCGGGTGGCCAAGGGCAGCAGTGGCGAGGATGTTGTGCCAATATTCTGGGACGATAACTATGTCTCCCTGATGCCCGGGGAAAAGCGCGAGCTCAGCGCCCGCTTCGAGTCGGGAAAAAACAATGGCGAGGGACTGGTGCTGACTGTCGATGGATGGAATGTGGTGACGGCGAGCAGTCCAATCGCAGCCGATGGGGAACGCTGACGCGTTCCTCGCCACTCCTCGCCAAATGGAGCAAGGAAGGCGCGAATTAGGCGAGTATGATGTGAGGGCTTGGATTCCGGGGTTTCAGAATGGTGACAATTCGCGATGTGGCGAAGGAGAGTGGGTTTTCTCCCACTACGGTCTCCATTGTGCTGAACAACGCGCCGCTGGCCCGCTACATTCCCACCACCACCAAGAAACGCATTGAAAGCGTCGCCAAAAGGCTGGGCTACCGTCCAAACCTGTTTGCGCGTTCGCTGCGCAGCCGGCGCAGCCACACGGTTGGGGTCATGGTGTTCGACGCGACGGACCCCTTCTGCACCCTCGTGCTGCGCGGCATTCAGAACTCGCTCTACCAGGCGTCGTATCTGCCCATCCTGACCGACGTCCAGAATGAGCGCGCCCGCTTCGAGCGTTACCTCGAAATGCTGCTGGACCGCCGGGTGGAGGCGCTCATTGTGCTGGCCAACTGGCTGTTCGTGAACATCGAGGTCCTCGGCGACCTGGAAAAAAACAATATTCCCACGGTGATGATTGGGCGGGAACTGAAGAACGACGCGATCAGCTCGGTCATTGTCGACAACGAACTCGGCGCTTACACTGCGGTCGAACATTTGTACTCCCTTGGACATCGCAAGATTGCGTTCATTCGAGGGCCCAGAACTTTGACCGACAGCGCTCCTCGCTGGAAAGGCGTGCGCTCGTTTGCGAAAGCCCGCGGTCTGGAGTTGGACCAGCGATTGATTGTGGACCTTCCTGAGTCAAGCGACCCGATGTCCAGCTTTGAAACCGGTTACAAACTGACCGAAGACATGCTGAAGACGAAGCGTCCCTTCACCGCGCTGATGGCCTTCGACGACATGACGGCGTTCGGGGCAATCCGCGCCCTTACGCGGGCCGGTCTGCGTGTGCCCGAACAATGTTCGGTGGTGGGGTTTGACGATGTCGCGGCTTCCAGCTTGTGCACGCCTCCGCTCACGACGATTCGCCAGCCGATGGAGGCGATGGGGGCAATGGCGACCAGCATTGTGCTGGAGGGCATCAACGCCATGCTGGAAAAGCGCGACCTGCCGGCGGTCCACCGCAAAGTGGCTCCGGAGCTGGCCGTGCGGGATTCCACTCGCAGTCCCGGGTAGAAAAAAGGGTAGAAAAAAGGGCAACGGCCTTTCAGGCCCGCTCGCCTCACGCGCAATGGATCAGAACGTGAATCTCGCCCCGAACTGGAACTGGCGCGGGGTGTTGACGTTGGTCGTGATGGCGCTGAATGGCTGGTTCGAGCTCGACGTCAGGTCCTGCACGGGTGGCATTCCATATTGTGCCCAGTTCGCTACATTGTACGAGGAAACGTCGAAGCGAAGGTTCTTGTTTTCTCCTATAGCGAACGTCTTGTAAACAGAGAGATCCAATTCCCGCGCTCCCCGCGTGCGAACGTTGGCGAGATAGGCCGGGGCGTTACCGGGAATGAACGGATTCGCCGCGCCTCCGTTCTCCGTGCCGGGTAATGCGAAGCAGTTGTTGTTGACCCAGTTCGCAGCCGTACGCTGAAAGCCACTCGCCGGATTGCAGATCAGATCGGCTCGCTGATTGAAGTAGCCAGGAGCCACCCCCGACGACGGTGACGGGATGGGAACACCCGTGCTGAGATAGACGATGGCATTGGTGGTCCAGCCACCCAGAACTGTGTTCGAGACCCCATTCAGATTCACTCGTTGTCCCTTGCCGACCGGCAAGTCATAGGATGCTTGTCCGGTGAACTGGTACTTCACGTCCTGCGGGCTGATGGAATGCTCGTACTTCAGATCTCTCCAGTCCTGAGGTCCGCCCGGGTCGTGAGAACCCACGAAGCCCAGAGGCGGATACCCGTCGTCAGTCATGATCTTTCCCCAGGTAAAAGTGGTAAGCGTGGTGAAGTGGCCCGTCAGCCTTTTCTGTACCTTGGCTTGCAAGGAATTGTATTCCGAGTCGCCGGCGGGGTAGCCGTACACGACGACGCCGTTACCGGTGCCGTAGCTTCCGTTACCGAATTGCGGGAACGGCTGGAGGGTCGCCCATTGAGGAACGGTGGCTTGTCCGCTGAAGTTTGAGTTCAGGCTCACCGGCCCAGCGTTGGTCACCATGCAGCTCGGCGCAGAGACGACGCACAGCGAGTTCCCGTAGCGTGCGATCGTGGCCAGACCAAGCTGGTTCAGATCGACGTTGTTGAAGGGTAGGAAAAGCCCTCGGCTGCCGACGTAGCCAGCAGTCACCACGACCTGATGCGGCAGTTCATACTCCAGGGCAAAATTGTAGTTGTAGATGGTGGGGGTGCGTTGGAACTGGAGCACGGTGCTCAATGTAATGCCCAGGTTGTTGGCCAGGCCGGTCGGCGGAGTGGTGAGAACCGGGATAATTCCTCCGGGTGTACCAGGCGCGGTTGGGAAGGGGTTACTTAGAGAATAATTGCCAGTGTAGACGCCGGGGCTGGGCGTCGGGCATGGTGCGCCATCCAGTCCGAACACCGAATTGCCGTCGGCGTTAAAGCAGGTGCCGTTCCATAGCGTCCCGGACGAGAAGCCATCGGTGTTTATGGCGTTAGAGACGTTGTGCGTACTGGGCCCGTAGTAGAAGCCTGCGCCGCCCCGCACCACAAAATGGGTAATCGGCTGCCAAGCGAGAGCCAGCCGAGGTCCAAAGTTGTGAAGATTCGTTGTAAACGGCGAGCGGTTGTTACTGTTGACGTAAATTTCCGCACCGGTATACGAGACGCCGTTCAACGTATTGCTCACGTTGGGATTGAAATATTCCTGGCGGTTGAAGCGCTCATTGCGCCCTCCGAAGATGTCCCAGCGCAGACCGGCGGTGATCGTCAGAATCTTCGAGGCGTGGTACGTATCCTCGACAAAGGCCCCGTAGTACGGGTTCGACTCGGCTAAGAAGACGTCCTTGGTGAAATTCCCCGGGTAGCCGAGAGTGGTTTCGGACCCCGGCGACATGCCCATGCCCACGAGGAGGGATGCAAAATCGCTGCCGCCATACGGAATGCCCGACGCGGGCGAGGTTTGTTGATCCGTCGCGCTGAGGTCGAACCCGTACGCGCCCGCGGGCGCCGGCGGCTGGCCGACGTTGAGATATCGCTTCATCCATTCAAAGCCAGTCGATATCTGATGCTTACCCCAAACCTTATTGATGGCGGCATTTGCATCGCTGTTCTCGCTGGCATAAACAAACAGGTTGTAGTTAGCGGTGCCGCCCACTCCGTTGCCCGGCGTGGGGTAGTCGTTGAAGATCATGAAGGGGAGCTGTTTGAAGACCTCCTGCGCGGCCAGTGAGGCAGGAAAGCCTAACGAGGTGAGATCTGTGCTGCTGTAGGCGGGATTTCCCTGATTCTCATGATGCCGCGTAAAGGAATAACGCAAATTCAGAACGGTGGTGGAATTGAGGGTCAGGTCGTCGGCCACGATAACGTTGCGCGCGTTGGTTGTGTTCTGCGCATAGTTGAAATCCCAGCCGCTGGGGAAAACGTTGGCCGTGGAGAAGATCAGCTTGTCATAGGAAAAGCGGGTGAAGAGGCGCTGCCGTTCGCTCTTCGCCCAATCCACGCGCACATCGAACCGGTGTGCCTTGAATGGATCCAGGCCCGGCAAGCCGAAATTATTGGCGAAGTCAGTCGTCGCTGAATCGCATGTGGTAGGGCTGGGGATATTGCAGTGTGGCATTTTCGATAAATACAGCAAGCCGATGGGATTCGGGTTCGTGATTTTGTTCCCCGGAAACGCCTGCCGTACCTGTTCCGGGCAGTTCCCAGTCTGCGGCGGCGGGCACGGCGCGGTAATGGTTACGTCGGGCTGGGTCGGGTCGTAGATGGTAAAGCCCATGGCCGAAAAGTCCCCGGTCCTTTCGGCGCTGGTGGGGACGGTGAACGTGTCTACACCCTCGAACTCCACTTGCTGGGTGTCCTCGTAATCCGCGAAGAAGAAGAGTTTATTGCGCTTAATCGGCCCGCCGATGGCTGCGCCCTCCTGATAACGGTGGAAAGCAGGAGGCGTGTTGGCGAGGCCGCTCGATAGCTCGCTTTGTTTGTTGAAATAGTCGTTCGCCGCGAGAACATTGGGCCGAAATATCGCGAAAACGTCGCCATGAAATTCATTGGTGCCGGACTTACTCACCAGGCTGATGACACCGGCCGCACCGCTTTGGTAGGAGGCTGGCGTATTCTGCGTTTCCACGCGAACCTCTTCGACACCATCCTCCGGGATATTCATTGCCGGAATGATCGCGGCGGAATTATTCTCCGCAATTCCGATCGGGCTGCCATCGAGCATGTAGTAAACGGATCCCACGATGGCGCCGTTGATCGTGTCGGCAGAAACGTCGACTCCCGGGCGCCCGCTCGATATGTTTTGAATGTTCGCCATCGAGTCGCTGGAGTTGGGCGAACCATTGACCGGAATCACGCCTGCACTCAATTGCACCAGATCGTAGACGTTGCGGTAGACCAACGGGACGCGATCGATGGTGGCTGAATCAATTAACTGGCCTACGGTGGAGTTGCTCGTATCCACCAGTTCGGGCGCAGCCGTCACCGTAACTGTCTCGGCAATGTTACCGACTTGCAAAGTAATATTCACGGTGCTGACTTGATCCACAGTCACCGACACATTGTTCCGAGCGACGCTTGCAAAGCCCTCTTGACTGGCCGTGACTACATAGAGGCCAGGGTTCAGCGATACAAAGCTGTACAAGCCCGCCGCGCTTGTAACCGTATGCAGCGCGACTCCGGTTGCATGGTTGAGTGCGGTGACTTTGGCGCCATTGACGATCGCGCCCGAAGGATCGGAGACCAGGCCACTGATGCTTCCCCTGCCGGCCTGGGCGAGCGCTACAGAACTCGCGCAGAGGAAAAGAATACAAACAGAAAGAAAATTCCGCGCTGTCGTGACAATTGCAGTTCTGCCATTCATGAACAGCCTCCTAAGCCAAAGTCGCAACGCGATTCCCGAATGCTCTTCCCCTCACCGCCCGTCTCAAAAACCGTCAAATACCTTTATTAAAACGTATCAATACTGCCACCACGTATTTCTCTCTGTCAACAGAAAATGCATGGTTCGGGGTCCGCGGCGTCTACTTTACGCTGCGGGTGGATTCGCGCACGATGAGCTCGGCGCGATTCGGCGGTGGATGGTTGTGGACTGTTTTTCCCAGACCGGCGCTGATGGCTTCGAGCACAATGATCGCGGCCGCAGTTCCCATGATTTCTACGGGCTGGCGCTTAGGATCACCTACAGTCGCGAGGAAGTTTTTTGGGCGAAGGCCCTCATGATTACCGCTCTTTCTGCCCGAGGTCGAAGGCCTGAACAGACACGCGTTCACCGTCGGCCTCGATGGACCAGCACGAATTCCGCTTTGCCCCAAATCCTCGACTGGATCCGTCAGCGCATCAGGATGACCACCTCGCAGAAGTCTTGAGTCTGAGCCTAGAATTAAAGATGAAAGATCAATTTGCGGATCGAGTCTAGATCGGGCCTCTATCGTCTCTGCAGTTCGGCATGAGTCTGCAGGTAGCGGAGGATGTGGCTTCGAGAGAGGACTCCCTCGACTCGGCCATTTGAGACAACAGGCAGCTGGTTAATGTCATTGCGGCTCATAATCTCAAGCGCTTGCATAGCGGGGGTGTCAGCCGTAACCGTCTGGAGTTGAGCCAGAGGGCGCATCACACTTTGCACGCTGGTCTGTTCCCAGCGCTCGCGATCCACTCCCTTCACCTCGTTCGGAGTGATCAGCCCGGTCACCTGGCCGTTTTGCAGGACCATGAAGCAGCGCTGTCCACTGCGCAACAGATATTCGTTGACGAAGTCCTGCAGGCTAAAATGACCCTCCACTGTAGGGTAGTCCCGTTCCATTATGTCGGTGACGCGCCGCCCGCGGAGTCCCGCCATTAACTCCACCTGGAGGTAGCTGCCGCGGGAAGCGTCCAGCAAGAACCAGCCGATGAACGCCATCCACAGGCCGCCGAAATTTGCCCCTACAAAAAAGCGATACAGCCCCAGCAGGATGAATACAAAAGCGATTCCTTGGCCGATTTGGGCCGCGAGTCGAGTTACGCGGTCGGCATCATCAGTGATCCCCCAGACGATGGCACGCAGCACGCGCCCCCCATCCAGCGGGTAGCCAGGAATCATGTTAAAAACGGCTAGCATGAGGTTGATGTAGCCGAGCCACACTAGCACGGCGACCACTGGAGTTTTGGGCTCACCTCCGGCCAGCCAACCGGCCAGCCTCGCTATCCCTAGAAAACCGACCCCAAGTACGGCGCTGGTGAGAGGGCCGGCGATTGCCATCCAGAACTCAGACCTGGCGTCGGGGCTTTCGGATTCAATCTGCGACACGCCGCCCAATGCGAATAACGTAATGGCTCGCACCCGCATGCCACGCGCTTTTGCTACCAGGGAATGTGCCAATTCGTGCAGTAGCAGCGCCACAAAAAACAGCACGCTCGTGACAATTGCGGCAGACCACACTACGGCCTTACTCCACCCCGGCGTGACGGTGTGAAAGTGGTCAGCCAGAGAGAACGCTATGAGAAAAGCGATGATGAACCAGCTGTAATGGAGCCCAATGGAAATGCCGGCAATGCGCCCGAGCTTGACTTGTGCCTGCACTGATCAAACCTCAGTCTGCAATTAGACTCTCGCTAGTGCAGGGCATTATATCCCGTGTGCAGGCTCATGTTCCTGAGGTTGGTTTCCGCTTGCAGCGTGGCGGATCGAAAACAGGCAATCAGACTTTCCTCTTGACACATCTGCGCGTTGATAGTCCTGTTCGGCCTGCTTACGCATATCGTCGGCCGCGCGAAGGACCGGACCGCAAACTTCTAGGCCGAGGGCATTTTCAGAGGCCCCAATGCGTCCAACGGAGGCGATTCTTCGTATTCACCTCGATAGCAGGGAAAGTTAATCGGTGTGTCGCGAAATGACTTTAGGATTTGACCGAGTCTGAGGGTGCCCGACCGCCTTACCTCTCGAACTCGATTGAGATCTATCGTGAAAGGAATGTGTTCCCCCACTTCACCCGACTGATGGATGATTTCTCCTTCTGGGCCGACGATTATGGATCGTCCATTGCCGAGTTGACCCGCATTGTTTACATCAACGAAATAGCACTGGTTCGTGATGGCACTGGCTTGGGCAATGATCAGTTCTTGTGCCCGATCAATCGTCCCTGTCATGGTCGGATGGATGATGATCTCAGCGCCCTTCCACACCAGCGCGCGAGTCGTCTCTGGAACCCACCCGTCATAGCAGATCGAAACTCCAAAACGACCAACCTCGGGAACGTCGAACACGACAAAGTCAGTCCCCGATTTCACTCCTTTTTCATAGGGCAGGAAGGGATACATCTTGCGGTATCGCGCGACGACTTCACCTTCGGGATTGATGACCGGCGTGGTGTTGAATATATTTCCTCCAACCAGTTCATAAAGTGATCCCGGAATCAGCCATACATTATTTTTCTTGGCCAAAGCTTGATACCGGGTCTCGGTTGGTCCGGGCATGGCTTCGGCAAAACTCAACCCAGGCCCAAATGAGCAAAGCTCAGGGAAAACCACCATCCTTACCCACGGAAATCTCGCCAGCACACGTGCAGTTTCTTTTTCCAGACGCTCGCGGTTATCGGCAAAGGGCAAATCGACCTGTAACGCAGCAATCGAAAATAATGACATGTTCGACTCCAAGACGAAGACGAATCACCACGACTCCAACGCGTCGCGCGGACTAAGAAACAGCTTGAGCGCTCTGCGCGTCAGACAGATCGTTGACGGCACCGTGATCCAGTACCCATGCCGGGATCGCCGACGCAAAAGTTGCAAAAGCTAGCAGCACGAGCGCCGTCGCGATCAGCGCCGAGTAATTGCCCGCTCCAACAATAAATGAAAACAGCAACGGGCCTGATGCCAGGCCCATTTTGGAAGCAAAGCCGCCCCATACCGCGGTCTGGCCCGTTCGGTCAAATCTGGCGCACATGCCGAGCAGGTGAGAAATCACGAAGTTCCACGTGATGCCTGTACCAATGTTCGCCGCTATCCAGATCCACTTCACCTCGCAGTAGTTGAATACATAGGTGCCAGCCAGCGTCAACAGCATGCCGCCGAGGATCGGTTTGAATATCCCAAAGCGAGTGGAAATCACGATCACCAATACTGCGCCGAGCGTCGCGAACCAGTTCGCAATGCCCAGCGTTTCGCTGACAAACGCGACCTCCAGGCCGCGGTGCTCTCCGAGACCGATGATGAAGGCGAATAACCCCATGTTGCCGGCCTGAAAGAAAAATACCGAAAACAGCGCGAGCAACAGCGGTTTCAATTGCAATTTATCGGGCGCGGCACCCGGAGCGCGTGGCACTGGTGCCTTGACTGGATAATCTGGCAGGAACTGCAGCATCACTAATGTCGTCATGCTGAACAAAATCAGCGTCGCGAACAAAACATTCGTGCCAAACCTCGGTATCAGCAGCGGCAAGCTCATTACGCCGAGACCGCCAGCGAAAACTTGCACCAGAAGCAACACGCCAAAGGTGCGGTCGGGTGCCGTGGTGCGGGCAAAGATCGAAAAGCTTATCCCCACCAGCATCCCGCCGATAAGGCCGTGCAAGAATCGAGCACTCATGAGTGCGAAAGGGCTCTTGATCAGCATGGACAGCAAATCCATGCCAATCAACCCCAGCAGCAGCAAGTGGGCTGCCGATTTCCAATTGATGCGTCGCACTAGAAATGCAATCAGAAATGAGCCGCAAGCCGCGCCGTAGACATTGCATGAGCCGACCAAGCCGGCCTGTTTGTTGGTAAAGCCGAGTCCTACCTTCAGCCCATCCACCAGGGCCGGCATGATATTGACATAGAAAAATCCGGCGGTGGCAAGAAATGCCAGCAAGACACGCGCCAGCATGCTGTTGGGAGAAACTTTCGGCAGGCGGTTGAAAGGTTCCGTGGTTATTCTCCCGTATCAAAGGCGCGTAGCGACCTGGAGTATAGCAGCACTCTTCAGAGTGCGGATTGGAACACCTCGCTTTTTTCTTGAACTCCAGTGCCCTGCTCAATATTCTGTCCCCTCACCACCGAGGGATCCTTTCCTGACCGGAGAAATGCCGATGACGCGTTGGACTCTTCTCCATTTGCTGTTTCTATGGCCAGCGGTGACTGCATGGTCCGGACCAACCGTGGCCACAACCCCCGTACCCGGGGATCCCCTAAGCGGGAATGGCGATGTGCATCGCTCCGTTCTCACTTACAGCGAACTTTTCTCGAACACTGACGCCACCGCTCCAGTCGATGACCGTGACGGCTTTGCCTTACCTGCCAGTGCGGCTGCGCCTTCCCAGACCTTCGAGGGCACATTGACGCTCTCCGACCCGGCATCGAGCGGGAGCGCTCAGATCCTGCGAGACGACTTCGGAGACGACAGCGCAAGCAATTCCCCGTGGCGGCATCTGCCCAGCTTTAGTTTCCAGTTCGTGCAGAACGGGAGCTATCTCATTCCCGTTCAGCAAGGTCTTGTCATCACGGGGAATGCGGCATGGAATTACATCGTTGGGCCCGGACGGGTGTGGCGGGAAAGGACCGACCACGGTTACATGCGCGCTTCGCTTCCGTTCGCCTTGATAGAGAGAAATCAGAACTGCGTGCACAACGGGGAAATGACGTTCCTGTTCAACCGCACCAAGAGCCCCAACATTTCGAAGGTTCGTTACCAGGTGACGCAGGAAACGTGCTTGTATTTCAAGCTGAACATGTGGGGACAACTTGCGGCCACTTATACTCCGGGCAGCGTAGCAAACGACCGTGCGCTGGAAAATGCGGAAGCCGCCGAAGTCGCAAACCGCATACCTACCAAGCCTTTCAGCGCTCTGGCGAAAGACTACCCGAATTCCGGGATCGATATAGCCAACTTCACGCGTGGGTTCCATTCGCCCGCTGACATTACCACTTATGGGCTGTTGATCAATGGCGTGAACTACGTCAGCAGTTGCCAGACGCGCTACGGCGCCTACGCTTTCTGTAACAACATGCGCTTGCCCTCCTACTCCTTAGCCAAGTCCTCATTTGGCGGATTGGCGATGATGTGGCTGGGACAGCAGTATGGAAGCGAGGTTTATGGCCAGCTGATTCGGGATTACGTCCCGCAGTACGCGGACGGTGGCGACTGGACGAATGTCACGTTCAGTAACACGTCGGATATGTCCACCGGAAATTACATTAGCGCGGACAATCAAGCAGATGAGGGCAGTCCCCAGGAACTCGCGTTCCTTATAGCCGAGCCTTACAGTACGAAAATCGCAGACGCATTCACGCCCTTCCCGCACAAGGCTGTTCCGGAAACCACGTGGGTGTACCAAACCCACGCCACATTCATCCTCACGCAGGCCATGAACAGCTACTTGCAGCAACGGCAGGGCAGCGGGTCGGACATTTTCAATTCGATCCGCGACGCCGTTTTTAAGCCGTTGAACATGAGTCAAGGTAGTTTGTCCACTCTACGCACGGACAACAGCGCGTCCGGCAAACCCTTTGGCGGTTACGGACTGTTTTTCCTTCAGGATGACATCGCCAAGATCGGCCGCTTCCTGAACAATAGCGGCGGAGTCATTAAAGGTCTGACGAAGAACGCACAGGTGCTCGATCCAACCCGGCTGCAGGAGTCTCTATTCCGCACTGCAAGTCCGGCCACTCTCGGTGTACCCGTACCCGATACGGGGACACCCGTTGTGCCGAACACATTCCGTTATCACAATCAGTTCTGGGCGAAGCACATGACGACTGCGGAATTCCCACAATACCGCTGTAATTTCTGGGTGCCTTTCATGAGCGGCTACGGCGGCAACACGGTGCTGCTGCTGCCGAATGGAGCAATCTATTACATCTTCAGCGACGGCAACGAGTTCATCTGGTACACGGCAGTGAATGAGATCAACAAAATCGCACCGCTCTGTCATTGAGTATTTTCGGGAATGTTTCCGGCGGAGAGCCGGTCGTACGCGCTGCGACCGCCCACAAATGTCTGAAGGACTTTCACGTCTTTGAGTTCATCTGCGGGCACGGTGAGGACATCGCGGTCGACGACAATAAAGTCCGCGAGTTTTCCGGGTTCGAGGGCTCCCTTGCGGTCCTCTTCGAAGCCGGCGTAGGCCCCGTTATGTGTATACAGTGCGAGCGCCTGTTCGACAGAAATGCGTTCCTCAGGGGCTAAGATCTGGCCGCTCTGCAGGTCTCTGCGAACAACCGCGGCCCAGATTCCCCACCAGGGGCTGATTGGTGTCACCGGAACATCGGAACCAGCGGCCTCGATGATTCCGTTTTCGATGTAGGACTTCGCCGGATACGACCACCGCACACGCTCTGGCCCGTACTTAAGAAACCAGCTTCCAATCCAATACACAAACGGAGGATTGCCGTCGACCAGCACATTGAGTTCGCGCAGACGTTTTTGCACTGCCGGAGTGGAAATACCGGCGTGCACGATGCGAAAGCGGTGGTCTTTCAGGCCAAGCTGTTGGATCACTGCGGCGTAGGAATCGAGCACCTCGTCGATGGCACGGTCGCCGATGGCATGCGTCTCCAACTGCCAGCCTGCCCCGGCAGCAAGTAAGTGGGCCTTCTGCATATCGGCTGGTGTCCAGCGGAGCACTCCCAGGTTGTTCGGTTCGCCGAGTACTCCCGGCGGATAAATCGCAATGGTGCGGGCGCCCATGCCGCCATCGGCAAACATTTTCGCGGCCCCGAACTTCAGCTGATCATCTCCGAAGCCGGTATGCACGCCCATCTGCGCGAGTTTCTCCGCGTCGGCAATGCTGCCAATCCTGGGCGACATTTGCACACGTATCTTTAGCCAGCCGCGACGCCATGCCTCTTGGTAGCCGCGCATTTCGTCGGCCGAGATGTAGATGTCGTGAATGGTAGTGAGGCCAACCTCTGCTGCCTTCTCGGAAATGAGCTTGGCGGCGCGCACGTTAATATCAGGCGGATCTTTGGGAAGGAGCGTTGCGACAAGTCCCATCGCTGTGTCCTTGAGGATTCCGGTGGGTTCTCCAGCCGCGTCGCGCTCAATCAGTCCACCTTGCGGATCATGAGTAGCCTTGCTAATGTTGGCCAGCTTGAGCGCCGCGCTATTGGCCACGCCCAGGTGACCGCTCACGTGCTTCAGATAAACGGGATGGTCCGGTGAGACTGTATCAAGGTCTTGCCGAGTGATGTAGCGGAGCTCGGCGAGTTTGGAATCATCCCAGCCGGAACCAACGATCCACTGTCCTCGGGGAAGCGTCGCGGCGCGGCGCGCTACGGCTTGCGTGATCTCCGCGATGGAATGGACGGCGGGGTATCCCGCCTCAATCTCGCCACGCAAAATGCCCTTCACCCACTCCATGGCATGAGTGTGGACGTCAATCAGTCCTGGCAGAACGGTGCGCTGGTGCAAGTCGAGCAATTGGGTACGGGAACTGGCGCATCCTGCGAGCGCGCCTTCATCGGCGAGGGCGAGGATTCTGCCATCACGCACTGCCATGGCGCTCACCACTCTTCTTGCTCCGTCCATCGTAACGATGTGACCATTGCGAACGAGCAGGTCAGCATCCGTGCATGTCTGGGCGACGGCGGGAGTGAACCAGAGGGTCGCAAGCAGTAATATCAGTCCTGTAACCTTGTGTCGACGTTTCATGGGTCTCCTTGGTGCATTGGGCTGCGAGTCTTAGAAAGTCGCCGGGGTGTTCACCCACAAAAGCGATGTCTCCTTCTTGCTGAGGTTCTGCCAGCGGTGCGCCTGTGTGCTTTCAAAGTACAGGCTATCACCGGGATCGAGAACATAACGTTCGACCTCATCCAACCAGACCTCCAGCTTTCCCTGCAGCACGAAAATAAACTCTTCGCCTTCGTGGCTGTACGAACCCCCGCTGCCGGCGCCCGGAGCAATGCGAAACAGGTGCGGTTCCATCATCTTGTTGCCCGAGGCTAGCAGGTCCATTTCAACCCCCGCATTCGGCTTCAACACCTTGCGATCGCGGGAGCGTACCAGGCGCCCCCAATTGTCTTCATCCTCAAAGAACGACAAGACATTCGTCTTGTAAAGTCTGGCCAGCTTCTGCAGGGTGGCAATCGATGCGCTTGAATACCCGCGCTCGAGAGAACTGAGAAAGCTGACCGATACTCCTGTCTGGCTGGCAACTCCGGCCAAGGTCAAACCCAGTTTATGGCGTAGCTGCGCCAGCTTGGGCGCGATGTCCAGGCGTTTGCTCCTTCGTGTGGACGACGGCGCCGGTGCATCGTCCCCAACCTCGTTTTGCAGGATGGCGGCAATTCCCGCCGGGTTCACCCCCTTCACGGTCCGCAAATACTGGATTTTGCGCAGTTTGGCGAGAGCCTCGCGGGAATATAGACGGTAACGTGCATGGCTGCGAGCGGGGACCAGCAACCCCATCCGCTCCCAGTTTCGCAGTGAGGAGGCGCTCACTCCCAGCACTCGCGCCGCTTCGCCGATCCGGAAATAAACCGTAGCCCTTTTCAAGGTCGCTGTTCCAATGCGGGCGTATTTTGCTCAACTAGAAACGTCTCGTCAAGCAAAAGCTGCAGAAAACCTTGCAACCTTGCTAAAAACAGGCGCACCCAGGGACAGGCGATTCCATCCACTCAATCCGCCGCTGGAGCCACGCCAAGAATTTCTTTGCAAACTTTGCAGGAATCTTGATAGAGTATGCGCAAATTTCTCTGGACAACGACAAAGCAATGTAAAGATCGCAGGTCAAATTTGTGCCCATCAGTCGCTCGAGATTCATTTCCGGAGGGTACTATGAGGCATTCAGGCAAGATGGCAAGGTGGTCGGCGTTCGTTCTGCTTCTGTTTGCACTTTCAACCACGCTACAAGCGCAACTGACTGAAGGCAGCATTGCAGGGGCCGTGACCGATGTCAGCGGCGCAGCGGTATCGGGCGCCAGCGTCAAGATCACCAATCTTCAGACCGGCGCGGTTGACCAAACCAAGACTGACAATATCGGCTACTATCGCGTACTGCATCTTCAGATTGGAGCCTACCAGATCCGGGTCGAAGCCCAGGGTTTCAAGGCTAGCGTTCTCGAGAACATTCCGGTCAACGTCAACACGACAACGCGCGCTGACACTAAATTGCACGTAGGCGGAGCTCAGGAGACAGTCGAGGTTTCAGGTGGCGCCGCTCTGATTCAAACCGAAGAAGCGCGGCTCTCCAACACGATCACGCACCAGGAAGTCGAGAACTTACCTCTGAACGGAAGGCAGGTCTACCAATTAGTGACGCTCGAACCCGGCGTAACCCAGACCAACGCGCCTGTCATATCGAACGTGCCTTCACCAACTTCGTCGGTAACCTTTCTATACGGCTACATCGCCAACGGCTCCACTCCGCGCGGGAACAACTTCATCCTGGATGGCAATTCGAACAATAATGAATGGTTGGGCGGTACTCCGCTCATCTTTCCGTCGCTGGACGCAATTCAGGAGGTCCAGGTTCAAACGCTGAACTTCTCAGCGGAATACGGTCGCAACAATGGTACGGTCGTTAATATCGTCACCAAGTCCGGCAGTAACCATCTACATGGGTCGGTGTTCTACACCGGAAGAAACACGGCTTTGGATGCTCGTGACTTCTTTGACCAGAGTGCGAAGACACCTCTGCATCAGAATCAGTTCGGTGGTTCGGTAGGCGGCCCGATCATTAAGGACAAGACTTTCTTTTTTGTGGACTACGAAGGATCGCGCCTCACGGGGGGCCAACCGGCAGTTTTCACCGTTGAGACTCCAACCTTTCTCCAGACCTACGTTACGGGCCCCTTGGCGACAATGTTCTACCACGACTTTCCTGCCCCTGCCTGCACCGGCCCAGTTTTTGGGTTGGTTGGGCAGTACTGCCCCGCTGCTGCGTCTCAGGTCGAGCCCAACCAGGCTGATCAATACCTCGTCCGCATTGATCAACACCTCGGCACGCATGACCAGCTTTATGGACGCTGGGTAAACGCACTGGCGTCCGGAGATGTGGCCGCCCAGGAATTGGAGGGTGCAGGTATACGCGGCTTTAAGGCGCCCTTTGACGGGTTCTTTGCCGACCTCAGTCTGGGGGAGACCCACGAGTTCACCACCCATACATTAAATGATCTTCGGGTGGCGTATTCCCGCAACAACAGCCGGATCGATTTCGGTTTGCCCCCCAATACCTTGACTGGTGCCGCACTATCGAGCCATGGCCTTCCGCCTGACGATTTTGGAGATCTCGTCTTTGACGACGGTGTAGCCCCCATGGGCGGTGAAGTCTTCGTTCCCCGCAAGTTCATCTTCAATACCTATGCGCTCACCGATACCCTCACCCACATCATCGGGCGGCACGCTCTGAAGGTTGGCTTTCAGGTGCGGCACATCCAGGAAAACAGCGACTATCAACTCACCTCCAAGCCCTTCACCGAATTCTCCAGCATCTTTGCATTTGCCGCGGACGCACCCTACCTGCAGGCAGGCCTGGTTAACCGCATCAACTGCACCGGTACGCCATCGCCAACTTGCGGCCAATTCACGGATACCCCGCGACATTTCCGCTGGAACCAATTTGCAGGGTTCGTTCAGGACGACTGGAAGGTTAACCCCCGATTGACGTTGAATCTTGGCCTTCGCTACGACCTTTTCGAATCACCCACGGAAACGAAGGGCATTCTTTCCAACGTCATCCTGGGCCCGGGAAGCAATTTGTTTCAGCAGATCGCAAGTGCCAGCGTCGGTCGCGTATCGAAGCTCTGGAACACCGATAAGAAAAACTTCGCACCCCGAATCGGAGTGTCTTGGGATCCGAGGGGAAAAGGAGACATGGTCGTCCGCGCTGGCTTCAGCATCGCCTACAACGAGCCTTACTCCAATCTCTACACCAATGCATCCCGGCTCGACCCTCCGGACGCCATTACGACGTTTGTTGAACCCAGCCTTGGCATCGGCACCACCCTGCCTTATCAGTTTCCTTTTGTTCCGAGTCCCGATTTTGCCGGTCCCACTCTTCCCAATGGAGGGATCGGACCCTCTTCCAGCGGCATCCAAATCACTCCCAGCGGCGTGTATCCGAATCTCCGCACAAACTATTCGATGCAGTGGTTTTTCGGCATTCAACGTCAGTTCGCGCACGATTACGCTTTGAGCGTCAACTACGTGGGAACGCGCGGAGTGGGTGGATATACCAGGGAAGACTACAACCGGTTCGACGGCGACATCTGTTCAAATCTTGTGACTGACTGCGGCCTCGTTAACCGAACCCTGAATCCGGGCTGGGGAGAACTCACCTACATCGACAATGAAGGCCAATCGGTTTACCACGGCATGAATGCTCAGCTTCGCAAAACCTATAGTCGCGGGCTCATGTTCACCGCGAACTACACTTGGGGAAAAGTACTGGACAACGTGACCGAGGGCGGCTTGGGAGATTACTTTAACACCAACGGATATGGCGGGCTGTATAGCGGCGTACAGGACATCGAGAACCAGGCGGGAGATCGTGGCCCATCTGAGTTCGATGTCAGGCAACGCTTCGCGCTTTCGGCACTCTGGACTTTGCCATCCCCCAAGTCCAACGCCCTCGCCAGGAATGTTCTGGGCGGGTGGAAGTTGAATTCCATCGTCAGCCTGCAATCCGGACGTCCTTTTGATGTGTATTGCGGGCTGCCTTGGTATGAGGGCTGCGACTTCAACATGGATGGCTTGCCTTACGATCGCCCGAATCGCCCCGCGGGCATCAAGACCAGCGGGTTCAGCAACCAGCAGTTCGTAAACGGTCTTTTTGGTAACCCAACGCCGCTCACAACCTATACGGGTTTCTATGGCAGGACCTCTCTGGCAAGCCAGGTTTTCTGCCCCAATGGTCTCAATTCAGTCCTCGACACGCTTTTTATAAATCCCGCGCTCACACCATGTCTACCGGTCGGCACAAACGGTAATCTAAGCCGGAACGCGTTTCGCGGTCCCGCATATAAGTCCGTAGACCTATCCCTTTTCAAAGATATTAAGGCGGCTGATCGGTTGACTGTCCAGTTCGAGGCCGACGCCTTCAACCTCTTCAATCGCGTCAATCTGTACAATCCGATTGGCGACATGGGAAGCCCACAGTTTGGGCGGTCCACTACTGCGTTCCCGGCCCGGCAGATTCAGTTGGGGCTCAAGGTGCTCTTCTAGCCTCGTCGAATGCGGGCCACTTACAGCCCCGCATTCTCGATGCTTGGTTCCGGAGTCTTGGTTCCGGGGTGGAGGATTTCGGGGGCCGTGCCAAGGAACATTCTCGTCCGCTTACTGAGCCGCAGAACGTGGATTCAGCGCAGTGGTATAGGCGTTGCCGCTCTGCTGTTAGCCCCGCCGCTCCGGGCCGAGGAGCAAGCGCTGGAAGCAACGATTCGCTCCATGGCGATGGTGACCGGCACAGTGCTGAGCGACTCGTGGCTCCAGCCAACCGCTGAACTCGTCGGAATCATTGTGTCTGACTCTCAATCGCTGCGCGCTCTTGATTTGGGCTCGATCGAGCCTGCGACTTACTTCAAAGCCGATTGAAACGTCCCATGCCTGAAGCTCTGATCTCCCGCCCCATTCATCAACTTGCCCCGCTGCTCGAGCGAAGGGAAATCTCTCCGGTCGAGTTGTTTGCGGCCCTTGGCCATCACCGCACATCAAGATGTGACACTCACTGGCGCAGCAGGGGGAAGGTTGCTTGAAGCTAGCGGAGTCTGCTGCTCTCGATCCATGCTACCGCCTATATGGAAGGCCGACTGCCGGATCACGTCAACAGGCCGTGCTCGCGCAACTTCCGGTACAAATTCCGCTCGCTGATTCCGAGCATTTTGGCCGCGTTTCCGCGGTGACCCTTGCTGGCTTCGATTGCCAATCGGATGTGCGTGAGCTCGGCTTCTTCGAGCGTCGGCAGCGGGGCCGGCGCTGATGGAGCGGGCGGCGGAGCCGGCTTCAAATTTCGCAAGGACGCGGGGAGGTGCTCGGGCAGAACCAGCGATCCCTCACAGAGCACCAGGGCGGCTTCGACCACGTGCAGGAGCTCGCGCACGTTCCCTGGCCAGTTGTGCCGCCGCAGGAGTTGCAGGGCCTCTTCACCGATCTGTTTGCTGGAGCCGAAGCGCTCGTTGAGCACGGTCACGAAGTGTTGGGCCAGCAGGTCCACGTCGGCCGCTCGAGCGCGCAGAGGCGGCACCTCCATCGTGATCGTGCTCAGGCGGTAGAACAAGTCCTCGCGGAAAAGGCCCTGCCGCACCATGGAGGGCACATCGCGATTGGTCGCGGTCAGAATCCGGACATCCACTTGAATTTCCCGGGTGCCTCCGACATGGCGGAAGGTGGAGGTATCGAGGACGCGCAGCAGCTTGGTCTGCGTCGCGGGGCTCACCTCGCCGATCTCGTCGAGGAAAATCGTTCCGCCATGGGCGACTTCGAATAATCCGGGCTTGGCGCGGTCGGCTCCGGTGAAGGCGCCACGCTCGTGGCCGAACAGTTCACTCTGCATCAGGGTTTCCTGTAGCGCGGCGCACTCGACTACCACGAATGGCCGCGATCGGCGGGCGCTGCGCGCGTGAATCAGCTTGGCGACCCGTTCTTTTCCCGCACCCGTCTCGCCGGTTATGAGCACGGTTGAATCGCTGGGGGCTACACGTTCGATCAGATTGATTAGACGGCGGAATTCCGGGCTGTCGCCGATGAAGGAATTGGCGGGATTCGGCGGAGTCAGAACCCGATCGAGAAGATTCGCTCTTTGGCGCAGCGATCGCCGTTCGATCGCCCTTTGAATGCGAATCTGGAGTTCGTCCAGCGGGCAAGGTTTCACCACGTAATCGAAGGCGCCGATGCGGATCGATTCGATGGCGGTGTCTATGGAGCCGTGTCCGGTCAACATGATGACCTCGGCCGTCGGTGTGGCGGCTTGAATAGCCTTCAGCGTCTCGAGCCCGTCCATTTTGGGCAGGTGCAGGTCGAGTAGGACGACTTCGGGTTCCGCCGCTGCGACTCGCTGAACTGCCTCCTCACCGGAGCCCACCGCGTCCACTTCGTAGCCGAGACGGCTCAGTTCGCACGCCATCACCTGCCGGAATGCGGTATCGTCATCGACCAGAAGGAGGGAGGGGAGCTTCATTGTCCATCCTTCGGGAGCCTGTCCTTCGGATGTTCGTCGTTCGGTTGCGGACCGGGATCGATGGCCGGGAGCACGACTTCGAATATAGACCCCTTTCCAGGAGTGCTCTCGACCAGGATGTCGCCTCCCCAACTCCGGACCGCGTTCAGCGACAGGAACAGACCGAGGCCAGTGCCGCCCTGGCGGAGGCTGAAAAAGGGCTCAAAGATTTTTTGACGGTATTCCGGGGCAATCCCGCATCCTTCATCGGTGACGCGAATGTGCACCGCATCGCCAACTTCGGTGGCAATGGCGACCCTCGCGCCCGGTTTCGATGCCTGAATCGCGTTGAGCAGAAGATTGACCAGCAGGTTCTGCAGCTCCGCCTCGTCGGCGCGGACGTGCAGGGTGGTTGCAGATGGCCGCACTGCGACGGCCACCGAGCTGGCGCGGGCCGTCGGATCGACGAGCCGCTGGGCGGCCGCGATGGCCGCATTCAGGTCCACGATGTCCGCGGCATGGCGCTGTCCGCGCGCCAGACGCAGGAAGTGCTGTGTGATACCGCGGCAGCGCAGGATCTGGTCGCGCGCGATCGTCGCATTCTCACGGATTCTCGCCTCATCCACTTTCCCATTTCGCCCGGGGGTAGTTTCGCGGAGGATTCCCTCCACGCACATCAGGGTCGTTGCCAAAGGAGTGTTCATCTCGTGTGAAAACCCGGAGGCCAGGACTCCTACCGACGCTAGGCGGTAGGACTCGGCCAGCTTCGCCTCGGCCGCTCGCCGCTCGGAGATGTCACGCCACACCTCCACCACTTGAACCAGTAGCCCCGAGGCGTCCAGAATCGGCGACGCGTGAATTTCTTCCCAAGCCACCGTGTCGTCGCCGGTTTTGCGCTCGCAGATTCGGACCTGGCGCGCACCCAGCCGCAGGCAGGCGAGGGTAGGGCAATCGGACAGGTTGCATGGCCCCGGTTCAAGTGCGTAACAGCAGCAGCCCAGAACCTGCTCGCGGGAGCTGTTGGCTCGCTGCAGAAAGGCGTCGTTGGCCGCCATAATCTTTCGTTCCGCGTCAAGGACTACGATCCCGTCATCAATACTGTTGATCACGGTTTCCAGCCGTTCCCGCTCAGTACGCACTTCGCCAACCAGGCCTGAGACCGAATCGGCCATGGCATTGAACTCCCTGGCCATCCACGCCAGCGTGTCCGAGCCTTCCGCTGGCACGCGCCGTTCCAGATCGCCCTGGGAAATGAGGCGCGCCGTAGTTTCAAAACGCTGCAAGCGGCGCAAGACCGACACCCGGATCACCAGGGCGATGGCCCCGACAATGACGAAGGTCAAGGCGCCGGTACCGGCTACCATCCAGCGCAGATCCCGCGTCATCGCAGTGCGCACCTCTCCGGCGTTGTAGTCCAGAATCAGGATGCCATTGATTTTCTGGCTGGGATCGTGACAACGGTAGCACTGCTCGCGGTTGCGAATCGGCACGACAGTTCTCAGAATCGTTCCCCCCTGGGTCTCAATCACACGGCTGGATCCGCGGCGTTCCGGCGGGTCGCGATGGCAGGCCTGGCAGGTGGGAGAGTCGATGCGGAAATCATTGCCCACGGTCCCCGGCTTACTCGAGTAGCGTTCCACGCCGCTGCGGTCGAGCACTACGAGTTGTTCGATGCGCGACTGTTTACCGAAGCTCTCGACCATTTGCGCGATCAGGGTGCGGTCATTGCCCACCATCTGGTGCTCGAGCGCGGTTCGGATCAATTCGCCTTCGGCCAAAGCAGTGCTGTGTGCGGTTTCGAGAAGGCTTTGAAAGTGACGGACCGAAAAGACGTAGGCGGCGACCGTGCAGGCCACAACCACCGCCGCAGTGACACCGAGCGCGAGGCCGACCGTCATACTGGCAGAACGCAGCTTCATCATGAGGGCGCAGAGATGGCGGGATGATGGCACACGCGCCGACTGCCGTCAACGACTGACAAATAGTCAGGCTCGACCTGACATTGTGGCAGACCGGTTGTTTCGCGCATTCCCCATCGTCTGAGGGATAAGGAGTTAGGCCGTGGTCAGCGCTGGCACATCGCGTGCGATAGCAAGGCTGAAGTAAGAAGTGAAGGAGGGTTTCTCCATGGAAATGCTTTTGATGGGCATGTGCGTGGCCGTATTCGGGATGGGAATCGCGGCGGTTGCGTTTGGAGCGGCGACCCGTTCGGAGTCATCGGATTCGGCTGTGCAGCCCGCGCTTTCACTGGTCAAAGCGGATGCCGCGGCCCACTTTTTCTCGGACCGTGTTGTTGCACCGCCAACTGTACCGCCAGCCCCGGCTTGGTCGGTGCCGATTGAAGTCCTGTTGCTGCAGATTGAAAACCACGTTCGCATGGAGCAGGCTGCCGCGGAATCGTTCGTGGCATACCCCACGCACGCCCTGTTGCACAGCAAGACGTCTTCGCCGTTTGTGAACTAAGGTTCGCGAACTGAGGTTTGTGAACTGAGAGAGTGGCTCATGACGCATGAACTGCTGAACGGACTCTCGTCCGACGAGACCGATCAGGTTCTGGGACTCGGCACCAGGCTGATCGTTCCCAGTGGAACCGAGCTGTTCCGGCTGGGAGATCCAGCCGATCGCCTGTTCCTGACCGAACGCGGCCGAATCAGGCTTACGCTGCCGATGCAGGTCCGGGGCCGGGAAGAGGATATTTTCGTGGAAGAAAGATCTCCCGGTCAGACCGTGGGCTGGTCGGCCCTGATTCCGCCCTACCGGTTCACCCTCACCGCCACGGCGCCGCTGCTGGACGCGGCAGTTATCGCCCTGCCGCGGGAAGCGTTGCGCGAGTTCCTGGCCGCTAATCCGGCGGCTGGGTATAAAATCGCCCTGAATCTGGCTGTCGTCATCGGACATCGCCTGCAAATGTTTCAGACGATGTGGCTGCGCGAGATGCAGCGCACCGTGGAAGTGCGTTCTGCTTGACGCGGGGAATGGGCCCATCGGACTGGCGACCGAGACTGGCGATCGAAAGTGGCGATCCAATCGCGGAGTGGTTCTTGCGGCAGGGGCGCGGTGAATGAACGCTGACCAACTTTCCCAACCCGAACCTACGCGCCGCCGCATGGTTGGAATCTTCCTCGGTGGCGGCCTGCTTGCCTCTTTTGCTTCTTTCATCTATCCCGTGCTCCGCTATCTTGTTCCTCCGGCGGTGGTAGATCTCGGCGGGGACGAGGTCGTCGCCG
>Ga0187858_10001759_pt1 | contig 23387 bp, 23 predicted proteins | sample June2016WEW_8_15_FD_133015 | JGI IMG/M metagenome (GOLD analysis project Ga0187858, IMG submission 133015) | Peatland microbial communities from SPRUCE experiment site at the Marcell Experimental Forest, Minnesota, USA - June2016WEW_8_150 | ecosystem: Environmental > Terrestrial > Soil >...
GCAGCGCGAAGAGGACGAAAAGCTCGACAAGTACGACGAGACTCTGCGCGGCTACCGGATTTTCGAGGATTTGCGCACCTATCCGTCCGTCGTGTATCTCGAACGAATCCGCTCTACGGAAGTTTAAATGACCAATCATCGCGATGAGCATGGAATCGCCACTGAAGCTCGATTCACTGGAATTTAATACTCTCCATTTCTTCAGAGACGCATCGTCAAGGAAATTCATGATTGAAACCATTGTCGCCATTCTATTCCTGCTCGGTATTGTGCTCGTTGCGACTGGGCCGAAATCTTCCGACAAGAAGCAAAAGGATGATGGTGCCTCTAGCGCGCCAACACCCAAAGCCCCTGACTCGCCTGATAAATAAGAGAGGCTCGCCTGCTTAAATTTCGCGGGTCGCGCTTCAGCTTGCGGTAGTTCTCGGTCAGCTTAGTCGCTGATCGGCCTTGACGATTGTGCAGGTCCGGCGATTGCATTGGAGCAAGACGCAGGCAAACGCGGAGACAAGTAGATTCGTGAGCTGGTCATAACCCGATCCGGAGTGTCTGGCGAGTTGGGCCACGCGATCTCGACCTCTTCGAGTGCCCGGCCGTATCGGCGCTACTGCGCGGCGTTCGCGCGATCGCCCGATGCTCATTCGCGGAGCTGCGTGCGGCCACTGCTAACGCATTGCAGAGCCCCAAGGGCTGTTCGTAGTTGCACCGACTCGCCACACGAGATCCGCAGTCCATTTCCTTTCGCGCAATCGTTGCCAAACCCAATTCTTGGTTGACTGAACGTGGCCGCCTGGCTTGCGCAAGTGGTGGGTTCGTCTATACGATGCACGCTGCATAAAACGCGCTCCATCATGCATCCATTCTCGATACCAACCGATGTCCCGTGAAGCGAGGCGAACGCCCGCGGTGCGTTCAGGCATGCGACCGAATTTTAAGTCTGCCTCGATGGGTTCCCGAAGCCGCGGACGGCCGAAGAACGAGCGCATCGATGTGGAGGTCGTCGCCGCGGTGCTCAAGGGGCTGCGGCTGCGCGGCTATCGGGGAGTCACGATGGAGGGTGTGGCGCGGCAGGTGAAGCGTGCCCGCACCAGCTTGTATCGCCGTTGGCCAAGCAAGCGCCACCTGGTGGCAGATGCAGTGGTTGCGGAGTTGGGAGCTCAGCCCGCGCCCGACACGGGCTCCTTGCGCAAGGATCTGAAGGCTGCGGTTGGGACGCTGCTCAATGGCTTTGCCGGGCCCCTAGGCAAGGCGCTTCCGGGACTTGTCGCGGACATGGCGCACGATCCTGTGCTGGCGCGAATGATTCGGGAAAAGGTGTTGGTGGCGCGCCGCCGATCAATCCGCGCGGCTTTCGAGCGCGGCGTGGCACGTGGCGAGAGCGGTCGGGGGTTCGACATCGAGATTTTGATCGACATGCTTACCGGGCCCTTCTATTTTCGGGCGTTGTTCGGCCATCTTCCGGCGACTCCGGCCATGGTGAATACCATCGTTGACTACGTACTAACAGTTGTTCGCCCGCGTGCGGTTGGCGCGTTCTCGCTGCAGCCCTAAAAGCCCGGCGGCGACCGAGCTCGATGAGACCCCAACATCAAGCGCACAGCCGCTGTTTCGACGGCTCACATCATCATGCGTCCGGCTTGAGTTGGCCCAGGCGTCGCAGCAGAGGGGTGATGGTCAGTCCTTGCGCGAAAACGGAAAAGGCCACTACGGCAAAGGTGATTCTGATGATGGCATCGCGCTCGGGCAGGTCCTGAGGCAGCGTCAGTGCCAGTGCCAACGCCAGCGCTCCTCGCAAGCCGCCCCAAAATAGGACGTGCTGGTCCCGGGTTTCCATCCTAAACCTGGTGCGAGCGAATATCCCGCAAAGAGGATAAATTGAAATTGCGCGTCCGCATGTCACCAGACCAATCGCTATGAGTGCGGACCCCCACAATTCGCTGATGTGCTGCTGCGCCTCTTGCGCTCCCATTAGAATGAAAATCAGCGAACTTGCAATAAACGCGACGAATTCCCAAAAACTCTCTAAATCGCGGCGGTCGGCATCCGAAGTTGCGCTGTGCCTGCCGTAGTTGCCAACGACCAGGCCAGCCGTCAATGCCGCGAGTACCCCCGAGAGGCGATAATGCTCAGCCACGAAGAAGGAGCCGTATGCCGCGAGAGTCGTCAGTGTGATCTCGACTAATCGATCGGGTGTACGTCCCGCTAACAGCATGAAGCCCCACCCGACGATGGCGCCGACGAATACGCCGCCGCCGATGGTCAGGAGCAGCGTGCCGGTAATGGAGAGCATATCGTGACGTTCGCCCGCGAGCACACTTAACACCGCAACGAAAGCGACTGCCGCTGTGCCGTCGTTAAGCAGGCTCTCCGCCTCTATCAACAAGCGAAGGCGACCCTGTACTCCTGCTTCATTGAGGGCGGCAATCACGGAAACAGGGTCGGTGGCCGCGATCAACACGCCGAAAACAATTGCGCTACCCCAGCCCCAGTTCAGCGCGTAGTGCATTCCAGCCGCGGTGACGCTACCGGCCAATAACACGCCGACGGTTGCCAAGAGCGTCACGACCGGTAGATCTTTTTTGAACTCTCGCCAACTGATGCAAAGTGCCGCCTCAAATACCAGGGGCGGCAACAACACAACAAAAATCAGGTCCTTTGTCAGGTGCAGTTCTAGTCGAACATGCGAGAAATACAAACCCATACCCGCCAGGACCAAGCCTACGGAGTATGGCATCCGCAGACGGCGAGCAATAATTGCTACAAGCGCGGAAACGAATAGGAGGATGCCAAGTTCCGAGATCGCTAGTGCCATACGATCTTCCTCAACGTTCTGCAACACGCTGCCTGACCTAGCGGCAGGAACAATAATGTTCTTACGGACGGCCTTGAAAGTGATCGCGGACGCTACCAGCGTAAACGGCGCGGCCTCAGAGATAACATCGATGGGATTTTACGCGTATCGCTTCATCTCTTGAGCGAGATTGTCGCGGCGATCATCGCCGCCGCGCCAATGCTTGCGGTTACGCATTCTGTCTGCGTACTGCCTACTAACAACCATCGCCGAGAGATCAAGAGCTAAACTGCCGAGGCGCGTTGCCAAACTGTTTGACGTTGACGCACTTACGCTCAGCCATCCGAGCGGATTCTACTGTGGCCCTCAATTCGATTGCAGTTGCGTGTGCTGAGGAGGCGGCGGCTGCAGCGTGGGTGGTGTCTGCGGCGCAGCTGCCGTCTGCGGCACCGGTGCGGTTTGCGAGGTAGGCGTGGCCTGTATCGCAGGCTGCGCGCTCGATGCGGCTTGCGGGATTGGCGTGGACGGCAGCACCGGTGTCGCCCGCGATGCAGGCGTGGTTTCAAGCGTCAGTGTCGTGGGCGTTGCGCCGGTCGCCGAGGCGGGGTTCGTACCGGCAGAGACGACCGTGTTGTCAGCGTTCGTGTTCGTGGCGAGCGCCGGCTGCCGCGCCGCGGAGCGCGCCACTTCGGCGGGCGTCGCCGGCAATTGCTCTGCCGTCAGGGTCATCGGGTTGATGACGCTCGGATTGTCTCTAAGCTTCACGTAGAAGGGACCATCCCCAGGGTGCGGAACTGGCAGCGCGGCGCCTAGAAATCCGTCGGGAACTTGGACCGGATGCGTGAATTGTGCATCGCTCGATAGCGAGTCGATCAGGAATAGGTTGGCTCCCGAGAGCTTACACGCAAGTTCCGCCGCGGCAGGGCATTTGATGTCCTTGAGCACGGGCAGGCGCACCAAGGTCGCGAGCGGCTGCCAGTCGCCCGTGACGCCCTTGGCATTGACTCGATACTGCAACGGCCCGAATGCCGATGAGCCGAATACTTTCACCGGATTGAGCGCGGCCAAGGCTACTTGAGAATTCTCGAGCGTGATTCCGCCGTTGTGCAAGGTCAAAATCGTTGCGGATACTTCATCGGTCGTGGCGACTTCGATGCTCTCCTCATTTGAGAAGGCGGCCGGCGATAGGGTGCGTAGCGAGAACAACAACGTCGCATCCAGCGGAAGCTCACCGGGGTCGGCGAGCTGGATGTTGCTGCTCTCGATCGATGGCGACGGCTGCACAAATTTGCTGATCAGTACGACGCGGGGACGCGGCGCGTCAATTGCGGCCGAGACCGAGATGACCCTGCCGTCTTTGAGCCTGAGTTTCGCCGCGGCGGCACGATCGGGCTTCAAAGCCGCTGCCGCCTGCGGGTCCTGAATCACCATCGGTAGTTCGTCGGCGCCGACGCGGCTCGACAGGTCGCCGGGCACGAACACGACGCCTCCGATCGAGAGGCTCGCGACCTCGTCGAGGCGGCTGCCTTTGAGCAAGCCTTGGGTGTCTCCGGCGTGAATGCTGAAACCCTCGAAGCGTCCCGCGTCAGAAAAGGCTTTGATCGCGATTGGCTGCGGGTCCTTGACGCCGAATTGTGTGACCATGAGCGTCATGGCGCCGGGCTCGGCGTCCTGCAGCGGCAGCTTGACCTCGACCTCATTGGGTTTGACGGTCTTCCACTCGACCTTCAACTCCTTGCCGGCCGGATCCCTGAGCATGATGCCGTCGATACAGCTGACGCTGTCGGCGCGAAAGTGAACCGTATCCTGGCGCCCGACGATCAATGTCCCCTCGTCTCCTGCGGCAAGTTCCAATGCGACCGCATGCGCGTTCATCAAGCGAAAGCTCGGACCGTCGTAGGAATCGAAACCCCAGCGGCCGCGCAGCGAAGCCTGAATATTGTCTCCGAGAATGGCGGACCCTAAGCCAGTCGTATCGACGACGTAGCCGCCCTGCAGCGCATCGGCCATGGCCGGCAATTCGATGGTCTTGCCGTCTGCGCCGGTCAACCTCAGCATCACGTCGTGTGCATAATCGGTCGAAAATACCAGTGGCGCACCTTCGACCGGCAGGACGAGAGTCGTGCGCCTCGCGCAGTAGATCTCCTTGGGGTCCACCGCATGCAACGGGGGCAGTTGCAGCTGCTCGACAGCCGGTAGTGCAGCGACGAGCACCGACTTGGGGTTATGAAACGACGGCGCCGCGTTCAGCGTCAACGCAATTGTATCGCCATGTCGTGAACCAAGCGCCGGAATGTACTGATACTGCGCAATATGAAATGAGTCCAGGAGCCGTGCGATATCGAGAACCGATGCGATGTACGAACTGTAGTAGCCATAGCTCAGCTGCGGCGTATAACTAGCCTCCATCGCCAAATCGGCGCCGGGACCCGAGGTTAATGCCTCGACAATCGACGTACTGTGCCCGTCGTTCAGAATGAGCGAGGCCTCGCCCTGCATGAGGCATGGCGCCTGTAGTGCGGGAATTCGGTCGAGGCACTTATCGTCGACCTTAATTGCGAGGCTACGCGCCAGAAGCGGAGCCGCCGACTTCAGCTTGGATGGATCCGTGTCGTTGAGGGCTCGAATCGTAGATAGGTAGCGCTCCAAGCGCGAGCGGTCGAGAGCGGCCTGATTCAAATCCTGCGAGGTGCGTACAAAGGTACCTGGACTACCGCGCACCGCACCGGTGAGCGTCCGGAAGTCGCCGCCGGTTTCCGGTGCGAGAAATACAAGCACCTGTTGAGCACCCTGCGGCACCGTCACCGTGAGCCCATCGCGCGCGCACGGGCTTGTCCAAGTCTTGCATGGGAAAAACCAAGTCGCCGGGGGCGGATTAGTCGGGCCGCTTAAGAACGCGGTCACCAAGAGGTAATGACTCGATTGGGTCGGTGGTAAATCAGCCCTAATCGAGATTTTGTCGCCCGCAGCAAGGTTCGGCACTTCGGAAATCGGCAGGGATATTGCGCCGCGGATGATCTTGACCTCGAGCACCGGGCCCGCGAGATCGAACGGAGCGGACCCCGCATGGGCCGCCGCAGCCAGGGCAGTTGCCAAAACCAAGAGTAGAAACGGTGATTTCATAAAGATCCTGTAATGAGGCTCTGGGCCGCTCCCTCCCGCCTTGGAGTTCCGGCCGGCTCGCGAGTTCAAGCCGCTTGCTGCTTCCAGTATGCGGAAAATCCGGAAGATGCGTCGTGATAGCCGTCGCTCTCACATCAGCCGACCAACCTTTAGCCGTTTCTTGACGACAATTTCATGTACAGATACATTGGTATCCATTATATTGTCATAATTGCATATAGCGGGAAAGTGACACTTGCGAACCGCCATCGCGCGCAGGGAATTGCCAACCGGTCCGCGCGACCACCAGCGACATAAACGGCTGACGCTCGACGTGTTGAAGCAATTCAGGTTGATCTACGGATCGGTCCGGCACCATTTTCGGCAGATCGAGGAGACTTGCGGGGTCTCCGGATCTCAGGTCTGGATGCTTCATGAGCTACAAGCGGCACCGGGAATCGGCGTATCCGATCTTGCGCATCGACTTTCAATCCACCAAACGACCTGCAGCCAGCTCGTCGAGAAGCTCGTCGCTCGCGGATTCGTCTTGAAGACCCGATCGGATCAGGACCAGCGCCGCGTCGGACTAACGATCACGAGGAGCGCCGCCAAGGTTCTCAAGGATGCGCCCGGCCCTGCCGAGGGCTTGATTCCGGAGGCATTGATGGGGCTTTCGGATGCAACGCTGCAATCGCTGACGCTAAATCTCGGCAAGCTGATCGACGGACTTCACTTGCAGGACGAGCAGGCCGCAGATCGGCCGCTCTCCGATCTGTGATGCGGGACTCAACGCCCACCCAGTTACGGACGAGCGACTCAAGTCGCTGCCATTGGGCGTTTGCGATGACTTCAGTGCACGAGCATGCGCTGGAGACCATGAAACAGAAACCTAGGAGTAGTCAATGACTAAGTATCGAACCCCGATTCTCATGACAGGTGCTGCCGCGCTGTGCGTCCTCTTCGCATCGGGCTGCACCGACCTGAAGCCGATTCAAGCGCAACTCGACGATCTCAAATCCCAGGTGAATAAGCTCGCCGCGGAAGAGGCGAGCACCAAGAGCCGCACAGACAGCGCCGCGAGCACCGCACAGGCGGCCACCGCTGCGGCTCAACGCGCGCAGGGCACCGCCGATTCTGCGAGCGCAATGGCGAACCGGAACCAGCAGGCCATCGAGGCGATTAACGAGAAGATCGACCGCATGTTCAAACGCTCGGTCCAGAAGTAGGCCGCCGCGCGCTGCCGGGCGCGCATCGGCGAGAGACTGTTCACCGGCGACGACGTATTCGTCACGGTGGTCGGAATCCGTGGGGGTCAAGTTCGAATCGGAATCGAAGCGCCAAGATCGGTCGTGGTGAGTCGCCGCAAGGTCTTTGATCGCATCGTCGAGGATGGCAAGTCGATCAGCGCAATCGCCCTGTCAACAAGGGATGTTTACCCGAACGTGCCGAATGGCGCGGTATCGATCGCCAACTGCCTGATTTATGGGGTTGCAAAATCCATGAACTTCACTCCAAACGAGCCATTTTTTCGATAGGGGAAGTTGTTAATTGAGCTTTGCTTTCGAAACGTTATCCACCGGGAACCGTTACTTTTAGCGGGTTTCGGTAAACACCCCTCTCGTCGACGACGGCGTGGGCCAAGACGACGCCCTGAGTGGTCTGCATGGCAGTATCGACCAGCCTGCGCGCTCCAAGTCGAAGTTTACTTACTAGTAGATTAATCTTAAGCTGCCACGCCAATGCCGTTGAGAAAGAATTCGCTTCTGGCCCGCGCCGCATCACCCACGGCGGCAGCAACGGCTATTCTCGACGTGGCCGAGCGGCTCGCACAGACACGCGGGTATAACGGTTTCAGCTATGCCGATATCGCAGCCCAGTTGGGCGTCACCAGGGCAAGTCTCCATTATCATTTTCCCTCCAAGGCGGAGCTTGGTCGCGCACTCGTCGAGCGCTACCGTGGTCTCTTTGGAGCGGCGCTCGACGCAATTGCCAAACAGGCGGAGGAGGCGCACGGAAAACTGAAGCGGTATGTCCGACTCTACTATTCCGTCTTGAGCAATGAACGGATGTGTTTGTGCGGAATGCTTGCGGCGGGGTACGCGACGCTTCCGGCGCCCATACAGCAGGAGGTGATGTTGTTCTTCGACGCCAACGAGCGATGGCTCACCGCAGTCCTTGAGGATGGCCTTCGAGCCAGAGCGTTTCAATTTGAGGAACCAGCGAACGAGCGGGCGCGGGTGCTTCTCGGGGCGCTCGAGGGTGCCCTGCTGGTGGCGCGATCGTACCGCAATCCTCGTCGTTTCCAGGTGTCAGCGGCCTGCATGCTCGCGGATTTGGGTACCAGCAGCCACTCAAAGCAGCGCTGGACGTCCGGGAAGGTCGCGGTGCGGCGCCCGCGGCGTATATAGCACGCACTTAAGGGACCCTCCCGGATCGCCGGCCGGCCGATGGGACGGCTCGCTCGGAATCTTTGCGTTCGCGCCTCCATTCCCTGACACAAGGCGACGTGATCAAGGAACCGTTAGAAAACATGGGGCAACAACCGGAGTCCGCGGCACTTGCATCTTGAAACAGCCGTCATGGCACCGCAACGCCACAGTTTCGGATTGTGAACGTCGGAAAACTGTCCACCTGACCCCACCATTCTTAGCAGTTCCTCGCTGCAAACAGCCGTATGAAATTGCAAGAAAAGCACGCGCCGCCTCATTAACGGGACATTTCTAATGTTGAGCTTCTCGTCGCTTAATCTCCGCCACCCACAATTGATTTCACCATATTCCTACGAGTAGTCCGTCATGGCCAATTCAACCTTATCCGCAATGGGGCCCAACTCCCCATTGATCGAGGCGAGTCGTACGCCATCCGACGTGGATCTTGATCCGGACAATTGGGCTTACCAGGCCGTTACCGATTTCACGCGCATTTGTCCCATCACGGTGTTCCCCGATTGCCCGATTGAAGATGCTCGGGAGCGCATGATCGGCCTGGGTGTGCATGCCTTGCTCGTTACCGATCGACAGAATGACGGTGAACGGCGGCAGGTCCTCGGTTTGATCACGTCTTACGATATCCAGCATCGCCAAGAGCGGATGCATCAGATGGTGCAAGGCTTACGGCTACCGCCTAAGGCTGTGTGCGTGAGAGAGGTCATGACCCCGTGGAATGATCTGCCGTTGATACATTACGAATCTCTGCTCGATCTGACCGTCGGCGAGCTGCAAGAGCGGTTGGAGGGCACCGGTTTGACCCACTTCCTGGTCGTCGAGTCAGAAGACGGTGATAGTGGGTCCGCTCGCGGGCTGATTTCGCGTGCGTCCATTGCCAAGCGCCTCAGACGAGCCCCGTCGACATAAACAGGTACGCCCTGGCGTGTGGCGACGCCATTGCGGCACAGGGGTGTAATGAGATGCCGGAACCGACCCAAGATCGCGTTGACTAGCTGAATGGAATTGCCTCGGCACCTGTGTCGCCGAACGTTCCGATCGCCGCATCGCCGCGCTTTCGGTTCAGCCTGATTGCACGGCAGAATCTTGACAATCTCGTCCTATGGTCCGGTGAGGAGGGCGGTGCAGACGCCACCATCAATGTCGTCATACCTTATGCGTTTGCGAGTACCGATCGGTGATTCCATTTGCAATAGCGGTGCCGCGAACAACCGGCGCATGAGTGGGCCATCGGCCGCGGCAATGGCAGGCGCCGGATCGCCTGCGGCGCGCGCAATCACCGTTGAACATGCGTCGATGGAGTGAATCGTCACCATGTCACTCGCAAGAGCATTGCGCAGCTAATCGGGAAATCTAGTGCCCATTAAGATGGCAACCTTGGTCGACAATCGATGGGTCTGGCATTTCGAACTGCATGGCAATTTTTCCGCCGTGCTCGTCAAGCGCCGTTATGGCTACGGTGCGCGTACGCAGGATTTCCTTCAGCGGGTGTTCGGAGATAATGGCAGAGGTGTTGTCCGATCCGGGCGACCATTGCTTCTCCTCAGTGTCCTTGGAATTGTCGGTGCGAAATTGGACCGCAACCTTGGGAAAATAGGATATTCCGGTAAGAATCTCTTCTGGCTCGACGTAAATGACTTTTAGAGGGGTTCCGACGAGCAGCTTGCCGTCAAGGAATGTACCCCTGCCACGAGGAGACTTCTCAGCTGGCACGCAGTCGACGACGACAGCGGGCCGCTTGGTGATCGCATCTGCTGGCGGCGCGAGAAATGTTCCGACCAAGGTGAAGCGCGAGTAGGTGTAAGCGTCCGCAACATTGGTTCTCTGCGATTGCTGCCACATGGGCTCCGATGGGGGCTATTGTAGCGCCGACGCCGCGAAGCTGAATGAAGGCCATATAAATGGCACGAGTAGAAGCAGTGGGTTGGTTTTCATGTTTCCTTCCTCCTATTTCGTCATTTCCCGAATCCGTACTGGGTGTGCAGACTCGGGATCACCTCACATTCCGTCCTATTCCCTCATAATTAGACCGTGCCGAACGCAACATTAAAGCATGATGAGGGACCCCTATCGGTATTCGATGGCGGATCGGCACTCCTGGACTGGCGCCGCACCGCAACCAGTTTTCGCATTGGTTGCGCAAGCGGCGCGCCGAACTCGCAGCCCGCCGAAATGCTGCACTCGAGCCGCTAGCGGTTATTGATCGCGAGCATGTCGACGACCCGAGCGACGCCCGGCGTATCCCTTGCGACCGACTCGGCTATCGAGATCTCCAAGGATGTATCGACCAGACCATGAAGATAAACGACGTGATTGATGGTCTGCACATCAATGGTATTGGGTGGTTCCAGCTCCGGATGCCGGTCGAACCTTGCCTCTACCGCGGCGATGATTTTCGCGTCGCCAGCGCACGCGTCGGACACGCAGTTCCTCGTTGCGGCGCAACCTACAAGGCCACTCAATAGAATTAGCGCGGCGGTCAGAGCCTCTAATCGTTTGGATCTACGCATGAATTTGCCCTCCCGCTTAGATGGATTTCAGTAATCTCATTTGGCGACAGGTTCTGCGGCGCGCGTCCCAGGCCGCCGTCAAAATCTGCGCGCAATTGAAGGTCGATGGCTTCTCGTGCGCGGGAAATGCGTGAGCGCACGGTACCGACAGGACAGCACATTTCGCTGGCGACTTGCGAATAGCTGAGCCCATCAAAATCGCACAAGAGAATTGCGGTCCGCTGCTCGTCACTGAGCGCCTTGATGGCCGCATCGACGGTGTCGCAGATCTCGGCTGTGAGTGCAAGCCCTTCCGGCGTGTCCAACTCTTTGAGGGTGTTGGCGCTTTCGCCCTTATCATCGTAGTCGCGGGCTTCGACGCCGAACACCTTTGCGTCGCGCGCGCGAGCCGACCGCATCGTTTTAGCCGAATTGATGGCAATGCGATGCAGCCAGGAATAGAAGGCGGCCTCGCCTCGAAAGTGCTTCAACCCCCAATAGGCCCGGAGGAATGTGTTCTGCACGGCGTCTTCCGCATCGGCGCGATTTCGGACATAGCGCATTGAGAGTTTCATCACTCGGCGCCGATACCGGTGCACGAGTGCGTTGAAAGCACCGCGCTCGCCGGACTGAGCGCGAAGGACGAGGGCTCGATCGCAACAATCCACACTCATCGTCGACTCCAATCGGCTGGGTACGGCTGGCGTCCGTCGCGCTTTGGATCTAGGCGGAAGCCGGACTCATTGCTCTTGTCCAAGAGCCTACGGCGCGCAGATTAAGGACCGCCTAAGCGTGCATTAGAAAATGGCGGCACGCTTCATTTGGGCTCGCTGACGGCGGTTCCGCATGATGGTGATTTGCCGGGTGTGTTCGACGGAGTGGCGATCGTGCGGCGGGGAAATTTGACGCGAAAGCGGCTGCCGGCGCCAAGTTGGCTCGTGACGTCTATTTCTGCGCCGTGTGCCGAACAAATGGATTTGACGATTGACAGTCCGAGTCCCGCGCCGCCATCCTCGCGCGAGCGCGCCTCGTCGACGCGAAAGAATCGATCGAACACATGCGCAATCGAGGATTGGGGAATGCCGATCCCGGTATCAGATACCTCGAGGACGCTGCCCGCATCGTCCGACGCGGTCCGTAGCGACACGGTGCCCCCGCGGGGTGTGAAGCGGATCGCGTTGTCGAGAAGATTGACGACGATTTGCTTGAGCCGCGACTGATCGCCCTGAATGACGGCCTTCTTTAGCCCTGACATATCGATTTCAATGCCTCGATCCTCTGCCATCAGGCGCATGTGCTCGGCGGTGTTCGATGCGAGCTCGGCGAGGTCGACATCGACCCATACGCCCTGTGTCTCCCCGGCGTCGAGGCGGGAAAGGACGAGCAGCCCGGATACCAGGTGTTCCAATCGTGCCACTTCCTCGAGCACGCTGCCCACGCGTTCGCGCAGCTCCGCTTCGGTCAATCCGGATTCGCGGGTCAATTCTTCCAGCTCGCCCTTGATCACGGTGAGCGGTGTGCGAAGCTCGTGGGATGCATCGGCCAGAAATCGACGCGACGTCTGCAACGAGTCACGCAGGCGCCCTAGCATCGTATTGAAGGAAATCGAAAGCCGCTCGAGTGCATCGCCGCTTTGCACGACGGGGAGCCGCTGGCTCAGGTTCTGCAGGCTCATTTGTTCGGCGGTCCGCGACAAGCGATCGACCGGACGCAGCGCCCGATTCACGAGCCAATAGCCACCGACAACGGCGCAGACGATGAGTACGGGGAGCAGTAGTGCCAACATATCCAGCAAGCGATCCAATGCCGCTTCGATCGGCGCGATGGAGGCTCCGAATTCGACGAGGTATTTGCCGGAAGCCGTGCCGACGGGCGTAGCACGGACCATCAGATGCTGCGTGAGGTCGAATTCGGTGACCGGGACCGTCGCTGAATCGCTCATCGACCGTGGACGCGGGCTCACCGCCGACGGGTCGAAGCTGCGATCGGAGGGCGGACCCGAAAGATAAGCCGGGATGCCCGGCACGCGGGTCACCCGCACGAAGCGATTGTTGAATTCTGGAGTCACCCGCGTCTCGATTTCCCGCGCAATCGAGCCGCTCGTGGCGTCGGCGGGCGCCTCGAGCAGAATCTGTTCAACCTGCTCCGAGCGTCGACCCAAAGTGTCGCGCAAATTCGATCGAAGGTATTGCTGCAGCCCGAAAAAGGTAGCCGCGCCGACCAGGGCGAATGTCGCGCTCAAGAGCAGCGTGTACCAGAGTCCCAGTCGAAAGGCGAGCGAGCGATGATTCATTCGCGCACTGCGTCTCGCTCGGTTTCCGCCTCGCGCACACAGTAGCCGACGCCGCGAACTGTGTGGATGAGCTTGACCGCGAACGGTTCGTCGATCTTTCGGCGCAAGTAGCGGACGTATACATCCACGATGTTGGTCACGCCCTCGAAGCTCTGGTCCCAAACGTGGTTGAGTATCATGGTCCGCGAGAATACCCGGCCAGGCGAACACAAGAGATATTCGAAAAGCGCGTATTCCTTCGCCGTCAGATCGATTCGGTGGCCGCTGCGCTTGACCTGCTGGGTCAGACGATTGAGCTCGAGGTCCGCGATGCGCAGGATGTCCGCCCGCTCGACCGGTGTGCGCCGGAGCAGCGCTTTGATCCGCACCAGCAGTTCGGCGAAATCGAAGGGCTTCGTCAAATAATCGTCGGCTCCGGCTTCGAAGTGCATCACTTTGTCATCGATCGCATCGCGCGCGGTGAGCACCAATACCGGCAGCGCGGCGTGCGATTGCCGCAGGCGACGCAACAGTTCGGTCCCGCTCAAATACGGGAGCATCAAATCGAGGACGAGAAGATCGTAGTCGTACGAGCCGAGGTAACTTTCGCCTTCGCGGCCATTGGCCGCGAGGTCGACCGCGAATCGTTCGGCGCGCAATCCGCGAGAGACGAATTCAGCGAGCTTGCGATCATCTTCAACAATGAGTATTCGCACAGCAATCTCCTTGTGTGCGGCACTTAGTCGACACTCCCATTAGATTGTCGTTAGCGCACCATTAAAAAACTCTCATTCAAGTAGCTTTGCCCATTGCGCGCCGCGCGTCGCGTACGTTGCGAGCGTGCCTCCGAGTGACAATTGCATGCCTAGATTACGGATAGCGATCGCGCGAGGCAAACCGGGAACTTGATGCGAGCCCGCCGAGTCATAAACAACGAGTGGTCGATGGTTCAGGAGAGTTCGGATCGTATTCAAGTCTCGAGGTGTCATCATGCTCAGAAAGTCATTCTTGAGCGTCGCGGCAGGTCTAGCCGCGATCGCGATCGCAATCGGATCTTCGAGCATCGCTGCCGCCCATGGCGGCGGCGGCGGTGGTGGTGGTCATGGCGGCGGGGGCCATGGCGGTGGTGGATTTCACGGCGGCGGATTTCACGGAGGCGGGGGCTTTCATGGCGGGGGGTATCGGGGCGGCTACGGGCGTGGTGGATACGGCCGCGGATGGGGCCGAGGTGGATTCTATGGCGGTTGGGGTTGGGGCTGGGGAATTGGACTGTATTACGCGGATCTGCCCTGGTATTACGACACCTACATGTGGAACGGTGTGCCTTATTACTACGCGGACGACACCTATTATCAGTGGGACGCCGATGCCGGCGCGTATCAAACGGTCGCGCCGCCGGCGGGGCTCGCCGATCAAATCAATACCCAAGGGCCGCCGGCGCATCAATTATTCGTTTATCCGAAAGCGGGCCAGACGAACGAACAGATGGCGCGGGACCGCGAGGATTGTCATCGCTGGGCGGTCAGCCAAACAGGCTTCGATCCGCGCGTCCCGGCCGAGGCAGCCGATACTGCCACGGCAAGCAATCCGGCCGCCGCACAGTCAGCGGCAAAGCGAGCAGATAACTACCGACGTGCGGACTACTATCGAGCCGAAGGGGCGTGTCTGCAGGGGCGCAATTACAGCGTGAATTAGCGAGGCGAGCCACGATGTCAACCGAGCAGTCGAACAACCTATCCGAGCTCCTGCAGCGACATCGCGGCACGCATCATTCGGCGGCTGCGCCGGCTGCCGATGGATTCTATCCCACGCTCAAAACGCAGCGATTCTCCTTTCGTCAGTTCCGCTTTTCGGATATCGAGCCGCTCGCCGCGCTCGCGAGTGAACACCGCATCGCCGACACCACGATCGGCGTTCCGCATCCCTATACGGCGGAGTTTGCGCGAATGTGGATTTCCTCTCACGCCACTGCATGGGAAGATCGTCGGGCGCTGCACTGGGCGGCCCTCAAAATTGGCGATCAACGGATCGCTGGCTACGCGGGATTGGATCCAATTGATACGCATCGCGGACACGCCCAATTGCGATTCTGGGTCGGCTGCGGCGTGGAACGCAAGAGCGATGCCGTCGAATGGTCCGAGGCGATTCTCTATTTTGCGTTGACCGAGCTTAATCTAAGGCGGATCTACGCATTGCAGCTCCAACGGCACCCGCTCGCCGGTCATGTGTTGGCAGCCATCGGAATGCAGCCCGAAGGCCTGGTCCGAAAGCGGATCCATAAGGAAGGTCTGGTTGAGGATATTGTCTGCTGGGCGATCGTCAGGAATGATTCGTAGCGGGATGGCATCAGGCGACGGCGTGGCGGGAGTCTTGAGGTCCTCGATTTTCCCGCTAATGATTGCGGGGTCCGTTCGATTGTCGTCGATGCGGGCGCCCATGCCCAAATGATGACCGGGCGATCCGACCAGGTAGCTCGGTCCCCAGTCGCGCGAGTTATCGAACGGCGCATAGATATTGAGCGCGTCGCCGACGCGTAATTGGCCCTCATCGGCGTGCATCATCGTGCAGCCATTCAGGACAATAAAAGACAATTCGAGCACCCCTGCGCGCAAGAGCGTCCGCTGATTGATGCTCATGCTACTGAGTCCTAGTCAGTGTGGCGGCATCCTCGACCCGAGCCCGGAAGCCGGTCTTCGGACAGACCAAATAGCAGTCCGGATAGGCATCGTAAGCGGAGCATCCGTTCGAGGAATCCAACCAGCCCGATTCCGTATAGCAGGGATTTGCCGGATGAAGCAGCGCCTGCAGGTGCGCGCAGCCGGCAGTCACCCCGGCTAAAAGAAGGCAAGCGAAGGCGCGAACAATGCGAATTTGACTGAACATAGCGTTCCCTTCATCAGGATCTATGCTGCCAGCGACAGATTAAAACGCGTCCAAGGCAAGATTAAAAATACATTGGATTTCCCCTGGCCGCGATTGACAAGTGTCCCGACGATTCCGCCGACGGAAATGCCAGCGTTTAATGCAACCCTTCTCGACGTTTAATCTTCGTCTTTGAGACTCCTCTGGTCGCGAGTCGCGGACGGCTGCAGCATCGGCTGCCGCCGACCATAGTTTGAAATAAACGGTCGATCATGTTTCGGAGGTGGGTCATGTCAATTCGTTCAATCTATGTTCCCCTATCGATATTGTGCTTAGGCGCATCGCTGATTGGTTGCGCTTCGGTACCGACGGGCCGCGTCGGTGTGGAGTGGACTCCCATGCGAGGCACGGTACAGAGACCTTTGACCGAGGGATATCATGTTATTTCGCCGTTTGCGCGTGTTTACGACGTCGATTTGCGTGAACAACAGTCCGAGGACTCCTTGGATGTACTCGCAAACAACGGACTCGACATCAAATTACGGAGTTCGATTCTGTATCAGCCCGTTGCGTCGGAGGCCTACGCGCTCATCACGCAGACCGGCGCCAACTACTACACGACGCTGATCGCGCCGTACGTCACTTCGAGCGCGCGAAAGGTTGTCGGCCGTTACGCGCCGGAGGAAATTTATTCCACCAAGCGCGAGCAGATCGAGCGGGAAATACGCGAGGAGGTCACGCAGAAGCTCGAGGGCAAGCATGTGCAGGTCAATGCGGTGCTGATTCGCGAAGTGCATCTGCCGCCGGCGGTGCAATCGGCGATCCAGACGAAGCTGGAAGAGGAACAAAAGGCGCTCGAAATGCAGTTCGTTCTCGAACGGACCAAGCAGGAAGCTGTGCGCAAGCACATCGAGGCGTTAGGTATAGCGGACTATCAAGCTATCATCAGCAAAGGACTGAATAGTCAGGTCATCGAATGGAAGGGAATCGAGGCGACGGAGAAGCTCGCGGAATCGCCAAATGCGAAGGTGATCATAGTGGGTTCCGGGAAAAACGGATTGCCGGTCATCTTGAATACTGCGACATCCTCCGAGGCACCGGTCGCGAGCACCGCGCCAGCCGGGAGCTCCGCGCAAATGGCCAGTAGATGAACCATTATTGAAGTGCGGGCAGCGGGTAATCGGGGGCCGCGACAAACACTCGCGTGAACCCTCGATCCCGGCCCGCCGCCGGGCAAGCGCACGAAAGAAAAAGAACTGCGCATCACGCTTGTGTGCTCCGGCGGCGTGTGGCTCGCGATCTATATGAGCAGAAGACACGATTCGCGTTTTAAAGCGTGCTAAGAGCCCACCGAACCGAGCGACTTCGCGCGTAGATTCAATGGACGAAGCGGCCATGTCGCTGCGGCGACCGCCATCTTTACGCCACCGCCGCGGGAACGCGCCATTTGATCATCAGGACCTTAATCGCATCGTTTACCACCAGGCATGAGACCATCGCATAGGTGAATATCCCGAGCGTCTGCCACCAAGGCAGCGGCATGAGCTCCGAAAGACCCACGCGTGTCAGCATCGTGCCCACGAGCGCATCCGCCGTTAGGGCGGCAATTAGCGCCTTACTGGGCATCGTCGACCAGAAAGCGCGACGTTCGCGCGCAGATACCACGGAGAACACAGCAAAGTAAAGCAGCGCGAGGAAGCTAAAGGTGTAGAGGGCATTGTTGCTGGTCGCCAAACCGAATCGCGACCAGCCGATCCACAATAGGGCGAGCGTCTCCCCGACCATGGCGACGCCCAGCACCACGGACACGGCAATGAAGCCTCCGATGTTCCACGTTTCTGGCTTCCTAGATGGTCGCACGTGATCGGTGGCCAGTGCGATCTTCGCGAAGTCCGTCATGAAGACGAGCAGCAGCATCGCAAAGGCGGACACGACGAACTTGCCGGTGACGACGAACGCGACGGCCACAAAGGCCGCCTTCAGGATCGTGCGGCTGATCTTGTTGATGATCCAAGTTAGGATGCGCTGGTAGATCGTCCGCCCCTGCTCCACCAGCGCCACGATGTTTGTCAGACCGGGTTCCGTCAAGACAACGCTCGCCGCACCCTTCGCCACATCGGTCGCCGTGCTGACCGCGATTCCCACTTCGGCCTGCCGGAGCGCAGGCGCATCGTTGACACCGTCCCCCGTCATGCCCGTGACGTGCCCCGCGGCCTGCAGATGTTGCACCACGATGTATTTGTCTTCGGGATAAACCTCTGCGAACCCATCGGCTCCTGCCAAGAGATCGACCGCCTCGTTGCCGGCCTGAGCGGCGGCAGTCTTCAAGTCCGCCACACGTCGGATGTTGGACAACCCGACGCCTCGACCGATCTCAACCGCCACCGCCAGTGCATCGCCGGTGAGCATTTTTACGGGAACGCCCAAATCCCGCAGTTCAGCGATCAGCTGTTTGGCGTCCGCCCTGGGTGGATCATAGAGGGATACCAATCCGACCAAGATCGGAGTGCCGGCCTCGGGGCCACGCGCCACCGCTAGAGTTCGATAGCCCTTCGCCGCCGCTTCACTGACGCGCTCCTCTAGTGCCTCGATTGCGGGAAGCGGGAGGCCACAGGCCCCGGCAATCGTGCGTAAGGCCCCTTTCATGACCCGCAGCCGCAGCCCGTCCTGTTCCACCACGGCTTCAGTACGCCGGTTTGTTGCATCGAACGGCGTGAAGGAGACGGGTGTGATCTTAGAAACGTTCTCGAAAATATGCCGCTCTTTGGCCGCGGCTAAAAATGCGAGGTCAATGGGATCCTGATTGGCCTCCCGAGACGCTAATGCGCCTGCGAACAGCACGTCGGTCTCCGTCGCATGCTCCAGCGGAATCACGTTCGTGACGGCAAGCTGGTTCATTGTGATGGTGCCCGTCTTGTCGACACAGAGCACGTCCATTGTTGCGGCATCCTCCGAGGCGCTAAGGCGGGTGACCAGCACGCCGCGCTTGGCCAGCTCTTTCGAGCCGACGGCCATGCTGACCGTGAACATGACCGGAAGAGCCACCGGCACCGCGCTCATCAGCAACACCAGCACGAGTGAAATCATTTCGATGAGCGGCGCGCCACGCATCAGCGATAGCACAACGACGACGCCAAGCAGCGTGCCGACGATGACAAATAGCCAGCGGACGACCTTGGCCACCACGGCTTCGATATGAAGCTTCGGACGCGCCTCCTGTACGAGTTCGGTGGTACGGCCAAAGTAGGTCTTCGCCCCGGTCAGCATGACGACGCCGTTGCCTTCGCCATGGCGCACGATTGATCCGGAGGAAAGCACGTCGCCGGATCTCTTATCCGCATCTTTCGATTCGCCCGTGAGCGCAGACTGGTCCACCGTCAATGATCCGCTGAGAAGTTTCAGGTCCGCCGGGATAATGTCGCCCGGTCGTACGCGCACAATGTCTCCGGGGACGAGCTCGCGGGCTGGACTGACCTGCCAGGTCGACTCGCGCAGGACGCGCGAATTGACCTGTAACTGTCGCCGCAGCGCCTCAACGACGCCGGCGGCTCGCCGTTCCTGCAAAAAACTCAAGACGGCGTTGACTATCAGCAGAGCGCTGACCACGACGAGGTCCGAGTATTTTCGGAGCACGGCTGACAGAGCCATGATCAGTTCGAGCATCCACGCAGAGATTCCCCAAAACTTCCGCAGGAACTTAAGAACCGGGTATCCTTTGTGTTCGGCTACTTCGTTGTAACCATGTTCCTTGCGGCGACTGGCGACTTCAGCCAGCGTCAACCCGGTGTTGGGGTTGACACTCAGCGCCGCTAGTGTGTCGGCAATCGACGCGGTGGCGATGTCAGCCGGTGTGACGTTGGCTGAATTCGGGGTCACCGATTCGGCTAGAGATTTGTTGAGGGTCGTTTGCATCGGGACCTGCTCTGGCTACTGCCGCGTTTAGAGACCGGTTGAGACGAGGTAGTTCAGGAACCGAAGAAATCAAGGAGGTCCGCAGGTACATTGCCGTTAAATCTGCGCAAACTGCCCCCGGCCGCCAGACGGGAATCCCGGCCGCGGACCGACGGCTACCAAATATCTACCGCCCCAGATCCGCACGACGCCAAGCGACCGTAGGATTGTGGGTTTCAGCTTACCCCAAGGATTATCTGACCAAGCATCTGCGTAAATTTTCCGATCTTCTTAGGGTTGACGCGCAAATCTGGAGCCCATCAGGGCACCGCTTCACCCGTTAGCGCGATGAACGTCCCAGCGCCGTCGCGCACGATCCGAAGAAGCACTGGATCTTGGAGGGTCGGTTTGCCGACCGATGCAAGATCTGCGGCTTGGATCAGTTGCTTTGTGCCGACGTGAGTGATGAGGTCGCCAATTCTGAGGCCCCCCAAAGCTCCGGGTCCTGTCGGTCGCAATTGCGTGACGATCAGCCCCGTCGGTTCATCGTTGCCCTTGATCGCCTTGCGAATCTCCGTCGTCGTATCAGCCACTCCGATGCCAAGAGCAGGCACCCAGGTATCCTCGCCGCCCGTTAGTGTCGGATCGACAGGCGGTTCAGGGAGCCGCCCGACCTTCAACGCAACCGACTCCCGCGCGCCCGAGCGCAGGATTGTGAGCGTGACGAGCGCGTTCGGGACGAGCCGCGCCGTAATCTTGCTGAGGTCTTTAAAGGTCACTCGCTCGGAACCTACGTTCAGCAAAACGTCTCCGATGAGAAGCGTGCCGACTGAGGTTCCTTGCGCATCCACCGCGGTAACCAGAGCGCCCACTGGAGCCTACATATGCAGGGCCGTTGCCAGCACGGGCGTCATCAACTGAGCGGAGATTCCGAGATAACCCCGATCTACTCGACCGTGTGCTTCGAGTTCGCGGACGATTCCTGCAACCGTTTCCGCCGGAATTGCGAATCCGAGCCCGACGGATCCACCACTGGGCGAAAGAATGGCAGACGTTACGCCAACCACTGTGCCATCGACGGTCAGCAATGGGCCGCCAGAGTTGCCGCGGTTAATCGACGCATCAGTTTGCAGTAAATCGATGTACGGATCGTCCTCGAGCATTCGAGCTCGGGCTGAGACGATACCGGCGCTTACCGATTGGCCCAGCCCGAAAGGATTACCGATCGCTATCACCGCACCGCCAACGGACACCACCTCGGACGAACCCGGGCGAAGCGCTGGCAGACGGCCTGCATTGGCGCTGAGGAGCGCAATATCGGTGACGGCATCGGCACCGACGATCTTCGCGACGACCTCCCGCCCATCTGACAGGCGTACTCGGACCGTGCGAGCGCCGACGATGACATGCCGATTTGCGACGATGAGACCATCTTCTCGAATCACGAATCCAGAGCCAAGAGCGGCGGACACGCCTTCATCGCGCCCTGAGTCACCACCCGGCGCGGAGAGCAGGCGTCGAATGATTGCACTAATTGCATTGGGATCGGCGTCGGCCACTGCTCGTCTTGCAGCACGCTCTGCTGCGCGGTCCGCCGCGCTGATATGTTCCTCCACCACAAGAACGGTTACTACACTAGGCGCGACCCGTCGGACGAGCGCTGCGTAACCCGATGGCGCGGCACGGCTTCCAGCGCCGGCCAATAGACCGGCGCGCGCGATGACGACCAATGCTGCTCGTCGCGCATACTCGCTCCATGCTTCGCTCGCACGTAAACCCATCCTCGGTACCACGCGGCACGATTGGCATGCCGATATGAGAGCTGGGCGCTTCATCTTCGGCATCTTTGAATATTGAGCATTACGGGTTCTCAATGGTTGCAGTTCAGCGACCTACTGAATGTCTGAACTCTGTCATTCTATATGTAGATGGTCGTTTGCAAAGGCCCTCGTGTGTAGGCACCACAAGCAGCTCAATAGCTGGAGCGTTGTCCAACCCGAAGAGCGCCGGAACGGGTAGTGGCATGTGGCGATTGAGCGCGTTCGTTAGAAAGGTCTAATGCAGCGTTCGCCGGATCCTAATGTGTGCCCCGCATGTTGCCTGTTTTGGATCATTTGTTTACCTCCATGCTCATCGGCGAGCGCGAATTCGTCCGGGAGCACATCACGCGGAGCGATAGAGGTAGGTCGATTCACGTGGGCTCGCGTCCTGCGGCTCCATGATGTCGATGCGATCCGGCGTTGGCAGTACGGCGGATCGGACGAAACGGAAGGCGACAAATACGCCGATGATCGCCGCAGCCGGATTGCCTGCAGGTGGAAAAATATGCGACGTCCGGGAGTCTCTTAATGCTGCATTCGCTGGCCTTTAATATTCATCATGCACATTGAGCACAGAGTCGTTGACGGCGTGCCACATGTCAAAGCGCGACACAATGCTTCGATGCATGTGTAATTCAGCCAGCCTTGACGAGTCACTCTATGCGGTCAATTTTGTAGAGGAGAACCGTATAGGCTGCGTTGAACGCCGGTCAATCTCCGGTATTTGGAGAGGGGTGCATGATGTTAACTCGTAATTACGATGCTCAAGCTCGCATCGCGAGCGGCATCAATATCTTGCTTGGAATCTGGCTGCTTGTCTCCCCCTGGGTATTCGGTTACCAGACGGCAGGGTCGGCAGCCATCTGGAACAGCGTGATTGTCGGGGCGCTAATCGCAATCCTCGCGGCCGGGAATTGTTTCTCTCATCACACCAGAACGGGTCTCAATTGGATCAACGTACTGCTCGGTCTATGGACCATGATCTCGCCGTTGGTGTATGGGTACACTGCGAACACCAGCGGCGTCGGCGATAACATCGCGCTTGCGATATTGATCGCCTGGTTCGCGATCTGCAGCGACGACGCCATGATAGCTGCAAAGAAGCACCCGCCGCCCAGCGCGCATGCGCATTAGTTTGGTACGGGGACTTCGCAAAGGCAGAAAGTCACAGGCCGAATGTGGGCTCTTATGAGTCCGGCTGTGCAGAGCGCACATACCGGCGGCGGGATTCGGGTCCGAATACAGGGCTACGCTAGCCGCTTATAGCTCGCCGATGGCGCGTTGTAGGCGGTATTGTGCGACGAGCAAATCAAAACCTGCGTCGTCCCGATTGGTCAGCGAGATGACGCGCAGGGTTTCTACGTCCCGCAGAGCACCGGACGTATCGTGTCCGCTCTCGGGGACTCGGGTTGGGGTGAGTGCGAAAAGTCTCGACGGTACGGCGTCTGTACGCCAGTGAGAGGCCCCTTGCTGTACTTCAATCTCGTACCCTTTTAACAGGCGTCTGGTTTGGACGCCGGTCGGCGTCGCAAGCTGTTGAGTCTTCGCGCGCGACGTCTAACAAAGGTGGTCAGAGTTCGGCGCCCGATCACAACCTGCAGATAAGCGGGATAACTCCTTGAGTTCCGCGACGACCGGGTGAGAACGCCCCAGACCAAACAATCGAATCGTCGGCAAAAATACAATGTGGGCACCAAAGCGGGTTGGGTCGCGGAA
>Ga0187858_10001779_pt1 | contig 23214 bp, 18 predicted proteins | sample June2016WEW_8_15_FD_133015 | JGI IMG/M metagenome (GOLD analysis project Ga0187858, IMG submission 133015) | Peatland microbial communities from SPRUCE experiment site at the Marcell Experimental Forest, Minnesota, USA - June2016WEW_8_150 | ecosystem: Environmental > Terrestrial > Soil >...
CCGAAGCCGAGCAGAACATCCGCGTCGCGCAAAGCGGGGTGGACGAAGCGCAAACCAAAATCCCTCAGGCGGACGCCTCCATTCAGGCCGCTATGACCGCGCCGCAGCAGGTGGCCGTTACCGAGGCTCGCGCCAAGTCCGCGCAAGCCCAGGTCGCCCAGAGGCGCGCGCTGCTCGATCAGGCCAAGCTCAACCTCAGCTATTGCGTCATCGTCGCTCCGGTCAGCGGGATCGTCGGCAAGAAAACGGTGGAGGTCGGGCAGAACATTTCGCCCGGCGAACAGTTGATGGCTGTGGTTCCGCTCGACGACATTTGGGTGACGGCCAACTTCAAAGAGACGCAGCTCCGCCGCATGAAGCCGGGCCAGGTGGTCAAGTTCAGCGTGGACGCCTATAGCCACGAATACACCGGAAAACTGGAAGGCGTGGGAGGCGCCAGCGGTTCCAGGTTCAGCCTGCTGCCTCCCGAAAACGCCACCGGAAATTACGTCAAGGTGGTACAGCGAATTCCGGTTCGCATCGATCTCGACCCCGGCCAGAACGACGATCGCCGCCTGCGTCCGGGCATGTCGGTGGATCCCAAGGTCTACGTCGAGTAACCGCTCAGATCGCATATGGCGGAAGTAACCGAGAGCGCGCTGCCTGCCCCCGCAACGGCGGCAGGTCCCTGGAAGCCAAAATTCAATCCCTGGCTGATCGCCATTGTCGTGGCCCTGGCCGCGTTCATGGAAGTGCTCGACACCAGCATCGCCAACGTCGCGCTGCCGCACATCGCGGGGAACCTCGGCGCCAGCAACGATGAGAGCACCTGGGTGCTCACTTCGTACCTCGTATCCAACGCCATCGTTCTTCCCATCAGCGGATGGCTGGCGGGCCTGTTCGGACGCAAACGTTTTTTCCTCACCTGCATTTTTCTGTTTACCCTCAGCTCGCTGGCTTGTGGCGTCGCTCCGACCTTGGCGTTGCTGATCGTTTTCCGCGTCATTCAAGGTTTGGGCGGAGGCGGACTCCAGCCCATGGCTCAAGCCATTCTGGCCGACACATTCCCGCCACATCAGCGCGGCTTGGCCTTCGCGCTGTACGGCATCACCGCCGTGATGGCGCCCACCATCGGCCCCACGCTGGGTGGCTGGATCACGGATAACTACTCCTGGCGCTGGATCTTCTACATTAATCTCCCCATCGGAATCCTCGCCCTGTTCCTGGTGTTGCGCATGGTGGAAGATCCGCCGTATCTGGCGCGCGTGAAGGGCGCCGGAGTGCGCGTGGACTACATCGGCATCGCGCTTCTGGCGCTGGGTGTCGGCGCTCTGCAGATCCTGCTCGATAAAGGCCAGGAGGACGATTGGTTCGGCTCCCGTTTCATCGCTACGCTGGTGTTGGTCTCGGCTACCTGCCTTGTTTCTCTGGTCGTCTGGGAATGGCGCCGCGCCGATCCCGTGATCGACGTCCGCATGTTCAAGAGCTTCAACTTCGCCACGGCGAACATGATGATGTTCACGCTGGGCGTCATTTTTTTTAGCAGTCTGGTGATGATGCCGCAATTCCTCCAGACGCTCTTGGGATATACCGCGCAGTCGGCCGGGTTGGTTCTCTCGGCCAGCGGCTTAGTGGTGCTTTTGTGCATGCCGATCGTCGGCCAACTCACCACGAAAATGCCGGCAAAGTACATCATTGCCTTTGGCTGGCTTTCGCTCGCCTGTGCCATGTATTATTCCACCGTGCGGGTGGATCTGTTGATCAGCTTCAAGGCGGCGGCGTGGCTGCGCGTGGCGCAGTCCCTCGGCCTGGGCTTTCTGTTCGTGCCGATCACGCTGGCGGGTTACATCGGGATTCCTCCGGAAAAGAGCAACAGCGTTTCGGGCCTGGTGAATTTTATGCGCAATATGGGCAGCAGCGTGGGGACGTCCATGGTGACGACGCTGCTCGCGCGCCGGGCGCAATTCCACCAATCGATACTGGCGTATCATGCGACTAATTTCGATCCGGCGTTTCGCAACCAGGTCGGCGGGCTGAGCCGGCAGCTCGTTCACTCCGGAATCAGCGCGGCCGATGCCCAGACGCATGCCTACGGGCTCATTTACCAGGGCATGCAGGCGCAAGCGCAGACGCTTGCTTATATTGATACCTATAAGGTGCTGGCCATTGGCGCGGGCATCATGTTTCTGCTGTCGTTTATCGTTCGCAAGAACGACCCGCGAGCAGGTGGAACGGTAGTGGTGGAGTGACAGCCGTGGCGCAAGCTTCAGCTTGCCGCGGCGAACTTCAGTTCGCCGCACGTTGAAGACGGGAGTAGGAGGGACGATCATGATCAGAGTGCTGACCATTGAGCGCGAATACGGAAGCGGCGGCGCCGACATCGCCAAAAAACTGGCCGAGCGGCTGGGCTGGAAGCTGTGGGACCAGTTGCTGACCAACGAAATCGCCCGCCTGATGGATTGCGAAAGCCGGACCGTGGAGCAGCATGAGGAGCGCCGGGACCCGCTGTACTACCGGCTGTTCAAAGCTTTCATGCGAGGCAGCTTCGAAGGCACCTTGAATGCCCCGAAATTGAAGATCGTGGACGCCGAGTGTATCCGGGAGGCCACCGAGCGGGTGGTTATGGCAGCGGCGAAGGAGGGTAACTGCGTCATCGTGGGGCGCGGGTCGGCGTATTACTTACGCGACCGTCCCGACGCCTTTCACGTTTTTGTCTACGCCCGCTTCGAAGAAAAGGTGAACCGTTTGCGGGCCATGGGCAAGAGCGAGCAGGAAGCCATCCAACTCGCGGAGACCGTGGATGTCGATCGCGCGGCCTTCATTAAGCAGTACTTCAACGTAGAGTGGCCTGCCCGTCATTTCTTCCATCTCATGATCAACTCCACGATCGGGGACGAAGAGGTGGTTCGGATAATCCTGAATGCCGCGCCGGTTCATCCAGCAATACCCTCGGTTAACGAAAGCTAACCGCCCATAACTCTCGACATCTGACCCGCAGTAGACCCGTTCTGGTAGTCTCGGTCGAGCGCCGTGAACATCCAACAAACTGTCGATCCAGCCGCCATCGCCGCGCCGGTTGCGCGCGGAGCCCGCCTCTATAGGACTGCCGATCAACCGCCGATATCAGACCATAGCGTGCCTGCATCGATGGCCTGGATCTACGTCCTGTTCTTCATCTCCGGCTTTCCTGCGCTGATTTATCAGATCGTATGGCAGCGCTCCTTGTTCACCATCTATGGCGTGAACATCGAATCCGTGACGATCGTGGTCAGCGCCTTCATGCTGGGCCTGGGACTGGGCAGCCTGATGGGCGGGGCCATTTCCAGGAAACCCAGGCTGCCGATGCTCGCCGTCTTCGGCGTCATCGAACTGTGCATCGGTTCCTTCGGTGCATCGTCCCTGCACGTCTTTCATTGGGCTGGCGCGCACACCGCGGGGGCTTCGTTACCTGCCACGGCGGCTCTCACCTTCCTGCTGGTGCTCCTGCCCACGACCCTCATGGGAGCGACACTCCCGGTTCTGGTAACGCACCTCGTGCGGTCGACTTCTAATGTGGGTACCTCGGTTGGGATGCTGTATTTCGTGAACACTCTGGGTTCCGCTGTGGCCTGCCTGGCGGCGGCAGCCTGCCTGATGCGGCTCCTGGGGCAATCCGGGTGCGTGCTGGCGGCCGCCGGCATCAATTTCACGATTGGGACTGCGGCGCTGATCGCCCATTTGACTCGCGACAAGGCGGTCCGGCTGGACGAGCGTCCCGGCAGCGGGCCCGCCACACCGGCATTCCAGGTCAATGCTCTCTTTCCATTCAGGATTGCCGTGTGTCTGGTGTGCCTCTCCGGCTTCATCGCGCTTTCCTACGAGATCCTGTGGTACCGGGCCTATTCGTTTGTTTCCGGAGGCGAGGCACGCGCATTTGCCCTTTTGCTTGGCGCGTATCTGGAAGGCGTGGCCTTCGGATCGTTGTACAGCAAAACTCTGTGTACGCGGCTGGGCTCCGTGGCGCGCCGCTCGCAGATCTTGCGCACAATCTCCGTCCTGCTCATCGTGGCGAATGCATGCGGGTTCCTGGTGGTGCCGATGCTGGCGTACTGCTCAAAATGGGTGCAGTACGTGGCGACACTCCCCCTCGTGGGTCTGTCCGCCGGACTGCTGGGCGCCGTGTTTCCCCTTCTGACGCATATCTCCGTCGCCCCCGACGGCCAGGCTGGATCGCGCCTGAGCCGCTTGTATTTGGCCAATATCGTGGGCTCGGCATTGGGCACCTTCCTGATCGGATTCATCCTCATGGACTCCTGGTCCATGCGGCAGATATCGGAGTTCCTGCTGCTCCTCGGTCTCGCAATGGCCGCCGCCATCCAAGGGCACATCCCACATAGTCGACGGCGGCTGGCGTTGCTTGGCGGCATCGTGGCCCTGGCGCTTGCCGGTGTCCTTGCGGCGCCGATGATCTACGGAGCCATTTACGAGCGAATGTTGTACAAGAGCGCTTATCAATCCGGCGCATTCCGGCATTTGCTGGAATCCCGCAGCGGCGTGGTAGCAGTCGATGACCAGGACATCGTCTTCGGCAGCGGCATGTACGATGGGCGCTTCAACACCGATCTCATCAGCGATGCGAACTGGATCGTGCGCGCCTACGCCATCAGCGCCTTTCATCCGAATCCGCGGCACGTCCTTATGATCGGCCTGTCGTCCGGTTCCTGGGCGCAGGTGATTGCGAACCATCGCCGCGTGGAGCATCTCACCATAGTGGAGATTAACCCTGCTTACCTGAAGCTGATCCCGCAGTATCCCGAGGTGGCCGGACTGCTGAAGAATCCCAAAGTGGATATCGTGATCGACGACGGCAGGCGCTGGCTGGCGCGCCACCCGGAGCGGCAGTTCGATCTGATCGTGATGAACTCCAGCTTCAACTGGCGGGCGCACATGAGCAACCTGCTGTCGGCCGACTTCCTGCGCATTATCCGCCGGCACCTGACCGAGGGAGGCGCCTTTTACTACAACACCACCGATTCGGGGGAAGTCCAGATTACCGGCGCCACCGTATTCCCGTATGCCCTGCGCGTCATGAATTTCCTGGCGCTCAGCGATAGCCCGCTGCTGGTGGACAAACAAGCGTGGCGCAGCGCGCTGATCTCCTACAAAATCGACGGCAAGCCGGTGCTGGACCTGACCCGTGCGCGCGACCGCCAGAAGCTCTCCGAAGTCCTGGCGATGGCCGACAGTACCAGCCGGCCGGACTTAGCGGCGAAGGCCCCGATGGAGTATGGAGACACGATCCGCCAGCGCAATCGGGACAAGCGCATCATCACCGACGACAATATGGGCACGGAGTGGAATTAACCCGTGGCGCAGGCACTCGTGCCGGCGCAGGCGAGCCTTGATTGCCTCTTGAGTTCCCACATTTTCCTGAAGAGAAAGAGTGTGTTGGGGTGGGGCACGCGCTTTCGCCTGCCAACCGCGAACTTCAGTTCGCCGCAGAGGCGAGCGGTGCTCGCCCGAGGAGGTAGCGGTTCGGCGGTCTTCGGGCCCTGCGGCAATCCATCAGGCACGCAGCCTCACGCACGCCGGGCATCATCCTTCTTGAGACATAGCAGTCGCGAACCCCGGAAATAGCGTCCTGGGCGGTCGCTGCTTTCGCCTCACCTGCTTTTCCTTTCCGGACCCGCCCCCCCGGCGTTAACTTCAGATGTATTGCATTTTACGAAGAACGGGGCGTAGACTTCGCGTAAAAAGAGGACTCCAGGTGAGTTTGCGACGAGGCTTCCGAGCTGTCCTGGTCGGCGCGATAACCTTTATCGTCGCACTGATCTGCGTGCCTCAATGCGGAGTGCGGATCTATGCGGACAACGCTAGCTGGATCAGCCTTGGCTTTGGGGCGGTGATGACCTTCCTTGCATACCGCGTTAAATAACCTCCTCTCCCCATCGGACCTTCCGATCTGATAGCATGTTGTCCGAATGCCTCCCCGCACCATCTATCAGGTCCTCGAAGAAACCGCGGCGCAGTACGGCGATGCTCCGGCCCTGCGGCAACCCATCCCCGCGAAAGATGGGCAGCGCGAATATCTGACCTATTCCTGGAATCAATACAAGACGGCGGCGCAGGAGATCGCCGCGGGCCTGCGCTCGATCGGCATCCGCAAAGGCGACGTGGTGGCGCTCGATTCGGAGACGCGCCTGGAGTTCTACCTGGCCGATCTGGGTATCCTGGCCGCCGGCAGCGTGGCGGCCGCGCTGTATCCCAGCTATCCGTCCAAGGACATCGTCCGCACCATCCAAAACTGCCGCGCGAAAGCCCTGTTCGTGGAGGATCTCAAGACCTTATATGCCTTGCGCGCGGCGCCGGACATTCCCCGCATCCTGCTTACGGGCGAGGCCGAGGACACCCTGTCACTCGATCAATTGCGCGCGCGGGGGCGACTGGCGCTCGCAGAAGACCCGGAGTATATGGCCCGCCTGAAGGCTGAAGTCACTCCCGCCGACCACGCCATTCTCTATCTGACTTCCGGCGCCACAGGCGAGCCCAAGATGGCGCTGGTCACCCACGCAGCCGTCGTCGCGAACATGGACATGGCTCCCGCGAGGTGGCCCATCGGCCCGAACGACGCCACCATAGCGTTCCTGCCCTCGGCGCACATCGCGCAACGCGTCGTGATGGAAATGCTGACGTTGCGTCAGGGCACGCCGGTGAATTTCGCGGAGAGCCTGCTGAAGTTGCCGCAGGAGATCCGCACGGTGCAGCCCACCATAATGCTGGCGCCCCCGCGCATGTGGGAGCGCATTTACTCCACTATCTGCACCGAGCTTCGGAAACGACCGGCCGTGGCTCGCAAAGCGTTCTACAGCGCATTGGGCCTTTCCTTGGCGGCTGCGCGCTACAAACACCAGGGAAAGCCCGTGCCGGCGCGCATTCGGGCTCCGCTGAAGATTGCCGACCGGATCTTCTTTCAGAAGGTGCGGGCGCGCCTCGGCGGACGCTTGGCCCTGGCGTGTTCCGGAGCGGCGCCCTTGAGCAAGGAACTGGCCGAATTCTACGAGGCGATCGGGATGCCCCTGGTGGAAGGCTACGGGTTGACGGAAGGCGGCGTGGCGACGCTGAACCCGCTCGACCGGCCCAAGGCCGGCAGTATCGGAACCGCGCTGCCCGGCGTCGAATTACGTATCGCCGAACAAGACAGCGAACTGCTCATCAGAAGCCCTTGCCTGTTCTCCGGGTACGTTGACGATCCCGAGGCCACTGCCGAGGTGCTGCGCGATGGCTGGCTGCACACCGGCGATATCGCGTTTATCGACGACGAGGGTTTCGTCTTCATCACCGGCCGCAAGAAGGAACTGATCGTTTCTTCGACCGGCAAGAAAATCCATCCCGCGCGCGTCGAGGGCCTGTTCAAGTTCGAGCCGCTGATCAGCCAGGTGATGCTGATCGGCGACCGCCTGCCTTACCTCACGGCGCTGTTCACCATCACTCCCGCGGTAGCCGAAACGCTTAAGGGAATGGATATGCTCAAGGGCCACACTACCGCCGAGTTGGCCGCCGCCGAGCCGGTCCAGAAGGAGATCCAGAAGGTGGTGGCGCGCGTGAATAAGCAACTGGCGCCCTTCGAGCAGATCCGCAAATACCGCGTGCTCGGACGCGATTTCAGCATCGAAGACGGCGAACTGACCGCCACCATGAAGGTGCGCCGCGCCCGCGTGATGGAAAACTTCCGCGAAAGCATCGATGAGTTATACGCCGGCAAAGAAATGTAGCTGTGGCGCAGGCACTCTTGCCTGCCGCGCCGACACTCTTGTCGGCGCAGGCGAACTTCAGTTAGCCGCTGGTGTTTCTACATTTTCCCAAAGAGTGCCCTGGTGGCAGGTTGTACAAGAAGGTGGGGCAGGCGCTTCCGCCTGCCAACAGCGAACTTCAGTTCGCCGAATGACGAGCGCATTCCCCCGCGCCGGTCACTCCAGTCAACTGCCGTCTGGGAATCCGCCGCGGTGCAAGATCATCGGGTAGTGAGGGAGCCCGGCGGCCCTCGGGACCGCTGCGCGCCACCCGTCGGGGTAAGGCTCCAACCCGCGGAACAGAGGCGAATGCTCCGCCGTGGGCTCGCCCACCAAATGCTCCAGCAACTCCCGAAGTCCGCCGACGGCATCCATGCCGAAGCGTGCCCGCCAGCGATCCTCAATCGACCGAACCAGTTGATGGTATGTCTCTCGGGCGTGCCGGCCCTTGTCGGTGAGCCTTAGCACCTTTACCCCGCTGCCCGTCGATTCCGGCTCGACCGAAGCATAACCGCGCTTCCCGAGAAACCCGACAGCCATGGCGATCGCCTCTTTCGACACAGCCGCTATCCGTGGGAGGTCCCGTACGCGCACACCTCCTTCACCGGCGAGCCGTAGTACGTTGGCGCCAATCGCCAGCGATACCTCCGACTCGCGCTCGAACTCGATGGCGAACGCCAACAGCACCTTCGAAAAGAGGGCCGCCAGAGAGAGGCTGGACGCGCTGTCACGGCCGCGTCCGGCTGGCGCACGCCGCTCCGAGCGCTGAACTTTATTGCTGAACAATCCATACCCCAAGATCGGGAGACAGTCGGGCAACTCGACTTCGATCTGGCTGGCCACCGCCCACAGCGCTTCCCGAAGCCGGCCGATCTGGTCCTCGCCGAAGCGCGCCTGCCAGCGCTTCTCGATGACGCCGAACAGCGGGCGCCATATCTCCTGGGCTTTCCGGCCCGCAGGCGTGGCGCGGATCACCCACTCCGAGCGTGGCGGCTTTGCTCGGCTTCCGGCGGGGCCCGGTTCGACGACAATGTAGCCCCAGCGTTGCATTCCGTCCAAATTCGTCGGTGTGCGGGCGAGCCGTTGCAACTCGCCGATGGTCACTCCGTCCTCGCCAACGAATTGCATGCAGTTCGACGACATCGCGAGCGACACGAGCCATGGCGTGTGGAGAGATCCGGCCGTGGCGCCATGGCTCGTGGTCCGGTGCGGCATCCGATGCTCGGACTCATTGTCGAATTCGATGGTAAAAGCAACCAGTGCACAGGACAGCAGGGTTGGCAGGGGGAAACGGCTCTCCATAGGGGCAATCATAAAGGAAGAGCACTCCCTCACGGTCGTTGCTCCGCTCGGAGGGGCGCGCCAGCAAGCGGTCTTCCCTTAGTACACGCGTTCGGAATTACAGTTGTGTATTGGAGCACCGCTTGCTGACGCGCGCGGCTCTGATCGGAGCCACGACCGTCAGGGAGTGGTCTTCCCAACATACGAGACCGTATTTAAGAAATCGCGTACTTAGCTACTCCACCCCAAACGCCAGCAGCACGTTCCCAGACATACCGCCCAACGCCCCGTAGCCCGATTGCACATAGAGCATGCCGCCGGTCACCACTGGTCCGCTGGCGCTCATCGATCCGCCTCTGGCCTTCACGCCGTTGACCGTCGCGAAATCGCGCAGCGTGTCGAAGTCCCAGATCACCGCACCATCCGCCGTGTCGTACGCGCGCAGATGCCCGTCCATGGATCCGGAAAAGACCACACCCGGAATCAGCGTGGCGGGAGCCATCTGCGCAGGCGTACATCCGAGCGTCCCGGCGCACTTGGGTTCCTCGGGCGGCGCATACCAGGCTTTTTCCCCTGTCGCGATTTCGAGCGCAAACAACCCGCCACCCAGCTTGGGGTCGCCGCCTTCTATAGGCCCGCGCATGGTGAAGTCGGAAAGTGGCACGTAGACCTTCTCCGCATCCGCCGCGGGGCCCCACATGATGCCGCCCAGCACTCCGCCCTTGCCAATGCGCTTCTGCCACACCACCTCACCCTTGGCATCCGGGTCGAGCGCCCACATCACGCCGGACTTCTGCCCTACCAGCAGCAGCCGCTTGCCGCCCGTGAGCGAGACTAGTATGGGCGACGCGCCAATATCCGTGTCTTCGCCCGGCTTTTCCGGACAGTTCACCTGGCCGGGAAGAACGCAGGCCACATTCCAGTGATCGGCGAGCGTCAGTTGCTTCGACCACAGCACCTTACCGGTTTCCATCTCAAGCGCCAGCACGGCGTCGCTCGCGGTGGTCTCCGGTCCGGAGTGCTCGTTGCCGGTACCCACGTAGAGCACCTTGCGCTTCGCGTCGACCGTCGGCGCGGACCACACCGATACGCCCGACGGCCCCATCAATTGCGTGCCGGCGGAATTCACGCGGGTGGGCTTGGGCTCCGGAATCGTATAGGTCTTCCAGAGGCGCTCGCCGTTTCGCGCATCCAGCGCCACCACGCTGCCACGCGCCGTGCAGCACGGGTATTTCGGATCGCCCGCCGCCACGAACTCTTCAGCGCCGGTCGAAACCGGCACATACAGCCGCCCTTCGAAAAGCATCGGGCTGCCGGTGATGTGCGCGAACGGGTGCTCTTCCACGCGCGTCTTCCAGAGCAGCGCGCCCGTGTCCGCATCCACCGCGTATGCCGTGGAATGCGCGTCTCCGAAGTACAGCGCGTAGCCTCCTTTGGCGTAAGGGGCCACGCTGATGGCGGTGCGCACCGTCTGGGCTGCCTGGAACGTCCAGTAGGTGCACCCGGTATGCGCGTCGAGCGCGTAGACTGTGCCGCCGGCGCTGCCCACGTAGAGACGCCCTCCCGCGGCGGATGGCTGACCCAGGGCCGAGGTGGCGCCTGGAAATCCGAACGCCCATTTCAGTTTCAGCTTGCTGACTCTGGAGCGGTCCAGCCCCGAGGCTGCCGCGCTTTGGAAGCGGCTGTTTTCCGGGTCCACGCTCCAGCCGTGCCATCCGCGCAGGTCTTTCAGCGGCGCCGCGGACGACGGGCAGCGTCCGCCGCTGATCTCCTCAGGCTCCTTGGCGCCCAGATAATTGGCGATAGTCATGCGCTGCATGACCGGCAGCGCAGCCGCCACCAGAATCATCTTGCCGGTGGTCAGGGCATCGAAGATCTTCGCCCGCGACATCTGCCGCAGCGCCTCGGGAGCGGGCGCATGCGTCGGGCTCCCCGCTTTGTGGCACCCCGCGCAGTTCTTCTCAAACAGCTCGGCGCCCGTCTGCGGAGTCGCTTGGGCCCAGCCGAGCAACGCGGCCGCCACAATCCACGCAAATTTTTTCATCGTTCGATCCTACGTTGCGGTAACATGCTTGTCAAATGGAGTCGATTTTAGAACTGCGCGACCTGGTGAAGCAGTTCCCCGGACACCGCGCCGTCGATGGGATCTCGCTGTGCCTCCCCCGCGGCGGCTTCTTCTCGCTGCTGGGCCCCTCCGGCTGCGGCAAAACCACCACCCTGCGCCTCGTGGCCGGTTTCGAGCAGCCTACCTCCGGCGACGTCCTGCTGGATGGCGCGGTGGTCAACGACCGCAAACCTTACGAACGCAACGTCAGCACCGTTTTTCAGAATTACGCCCTGTTCCCGCACCTGACGGTGGAAGGCAACATCGCCTTCGGCCTGAAGCGCAAGAGCATGTCCGACATCGCCCGCCGCGTGCGCGAAGCCCTGGAACTGGTCCGTCTGACGGGAAAAGAATCGCGCTACCCGGCGCAACTTTCCGGCGGCGAGCGCCAGCGGGTGGCCCTGGCGCGTTCCCTGGTGCTCCAGCCCGACGTGCTGCTGCTCGACGAGCCGCTGGCCGCCCTCGACCCCAAGCTCCGCAAGCAAATGCGCCTGGAACTGAAAGAGATGCAGCGCCGCGTGGGCATCACCTTTCTGCTGGTGACTCACGACCAGGAAGAAGCCCTCTCCATGTCGGACCAGTTGGCCGTCATGAACGCCGGCGCCATCGAGCAGGTGGGTACTCCGCAGGATGTCTACCTGCGCCCCAGCACACGCTTCGTCGCAGGCTTCCTGGGCGCGGTCAATTGGATCGACGGCATCGGCCTGCGCCCCGAGGTCACGCGCCTCTCCCGCACCCTGCCGTCGAACGGTGCGCGCTTCCGCCCGGCCACCGTCACCGGCTCGGTTTTCCTAGGCAATTGCGTACACGTGCTGGCGCGCCTGGCGACCGGCGAAGATGCCGTCGCCGAGATCCCCCGCAATAACGGCGCGTACCGCGAAGGCGAAGCCGTGCACGTCTTCTGGAGTCCGTCCGACGAGATGATCCTGCCATGAAAGCGGCCGCCGCCCTGGACAAAGCCGCGTCCGGTTGGGAACGCCTGCGCGCCTGGTTCCTGCTGCCTGCCTGGATCTGGATGGCGGTCCTGTTCGCCGCGCCGTTCGTGATCGTCATCTTCTACAGCCTGCTGACGCGCGGCGCATACGGCGGCCTCGGTCCGCCCTGGACCGTCGAGAATTACCAACGCCTCCTCGATCCGCTCTACCTCGTCATTCTCCTGAAATCGTTCCTGATGGCCGCCTTGACCACCGTCATCTGCCTGCTGCTGGGCTTCCCGCTGGCGCTCTTCATCTCGCGCGCCGGAAACCGGCGGAACATCTACCTGCAACTGGTGATTTTGCCGTTCTGGACGAGTTTCCTGGTACGCCTCTACGCCTGGCTGTTCCTGCTGCGCGACACCGGACTGATCAACACCGCCCTCCAGCACCTCGGCCTGATCCACGATCCGCTGCCGCTGCTCTATAACGATGGAGCGGTGCTGCTGGGCCTGGTCTACGGATACCTGCCGTTCATGGTGCTGCCGGTGTACGCCACTTTGGAGCGCCTCGACCCCGCGCTGGTAGAGGCCGCCGCCGACCTCGGCGCCAAGCAGTGGTCCACGATGCTGCACGTAGTGCTGCCGCTCTCCGCGCCGGGTATACGCGCCGGCAGCATCCTGGTGTTCATCCCCGCGCTGGGCGCATACCTGACGCCCGACCTGCTGGGCGGAGGCCGCACCGTCCTGATCGGCAACCTCGTGCAGAACCAGTTCACCAACGCGCGCGACTGGCCCTTCGGCGCAGCCATCTCCGTGGGCCTGATGGCATTGGTCGGGGTAATGGTCCTGTTGATGCTGCGCCGCGAACGGGAGACCCTCGTATGAAGCGATACGTGGCGCAAGCTTCAGCTTGCAGCGGCGAACTTCAGTTCGCCGTTTCGCGTCCCAACCTGGAGCCCCCCCTATGAAGCGCGGCCTGGGCCTCTTCGCCGCCGCAGTCTATGCCTTCCTCCATCTGCCCCTGATAATTCTAGCCATCTTCAGCTTCAATTCCTCGCGATTCACCGTCTGGCAAGGCTTCTCCCTGCACTGGTACCACGCCATCTTCCAGGATCCGCAGCTTGCCGAATCCGCCTGGAACAGCCTGATCATCGCCGTCGCCGCCACGATCCTTTCCACCATCGCCGGCACGTTATGCGCCTACGGCCTATGGAAGCGCGGCTCGGCGCTGCTCTCCGGATCGCTGTATCTCTCGCTGGTCACTCCCGAGATCGTGATGGGAATCTCGCTGCTGGCGCTGTTCCAGTGGTCGTTCCGCTGGCTACACTGGCGGCTCGGCTTGCACACCGTGATCCTGGCGCACGTAGCGTTTTCGATCGCCTACGTGGTGATCGTGATCGCCGCCCGCCTCCGGACCTTCAGCCCGTCGCTGGAGGAAGCCGCGCTCGATCTGGGCGCCACCGAATGGCAGGCGTTCCGCTACGTAACGCTCCCTGCCTTGCTGCCCGGCATCGTCGCCGCTGCGCTGCTGGCACTCACCGTTTCCTTTGACGATTACGTAATCACCAGCATGGTGGCGGGCGTCGATTCCGAAACGCTGCCCATGGTGATCTACGCCATGGCGCGCCGCGGCGCCAGCCCCGTAATCAACGCCATCTCGGCGCTGATCGTGGTGGTCTTCGGCGCCCTGGTGCTGATCTCCGAACGGGTGCGCGAATCGTGAACCGGCGCGTCTTTCTCCTCGGTGCGGCGGGTCTGGCCGGATGCGCGCGCAAGCGGCCGCGCCTCAACGTCTACAACTGGTCGAACTACGTCGCGCCGGACACCGTGGCCAATTTCGAGCGTGAATTCGGCGTCGAGGTGCGCTACGCCACCTACGAGAGCAACGAAGAGATGCTGGCCAAAGTGCTGGGCGGCAACTCCGGCTGGGACGTAGTCTTTCCCACGCACAATCGCATCCTGCCCATGCGCGAATACGGCCTGCTCGCGCCACTCAACCACGCGTGGCTGCCCAACCTGGGGAACCTCGAGCCGCGCTTCCAAACTCCCCCGTGGGACCCGCGTCTGGAGGTTTGCGTGCCCTACATGTGGGGCGCAACCGGCATCGCGTACAATCGCTCGGTCGCGCCCGCGCCGGAGGCCTGGGCCGACCTGTGGGGTACTCGCCTAAAGGGGCGCATGACCATGCTCGACGATCCCGAGGAGGTGGTGGGCGCTTGCCTCCTGAAGCTGCGGCTCTCTTACAACTCGACCGCCCCGCCCGATCTGCGCCGCGCCGAGCGTGAAGCCATCGCCCAGAAGACGCTGCTGCGCGCGTATCTGAACGCCGAGTTCCGCGACCAGCTCGTAGCGGGCGACGTGCTGGTGGCGCACTCCTGGGCGACCACCGCGCAGCAAGCCATAGACGCCGCGCCGCAGCTTGCCTTCACCTATCCCGCCGAGGGCTTCCCGCTCTATGGCGATAACGCCGTGGTGCTGCGCGAAAGCCGCCGCGCGGAGTTGGCCCACAAGTTCATCGATTACCTGCTGCGGCCGCCAGTGGCGGCGGCCATCGTCGAGACCTCCCGCACGGCTACGGCGAACGGCGCGGCGCAAGCCCTGCTGCCCGAATCCCTGCGCCGCAACACCACGCTGTTCCCCACAGCGGAGACGCTCGTGCGCGGCCAGTGGATCGGCACCATGCCCGCCGCCACGCAGCGCCTCCGCGACCGGATCTGGACCGAAATCAAGTCCGCGTAAGCCGGCGTGGCGCAAGCTTCAGCTTGCCGTGGCGAACTTCAGTTCGCCATTTCACTACAATAGGAAGACGCAATGCCAATAACTCCAATACATCCGGGCGAACACCTAGCCGAAGAACTAAAAGAACTCGGCATGATCCCCGCCGAACTCCGACGAACCGGATCACAGCCATTCTGAACGGACAGCGCGCCATCACCGGAGACGCGGCCCTGCGCCTGGCCCATTTCTTCGGCACGAGCGCAGAGTTCTGGCTGAACCTGCAAAGCCTTTACGAACTGCGCCTCGCCTTCGGAGGTTGAAGCAGACGGGGCGTGTTCCTGTTGACGGCTGGCAAGGGAGCTACCACCGCTGAAGCTACCCTCTTTTCCGCCTTTCCATCACTCAAAAATCGGCGCCAGCCTCGCCAGGACCTCGTCCATTACGTCATCGGGAACGCTTTCCAGCCTCTTACCCCCACGGGCGCCGAGATCGAGCGCACGCGGCTGATCGCACCGCACAACGCCCGTCGTCTTGGTGCCCGCTCCAATCAGCGGCACGGCAAACCCGGCCGTACGCGCGAAGCTGCCGCCGCTGGTGATCGGAAGAACCACGGGCACCTTGGTCACCCGGTTGAACGCTTCCGGAGACACGATCAGGACCGGGCGGCGGCCCTTCTGCTCGTGTCCTTCCCCAGGATCGAACCCAACCAGCCAGATTTCTCCCCGCTTCATCAGATCAGTTCGCCGCCAACCGGCCTGTTATCGAGCCATTCGCGTTCTTCTTTGGTACGCGCGGCTCTCGGTTTGCATTGGGCCAGCAACTCGTCCAAGGTATAGCTCGGCCGCGTCCGCGGATCTACGATGAGTCGCCCGTTCTCCACCGCGACCCCGACCTTAGCTCCCGGCTGCAGGCGCAGGACGTGCAGCAAAGCGGGCGGGACGGCCAGCATGACCGAGCCGCCGACCTTGCGCAGATTCGTTGTGTGCATCGCGACCTTTCAAGGCAATTATATTTTAGTATAACTTCTCGGCGAGCAGATTGACAAGCCGTTCTGCCTTCGCTCTCGGCGATCGGCGAAGGCCTGCCCGCTTGGGCCGCTTAAACACCCCTGCCATAACCCCTATAATTTGATTAAGGTCGATGAACATTAATGAAATCAAAACCCGCCTTGGTCAATCGCATACCCATAACCGAAGCCCGCATCAATCTTGGGGCGGTCGTCAAACGTGTCCGCCTGAATGGCGAATATTTCATCCTGGAGAAAGACGGCATTCCCATCGTTGGCATCATGGGCGCCGACGAGCTTGAGGACTACCTGGAACTTCAAGACCCCAAGATCCGTGAGCACATTCGCAAGAGCCACACAGAATTTGTCGCCGGGAAAAGCCGCCCCGTTGCCGACTTCCTGTCTCAACGCGCAGCGTCCACCAAAAAGCATGGTGCCCGGCATCCCAAAGCATGACTCCGTCCCATTATGCCGTTCGTTCCACTCCCAGGTAACGGCTCTCCAATAAGTTGTTCAAGACTCACCGGGAGTTTGCCGCTGCGGAGCAGAGTGCTATCGCGATTCTTTCCGTCGATCCTTTTAATCGAACCCGACGTTACCAGATCAAAAAACTCGAGGGCGTGACGGTCGGCGAGGGCCAATACCGCGTCTCCCTCGGCCGCTGGCGGTTCCGATCGATATTTCCGGCCAAGCGGTCGAACTCCATTACTGCGGACTCCGCAGAGAGGACACGTACTAGAGACCTTCCTACGTCCTGCCCTGCTGACCGGCATCATTTTGCCCCCGGCCACTCGAGCGTCCCCACCATCTCCCGCACATTCCGAATCCCCTCATCCCGCAAAAACCGCCCCAGCTCGCGCGCCACCCGCACCGGCGATCCGGGATCCCAGAACGTAGCCGTGCCCACCTCCACCGCACTAGCCCCCGCCACCAAAAACTCCGCGGCATCCTCCCCGCTCGCGATGCCGCCCAGCCCGATCACCGGTATCTTGACGGCCTCCGCGGCCTGGTACACCATGCGCAGCGCGATGGGCTTGATCGCGGGTCCCGAGAGCCCACCGAAGCCCGCACCTAGCCGCGGCCGCCGCGTGCGCGCATCGAGCGCCAGGGCCACGAACGTGTTCACCAGCGAAATCGCATCGGCGCCGCTGGCTTCTGCCGCCCGCGCCAGCGGCTCGATCGCGGCCACATTCGGCGACAGCTTGACGATCACGGGCCGCCGTGCCACACGCTTCACCGCCTCCACCACTTCGCCAAGCAGCGCCGGATCGCTTGAGAAATAAATGCCGCCGTGCCGCGTGTTCGGACACGAAACATTCAGCTCGTAAGCCGCCAGCCCTTCGGCCGATTCCAATACCCGCACCACTTCGACGTAGTCTTCTGTCGCGTATCCGAAAACATTGGCGATCGCCGCCGTCCGGAACCGGGCCAATTGCGGCAGCTTCTCACTCACGAACGCCCGCACGCCGATGTTCTGCAGGCCGATGGAATTCAGCATGCCCGCCTGCGCTTCCCAAATGCGCGGCGGCGGGTTGCCCTCCATGGGCTCGCGCGACAAGCCCTTCACCACCAGCCCGCCTAACGCGTCCAGGTCCACCAGTCGCTCGAATTCCACGCCGTAGCCGAAGGTGCCCGAGGCCGCCAGCACCGGGTTGCGCAACGCGATGCCGCACAGCGACGTCGCCAGGCGCGGATCGTCGTGGCTCATGGCGCACTCATGCTTCCGCGAAGGCGTCGGCCAGCACTTCTCCGCCGGCCGATGACGGGAGGCTGATCCCGGCGGCGCGAGCTACGGTGGGCGCCAGGTCCACCGCCTCGATGGTGCGCTCGATCGCCTGCTTGCCGAATTGCGGGCCGTAAAGGAACAGCGGCACACGCGTGTCGTAGTTGTAGAGCGAACCGTACGACACGCCGCGTCCGGCGCCGAAATCCTCCACGGTTTCCGGCTCGTAGGAGAGCATCACATCGCCGGAACGCAGCTCGTGGAAACTGTTTTCGAATCGCCGCCGCCACTCGCCGGTGTGCGAGCAGTCGCCGTCCACCGTGTAGTAGCCCGCCACGCCGGGCACCCGCAAGGCGGCCTCGCCAGCCAGTTTTCGGGCCGCCCGCGGTCCGATGCTCTGCTTGCGGAGCGCTTCCAGCTTCAAGTAGAGGAACGGGTAGATGTACTTGTCCACGTACGTGTTCTTGGCCGCGCCTTTATCGAACCACTCGGAAAGCGCCCGGTTCAAAACGCGCGCCAGGCTTTCCCCCGAGATGGCCTTGAGCGAGCGCGTCGCGGCATCCGGTTCCGGCGGCGCGCCGTGTGCGGCGGCCAGGATCAGGTTGTACCTGTTTTTCCAGGGCGGCTTGCCGAGTGTTTCCAGAGTGATCTGGATCTGCCGGTCGAGCTGGAGCACCATCTGGTCCATCAGCGGAGAATCGGAACCGGTTTCGTAACCCAGTAACGCCATCGATCCCAGCGACAGAAAAACGAAATCGAGCGTGTCCCCCTGGCCCAGTTTTTCGGCCGAGAACAACTCGCGCAGCAACTCGAATTGCGCATCCTGCGCGTAGGGCGAGGATTGATAGAGCGCGAAGAACTCTTCCGGCCGCCGCATATCGTAGGTCAGCGTGCGCAGGGGCGGCATGCCGCTGCTCGCCCCGAGAGCGAGCCATTTCCCGTTGCGCAGATTTTCGACCGGGCTCACGCGGTTGTGTACGTTCAGCCATTCTGGCACGTTGCCGCGAGTGGTGAACTGCCCCGAGGCGTCCATCCAGTAAGCCTCCGCGCGCGAGCGGCCGGCGAGCAGTGAGGTTTGCGCTTCCTGCATGCCGAGACAGAAGATCCGGCAGCGGCCCGTGCGCGCTATCTCGTCGGCCAGCGTGGTGGCTTCCAGCAGATCCGCACGGGCCTTCACGGCGGCGTGCGTCTTGCGGTCGAACCACCGGTCCGCGACGATCCCGTGGATTTGGGGATAGGCACCGGTGGCCAGCGTCGCCAGGCCGCTGGCGGTGAAACTACTGGCTGCCAGGCGGCAATTCGGATAATAAATGCCGTTTTCCATCAGCTTCCGGAACCCGCCGGGCGCCAGTTGGCGGCTGGTGCGCTCCAGGTAAACCTGCCGGAATTGCTCTGCAACTATGAAAACAAACAGGTTAGGCCTGGGCGTGAGGGCCCGAAGACGGTCCGGGCCATAGGCCGCCAGACCCGCCAGCGAGGCGGCCACGAAGCCCCTGCGCGAAATTAACTTCGGATATGGCATTGGGTAAGAGTTTAGCAATCCTGTCCGTACTATGGTATCTTGTAAACCTTAATACATTTTCATAAGATAACCGAGATAAGATTACAGGCGGACTCCGCGGGAGAACAGGCCGATGCAAGAAGCAGATGGAAGCATTTTGGGGTTGGCGACCATCCGGCGAAATCGAGGAATTTCGTTGGAGCAGATCGCGGAAACCACGAAGATCAACATTCGAAGCCTGAAAGCCATTGAGGGCGGCGATTTCCAGAAGCTGCCGGGCGGCATTTATAATACCAGCTATATTCGCCAATACGCCAGGGCTATCGACTTCGACGAAAGCGAACTTCTCGCTTTTTACCGCGCGCATATGGGTATCCCCGCGGGGCCCGAAACCAGTCCGCGCCAGAACGGCAAGGGCATCATGAACGGCGGGTTCCGGGCGGCTTCCTTTATCGGGTGACGTTCACCGCAAAGCCGCCAGCAGATCTCCCGTCTGCCGCGCCAGGTTCCAATAGGCCTGCCGCAACCGAATCCGGGTAGTGGGCTAGCCTGTAGTTTCTACATTTCGCAAGCGATCGTGGCGCAAGCTTCAGCTCGGGGTGCCCCCTGGGCCGGGCGAACTTCAGTTCGCCGTTGGCGGGCTTGCGTTTCACCGCAAGGCGGCCAGCAGATCTCCGGTCTGCCGCGCCAGGCTCCAATAGGCCCGTTCGACGCCATACTGCGCGTCGTAAAAGGCCACCCACTTATCGCTTTCCGCAATGCGTGCTTCCTCGACCTGGCGCAACAGAATCCGCCCCTCCTGCAGCAGGTCCAGATTGACGGAGAGTTGCTCGCGGGCGACTTCCAAGTCCAGGCGCGATACATTCCGCGCGGTCTCCGCCTTGCGCACATCGCGATAGGCTTGGCGCGCGTCGGCGGCAATCTGGTTGCGCTTCTGATTCATCTGTATCCGCAGTTTGGCCGCGTCGGCATCCGCCTCGGCGGCCGCCGCACTCACGCCGGATCCGGACAACAACGGGAGTTGAAAGGAAATCCCGATTTCGCCGTTATTGCGTTGATATTTGAGAAAGTAATCCTGGAAGTGATTGAACGTGGCGAACAGGCCATACTGCGCCACCAGGTCCACACGCGGCAGCCGCGCCGCCTTGGCCGCCCGGCCCTCCAGCCCCTTGGCCGCAATCTGCGATTCCAGGCGGCGCAGCTCTTTGCTGGACTGCAACGCGCTTTCCACCGCGGCCTCCTCGGAAGCCGGCATCGAGGGCAGAGTGCGCTCCTCGGCGGCGGGGCGCACGCGATCGTCCGCGCCGTATCCCAGCACCAGCGCCAGCGAAGTCTCCGCGGTTTCGCGGTCCGCATCCAGCGCTTCCGCCACCTGCCGCGCGCGCGCTAGGTTGAACTCCGCACGCTTGGACTCGAGCGGCAATTCGCGCCCTTCCGCAACTCTGTTTTGGACCGTCGCCAGCACCTTCGCCAGGCTGTCCAATTCCTTGCTCGCCATCTCTCCGGCGCGTCCCGCGCGCTCCGCATCCGTATACAGCGACGCCGTGCGGAAGGCCACTTCGTCTTGTTTGAAGGACGCCGCCAGGCCCGCGCCGCGCGCCTCTTCTTTCGACTCGGCCACCAGGTAGCTCTGCTGGCGATTGAACAGAAACTGCGACGCGCGCGCCTGCACGATCGACGGCGCCGACCCCTCGATGCTCATAGGAAAGCCGTAGGTGTAGGCTAGCCCGCTGCCGGCGGAAACGTGCGGCGTGAACGGATCCTTCCGCGCACGCGCGGCCGCCTGCGCTTTCACCTCGTCCAGGCGCGCCATGGCAATCTCGGGATTCTGCTGCAACGCGCGCTCCACCGCCTGCCGCAGGGTCATCGTGTGTACTTCCGCGTGCATGGCGGCGGAGCACAATATCAGCGTGATGGTGCTACTGAGCTTCCACATGAACGTATTGTCGCAGGAGATGCGCGGCCGTGGCGCAAGCAGCCGCGTGGCGCAAGCTTCAGCTTGCCGCGGCGAACTTCAGTTCGCCGGAACTAGCCCAACTAGGCCTTGTGCGTTTCCCCGCGCTAGTGTAGCCTTGGCAGTAACTCGACAAGGAGGCCGCAATGCGGATCGCTGTCTTGCTCTCGGTCTTGTGCTGCGGCGCGCTCGCCGCCGCCACCACTATCAAACAGCCGACATTTTTCGGGCGGCAAGACTATGGTGCCTTCACACCCTTTGTCACCGTAACCGATGTCAATGGCGATAAGATCCCGGACATGATAACTGTCGGCGGCAGCACCATTCAAACTTGGTTCGGAAATGGCTTCGGCGCCTTTGTCACGGGACCGAGGCTATTAACTGAATGGATGGCCATCGTCAACGCCGTGCCGGTCGACTTGAATGGGGATGGCGAAACGGATCTGGTTATCGCCGGCCAAGCCCAAAACCCCGCATATGGCATTGGGGTGTGTTTCGGCAACGGCGACGGCACCTTTCAGCAGCCCGTTCTTTACCCGATCGGCGGCACCGGCTACACAACCACCGGCGTAGCGCTCGGGGACTTCAACGGCGACGGTATCCTGGACGCCGTTGTCGGTGGCGAAACGGGGATTTGGCTGTTCACCGGCAAGGGCGGTGGTGTGTTCAATACAGGGGTGCTGCTAACTCCTTCCATATCGGGCCTCAGGCGGAACATCGTCACTGCGGACTTCAACGGCGACGGGAAGCTCGACCTTGCCGCTGCCACCGACAGCGGCTTTGTCGTACTCTTCGGCAACGGCAATGGCACGTTCCAGTCACCGGTTAGCTATACAGCGGCTTCCTTGCCAGAGTGGATAGCCATCGGCGATCTCAACCGGGACGGTCATCTCGATATCGCAATCGCGGCGCCAGCGGCTGGTTCTGAGGGTCTCGTCTATATTTACCTGAACAACGGCAAGGGGCGCTTCTCTGCACCATCCGAAGTTCCCCTGATCTGCGACCAGATCGCCATCGGTGACGTAAACGGCGATGGCATTCCCGATCTGGTGAGCAGCTTGGGCTTTGTGTCGTTCGGCTTGGGCAAAGCTAAGTTCGCGCCAGCCGTATATTATCCGGTCGAGACTTCCGAGCCCTCTCAGAACGTGGTGCTGGCCGACCTGCGCAAGAAGGGCCTCACGGACATCCTTTTCGCGGAGAACTTTGCCGTCTCCGTGCTGCTAAACTCAGGCACGGGCACCTTCGAGGACGGCGTGTGGACCTCCGTGCCAGGCGCAGGCAACTGCGGGGCGGCCGCGGATTTCAATGGCGATGGCAAGCCGGATATGGCGGTGCCCACCTCGACGGGGATCACGATTTTATTTGGGACCGGAAAGGCCAGCGCGCCGTACAGCATAGGGCCCTCCTTCGCGATATCCGGTGGTGCGACTTGCCCCATTACGCGGGATCTAAACGGGGATGGCATCCCGGACCTGGTGGTGGGAGCCAACGGGCTAGGAGGCGTGGGAGCGTACCTGGGCAAGGGAGACGGCACTTTCACGCTGGCCGGCGTCATACCGATGAGTCCCGGCTTCCTGGTGCTCGGGGATTTCAACCACGACGGGATACCGGACGTTGCGGATTCCTCGAACCAGTTCGCGCTGGGCAATGGCGACGGAACGTTTCAGGCGGTGCAGCCTATCCTCACCAGCCCGCCGCCCCTCGGTTTTAGTTGGATTGCCGCCGGCGATGTGAACAATGACGGTTTTACCGATATATTGGCGACGGAAGGGGACTTTGGAACAGCAATGTATGTGCTGCTGAATGACAAGCATCGCGGATTCACATTGAGTAACACCATCACGAATCCCAGCGGCATGTATACCGTCACAACAGCCGATCTGAACAGGGATGGGAACTTGGACGCGGTTGTCCAGACGTGTTGTAACGCTACTGTCTACCTCGGCAACGGGCAAGGAGGGTTCACACTGACCACGACACTCGCATACCCGGGATCTGACATCCTTCCAGTTGAGATAGGGGACGTGAACGGGGATGGTATCCCTGACCTTTTGTTGCCGGCAGACGGGAGCGTAGCAATCGCGCTGGGCAACGGGGATGGAACGTTTTCGACTGGCCCCACCGTGGGAGTGGGTCCGGCCGAAGGCCAGATTCTCCTGCAGAATCTGCACGGCCAGACCAAACCCGGCCTGCCAGACTTGGTCGAGCCGGACGGCAGCGGCGGGGTGACGGTGCTGATCAACCTCACAGGACTAAAGTAAAA
>Ga0187858_10001792_pt1 | contig 23109 bp, 29 predicted proteins | sample June2016WEW_8_15_FD_133015 | JGI IMG/M metagenome (GOLD analysis project Ga0187858, IMG submission 133015) | Peatland microbial communities from SPRUCE experiment site at the Marcell Experimental Forest, Minnesota, USA - June2016WEW_8_150 | ecosystem: Environmental > Terrestrial > Soil >...
AAGACATTGGCCATGGCCCCGGAGCCTACAAGCCTCCGCGGGAATCAATGTCCCGGACGCTACTCTCGTTGGCCGGTTTTCAGGTGATACTCATTGGCCGGTTTTGGGTGATCGCTGAGGCCATAATGGCCAGCGTTTCCTTAATCTTCAATTTCGATTCCTCACTCAATACCTCTGACGCGGTTTCTGGCAGCCGCAGACGACTTGCGATTTCCTCTATCGATAATCCCCGCAACACATCGGCGCTATCAAGCATGAACTGCTGAATATCTTTGAGACAAGCCCGACGTGCCGCTGCTCTAGTGTTCTTCAGGTAAGCGGGGTCATGACTACTGACTTCGGGCTCAGGTGCCGATGTTCCTAGTTCTCTGTGAATAAGTGTCCATGTTGGACTGTCTTCCTGTGGAACGTCTAGATTTTCGAGAAATAGCAACTTCTCAATAGCTTCCAATCTGGCCGTGCAGTTCAGTCGGATCGAAGCGGCGACCTTTCGGCATTCTGCAACCGTTCGGTTTAGGGACACTGGCAAGGCCCGCGGGTGAGCTGGCGTGATCTTCAACAGGCTCAAATACTCATTTGCTCGCTGTATGCATCGTGTGCGGGCTTCGAGTGCACCCTTCAAGGGTTTGCGGTGAGCAGGTGTGCGGTCATCCTTTAGGATTTTCAAGAGTAGCTGGCGAACGGCGATCCTGTTGCGGCTTTCTTTGTGTCTCCCCATAGCCCCTACCTTCTGGCGTACTCAGGTGCCGTCCATACCCCACAGTTCTGTTTCGCATTTACCTTGTACCTATCCGCAGTTTTCTGGGCGTCTATCCACGCCTTCAACTCAACAGTCTGGCCGGGCGTATCAAATTCTTCCGCAATGGCAAGACTGTCGAACTCAGCACAGCGGAATGTATAAGTGCAGCCCCGCCCGCCGACGATTGCCTTGACGCAGGGCAAGCCGTTGTAAAAATACAAACATGCCCGAAAATACTCTGAAATCTCTACTTCGCCGTTTACTGCCAAGTTCTTCCTCCTACTTCAAAAGTTTGCCCGCGGGCGGAATCAACGGGGTTCCAGTTCCCCTCCGCCGTCCAGGGGACTTTCGCACTTAGGCTGGGATCGAAATTCCAGCCGTCGCTATCTGGGGTTCGCGGCCATGTCAGACGCTTGCGCGTGTGGCTATCCCAGAATGTCAAATTAATCGTGCGTGTCTTGATCAGGCGAGTGCGGTCCCATCTCGCGCAACGTTGGCGGCTTGGTCCTGTCTCTGGCGCACGCTCGAAGTCACCGTCACATTGGCTCCGTAGACGGTGCGAGGGCGGGCCGGTGCATCGGCGGGCGGCGCAACAGTCCAGCGCCCCGGAAAACTCTTCACTGGTTCTGGTTTGCTAAGAAAGCGGACGCGGGCCATGTTTTCTCCTTTACCGGTATATAACCAAAATTCCAATACGTGCGATAGAAATGGGCAGACTTCGGCCTGATCTGCCCCCTTACTACTTATTAGCCGTTTCGGGGAAAGGTAGCCTCTTTTGGACGGCCCGATTAGCAAATAAAATTTAGGAAGACTTTCGGACCTTCGTATCCAGCCACCGGCGTATCCCGAGAGCCCTGCTGCGGTCCTTCAGGCTGGCCCGGCTTCCCGGCTTTCGAAGCCCTGCCGCGTACTGCACGAGCCACGCGTGGTCATCGGGCCGCTCAACCTTGAGAACGGCTAACGCTCTCGACCGGGCGTCATCCTCGATCCAGTTCAGAGCCCGCCATACACCGTCATCGAATTGGACATGCTCCGTCCGATCCCACGGCATGCGTGCTTCGGTGAATGCCTCTTCGGAATCGTTGGTCTCATCGCCTACTTCGGGCAAGTCCATCTGACTGACCGCGACCACCCGCTCATTGCCACGCGTGTAATCCTTCGTGTATCTGCGGGCAAGATTGAAGGCGTCCTTCGTGTTAGGCTTTCCGTCAATCCTCAGCGTATTGTCCTTCCGTCATCTTGGCCAACACCCGCTGACGGATGTCATCGAGAATCTGGGTGTGCGCTTTATCCGTCACACTCAGCAATCGTCGATGAATGCCCCGACGCACGGCAATGCGGATGTACCGGTAAAGCTTCTTGATCTCGTCCTCCGTCAGATCAGTTATATCCGTACAGCCAACGAGATTACTTCGGCGCAGATCGATGAAGAACGGATTCGTCGTCTTGAGCAGGGTGCCGGGTTTGCCACTGATGATGTCGGCCAGTGGGCAGCGATCTTTCTCCGACACGAGGACGACCGGATGTTCCCCTGAGCGATCCAGTGCGAGTGGCCCGCCGGGATGGTTGATGGTGTAGAACCAAATTCTTCGTAAGAGCGGCCAGTTACTATTGTCGAGTATGAGCACAAGGTGGCCATCATCATCTTCGACATCAAGGAAAATGTTGCCGTTCTTAGTCGTCTCAGTGTATGGAAAGTAGGTACCCTGAGTTACCTCTTCCCAGCAACCTTCCTCCGCAGGAATTGAAACTACAGCCTCTCTTAATTTGGGGCTGATGGGCCTTTCGATTTCAGGTCGCTTGGGCTCTGGGAAAAGTTTATCCAACGCGGCCCGCGCTTGGGAGGGTATGTTTGGAAATTCGATCATTCCAACCCCGCCTCAGGCTCTTCCTGTTCAGCTTCGAGCAGTTCCGCTTCGGTCTGGTCTTCAAGCGCACGTTGCTGTGCTGCGGGCGTCAACACGGGCTCTGGTGTCGCATCACCGCCGTATAATTCGATGAACTTTCTAGCACGAATCTCAGCGATGCGTCGAGAGCACTCTTCGAGACTTGGAACAGTCTTGTATTGTCGAATGAGAGGGCCGGTCATACTTCCTCCCGTTCACCCCCAGCCGATGGCTCGGCATCAACTGCGTATCCATCAGGCCCTAACCGTAGAACAAGCTCGTGCGTATCCCACTGCCGAAAGTTCTGATAGAACTTGATTACATCAGTCTGACTGCTAAACAGGTGGCGCTTGCCCTTCGGTTCTGGTAGCTCGCTAGGAACGAACTCTTCTGTCTCTTCATCAATCTGAAAGAATTGGTTGAACATTTCATTTTTCACAATCATCTCTCCCTCTTCCAACTGCTCCAGTGTCCAGCCGTTCAGCGCCATCCCATATTCTTCGGGCGTGGCTTCCCGCGGCACTACGGCCACATCGCACTCAGGACATCGGAGCGTTCCCCGCGGGCTATTCAGAACCTTGCGATCCCGCCACTTCGACCACCCACGAAGTACGCTGCAGGATGGGCAAACGTAACCATTGCCTGCCCCTATCGTGATCCTCCGGTTCTCGGCTTGGATACACTCGTCGCAAGTCTCTTGACCAGCAGGGCAGGGATCACCACAGTTAGGACACTCCCCTTCGTCGGCCAGACCGTTTGACCGGTCGGTAGTCGTAGAGCAGGGCGAGCAGGGTTCCCCAACGACAAAATCTTCAGGGGGTTCCCGGTCTACAATGACGGTTGAGGATGACGGTTGAAACTGACGGTCTATATGACGGTTACCCTCATTAGGGCGTCTATCTGTCACAGGTGACCGTCTATCTGTCACAGGTGACTCGTGAATCTGTCTCAGGTTACCCTCGAATCTGTCACAGGTGATTGGCGAATCTGTCACAGGTGTTTCGGTTGAATCTGTCACAGGTGTAATGACTTTGTCGACATTGATAGACCGAATTCGGGTTTTGAATTGTCCATCCAGACCGCCGTCTTCCAAGAAGCCAAGAGTCCTGAGTTCAATAATCCGACGCGCAATAGTTCTACGATTACATCCCAGCGCATCTGCTAGTGTTTGAATGGAAGGCTTTACGTCGGTGCCATCACCACTCGCGTAGGTCGCCAATTGCACCAGCAATGTCCTGCGCTCGCTGCAAAGTTGCTTTACCTTCCGGCCATCGTCCGGCAGTTGGTATCGCGTCGGCGGTATGTTACGAATGTCCTGCGTACATTTTTGGGTGTTCTTTTTGGGTGTCTTAGCCACGGGGCACCGCCGTGTTGGTAGTTGGATCGTAACTGATCGAGTTATAGCCCTCCAGTGCCTCAACGACGGCTGCAAAGTCGGTGATGTTCAATTGTTTGAGGATGCGCTGCGCCAACGCTGGCGAAGGGGTACGGGGCGCTCTGGCGGGGTGGCCTCGACGGCAGGGAGGTAGGCCCTCTATCTCTTTGATTATAAATCCCTAAACCCTAATTTCATAATGTCATGATCCTCACCCTGCTCCCCCGCGGGCCATGTTACCGCAACCAGCTCAATACGCCGATACCAATACGGGATGGTCACCAGCAGCGGGCTGGTGAGCGGGCAGCGTGCAGGTTGCCAGCAGGGCGTAATGCAAGCATGAGCGACGGTCTCTGTATCCTGCATCATGAAATCAGCCATTTATAATCAATACATTGCGGAGGCTTTAGAACAGTCTTAGAACAATCTGCAACCTGCAATAAGTAGGTAAATTTACCTATCTCAGGGTCGTGTGAAGTTCATCGGGTTCAACGACGCCGCGGCGTGGCAAAAAAGGCGAACGAGGGCGATTTTTAGGCTGCTCCCGTCCACCGTGACTTCGTCCGACAGTTGGTATGGTGAGTCGATCTCCAGCACAAGGGAAACTCCAGCTTTCTTTCTAAGGGCATCCCTTTGGGATTCGTGCATCTCGGCCTTCTGTTTGTAGAAGACCGAGAGTTGCACAGGTTGACCGAAAGAGAGCATCGGCAGCATCAGCAGAAAAGCAAGAATTGAGTTTTTCATTTATCCTTTCATTATCTCGGAGTTACCAAGGTGTTTGTGTTTACAGTCTGCTGCACGCGCTCCCACCCCGGTGCTGTGATCACAATAGAAGTGACCGCCTCTTTCGTACTCGGCTAGCCCCCAGCCATTATTAGTTTTCTCCCAATAATCTGTAGAGTAGCCTAGCTGTAAGATAGCTTGCGTTTCTTTTAACCACAAGTTTTCTTGTGTTTCAAAGTTACATTTAGGACCACCTTCGTAGCATTCTCGTATTTCTTCTGGAAGCTGGTCGAAAGTAACTCTGTCTCTTAGGCTAAAACCTTCTGGCGGTGTATTTGTCATGCCGGATGCCTCGGGCGGTGCTGGAGGCTTTATTAGCTCGGAAGACGCGGGCATGACATGGCCGCACCCGCAACGCCCGCCTTCGACATTCGTCGCGCCACAATATAGGCATTGATTTTTTTTCATCGGCCAATGGCAGTATGCTCCGGGGTTATGCACTCATCTTTCGTATAGCGTCTTCGGGGGCCAAGTGCAGGCCGATCCTTCGCGGTGCGCCCATTTGTCGTACCATATCTCCCAACCTTCGACTATAGGGAAACCCAACGGAGTGACTGGAGGATTCTCCGGCTCCGGCTCCGACTTGGTCATAAAACTGCGGAATGTGATTAGCGCGACGGTAATCAGAAGTGTGTATATGTTGTCCATAATGCCCCCATTTTTAGTGTGCCTGTCCACCTAAACGATGTCCGTACCAGAATAAACAACAACCCAGCTATCGTCGTTGTCAGTCTTTTTTTCCCAGCAATCTACGTACGGCTATGTTTCTGTTCCCTTTTTGTGTTTAGAGTAGCCGCCGTTACCGCTTACTGTGTAAACGTCCTGACCAAATACGAAGACCACTGGGGACACTGGGGTTGCGGATTTCTCGGCTTCTTCAAACAAAGCCCTCAAAGCCTTGCGCTTCGCCGTGCGCTCCGCGAATGTCATTTCACCGTCTATGTACCAAGGGCCGCACTCATACGTGCCATTGCCGTCCCATCTCCAAGGACTCGCGGGGTGCGCCGTGCTACGGTATGAGGGCGGCAACTCCGTAACGTATGAGCGTCCATTAGCGTCGAAGTGCACCAGTTCGTTATCAGTTTGCACGTCCACGCCCTCCGGCGTAACCTTGACTACCTTGCCCTCGTTCGAGTAACACCCGCTGTCCATGTAAACGTCCTGACCGACCACCAGTTTTGTGGTGTCCACCACTGGGCCTCCGCCGTCAAAGCTCACCGGGCCTACGATGTCGTCAAAGTTCCGTTCTGATGGCTCTGGCGGCTTCGGATAGTCTAATCTGAGGGACTTCACGCAAAACCTTACGATTAGCACGAGCGCAAGCAATACTGGAAAATCGTAGGTCATTTTATTTCTCCATCTGTTCGGGAAGCTGGTCGAAAGTCACTTCATCCTTCCTATCGAAAGAGTAGTCCCCCTTTTTATTCGAAGTTAAGGCGTCAGCGGTCATCATTGAGAATCCAAAGAAACTGCTCGTACCTTATGTTGCACGGCTCACAGTAGATTGCATTCTCACCGCAGTTTCTGTTTCCGTATGGACATTTGTATTGATTCTTGTACGGTGCTCGTAATATAGACTGGTCTCCTCGACTCGGTGGCGTGGAGATTCGATGTCGTGCCGGGTTCGGTAAAAGTGGGGCTTTGTCAGAGTTCTTTTGTTCGCTGGGACCACAGATGACTTTCCAACCCTTCGATGAAGGGAGTACCACTGCCTCCCTACATCTACTTAGGTCCACTTCCCATCGTGAATTCCCGCAGTCCCAAACCATGTCATCAAAGGGAACGATGTACAGGTCATTGTTCCCGAGTCTGACGTACACACTGTCGCTGCTGCCCCCTGAGTATCCATCGTTACGCTCAACGGAGCCGATACCCCGACCGAGCAGCATCACGTTATCGCCGAGGTCTAGCATTCGGAGAATGCGCCCGTGCCATTTCTTGCAACGGTCGCACCACGGTTTGCGCCTCTCAGCCAGCCAGTCAATTCCAGCTTGGGTGTAGCCGTCTTTCGTGCAGAGCAGGACGTTAAGTGGTGTATAAATGTCCGCTCCGTAAGCTATTAAGGACTGCAAGCGGGACATCTCAAAGCGAGTATCGATTAAAGGCAAGGTGAGGCTCTTCGGATATGCAAACTGCGCCCGGTATCCCAGCTCGTGTTCCACTATTTTGCCCCACAGGTACACCTCACCATGCAAGCAATATTCGACGGAGCGGGTGATCCTCTGTAGGTGCTGGAAGCTCTTGGCCGCGTAAACACCGCAGGAACAGCCGTCAGCCGGGGGCACGTGGTCGGTTTTACGGCACTTCGCGGTGAGAGCTCGACCGGGGAGCCAATCCTCGCCATTGAGCGACCTAAGTTCGTTGGGGTGCCAATTCCAAACGCGGTAACCGACGATTGGCGAGACGTAGTCCGGGATATCGGGAGGTTTCATGGGGCCACTGGCACTTTCTCCGGCTCAACTGGCTCGCGCTCTGGCAGGATGGTTGGTTCTGGCTCGGGGTTACGCTCGGGGTTCCCGACTGGAAGCTCAAGCGGCTCCACGATGATGACGCGCTGTGGTTCTCCAATCTGCATTTGAGGACTCCATCAGTTAATCTCTCGGCCCGCTGGACGATATCAGAATGCGACAAGATTGACCTCGTGAGAACGCATCTGAGACGAATCTTGGGCCTGAAATCATAGTTAATCCAAGTGGAATGAGTGGTGGGCGATGACCAAAGTAACTTCGAGTCTCAAGATGAGAGTCTCCACCCCATGTTTCGAGGTGAGAAAGGCTCGGGGCTTAGCGGTCTTGTTAGAAGCTCTAAACCTTTCCGTTCGTGGCCGCCGCTTCGAGCGTCTTCGGTTCGCTCAGTGCCTTGCTGACGGCATCCTCAACGAGCTTCGTACCTGCGAGCAATGCTTCAGGCACTGCTTTTAGATAGTGGCGGGCGGTCACCAACAGTTTCGCTAAAATCATAATCCCTCCCCTAGCATTCGCTTCGCTGCCTTCAGCCGTGCTTTGCGGTATGTCGGATCAGGCTCATTCTGCCGGATGTAGTCTTCAAGAATCTGAGCGAACATCGGAGAGTAGCCTTTCGCAATACGTCTGATCCGCATGAAGTTCTGTGCAGGCGTAAACGTCTTGTCGTTGCAGATTGCCTCTATCATTTCAAGAATGTTCATCCTGACTCACTTTCCGTTGCCGTTCGCCGCGGCCTCTAGCAACTTCATGCCGTTCTTAAACGCTTCAGGCGTAATGGCTTTCTTGTAGACACCCAGCGTAGTGAGCATGGACTTGTGACGCAACAGGGCCTGTGCAACAGCATAGTTTCCATTTGTGATCTCAATCGCGAAAGTGCAGCCCCCACGGCGGAACGAATACAGCGTCTTCCATTCAACGCCCGACTTCTTCGGAACTTTGCCGCAAGTCTCACACTCTTTCTTGCCTTCGACATGCGGCCTGATGACACGCGAAATGAGGTTGTGCAGGTCAACAGGTGTCCCGTTGCGGCTCTCGAAAATGTACCCTTCTTTCGGATTGCCGCTCTTCTGCCGCCAGAGTTCAAGCGGCACCTTGACCTGATCTATGAGTGGCAGGGATGCAACAGATTCGAGCGTCTTGGGAACGTCAACATTACCGCGTACAACAGAGCGGCGAATATTCACGTTTTCAGAGTCGAAGTCTTCCCAACGCAGAGCCGCAATCTCGCCCGGTCGCAAAGCTAGAAAGAAAGACAGGGCTATGACGAGTTGACAATCAACATGGTCTACCAGAGCGGAAATGATATTCTCCGTCTCCTCTAACGTGTAGTGCTTGGTGCGCTCGGATTCGATGGCGTCATCCGGCATCGAAACGTCATGCCACGGGTTGACCTTGATTTTCTCTTCACTAACCGCACGTTTGAAGAGGGAACCGCCGAGAGCCTTGATGTGTTTCAAAGTGGTTTTGCCCTGCGTACCTGTAAGAGATTGCAGGAACCGCATACCCATGCGCGGCTCGTATTGCTGCAACGCCATTGACGCGAAATGATCCTTCAGGTGCTGTTTCCAAATCTGGCGATAGCCTCGCACAGTCGAAGGTTTCCTTCTGGCCTTGCCAGTGAGTGGCACGATCTCCTCGCAGTACGGCAAGTATCGCTGCTCCCAGAAATCAGAGATCGTCATGTCCTGCGATTCGTTTGAGTCGGGCGCAATTTGATGTAGCTCTGATTCAAGAGCGGCGATATTTTCCCGCAGTGTATCCTCTGTGCGGGCTGTGTTGATACCTTGCATGAATTTGAAGCGAACGGTGCTGAGGTTCCTTGGCGGGATGATTACAGCGTTGCCTTTTTTCGTTTTCTTGGTCTTGTGTTTGCGAGATCGGTGATCCCCTGTCTCAACGCAGAGCGCATGATGCTGTGATCCGTTCTCCGCGCACAGTTTCTCAGTCTTGTGAACTCGCCTCGCGCCTTCGATTATGCGATACTTTAGATACCATGTGCCGTCGAATAAATAGAGCGTTCCCTGTTGTGCCATGTCAAGACCCCCTCGACATACACATCATAGCAGAATGTTCTAATGTTCTAAAGAAATCTTTGGTAACCTACATTCAAGTTATTGATTATAAACGTGGCGGTGTAGCTCAGGTGGTTAGAGCGACGGTCTCATAATCCGTAGGTCGTAGGTTCGAGTCCTACCGCCGCCACCAGATTTAGGATTTGTTTTCAGTGATCTAGAGGTGCTCCCCGGAGTTTGGGCACCTCCAATTTTCTGTAGCTGTAATGAAATTGTAATGTGGAAATTTGTTTTGGATGCCCGGGGGCACTGGAAAAGAGCCTCTAGTTCACGACGTTAGAACCCTTCCTGGATAGTTCGTCAATGGCATCAACTCCCGAGGCACCAGGCAGTTCTGTCTTCGCAGTTCGCAATTGATACAGGCGGGACATCGCATCTCGGTGATACTCCAAGACCCGGGCTGTGTAGAACCTGAGCACGTCTCGACGCGAATGCCCGAGCAACTGGTCAACGATCGTGTCGGATACGCCTGATGCTGCGAGCCTAGTTGCGAAAGTATGCCGGCACTGATAGATCGGAAATCGGGTGAGTCCCGCCATCTTGAGAGCATTGTGCCAAGCAGTTTTTACGCTGCGGATGTGCACACTCGGGTGCCGCGGGTTGAAAAAGACGTACTCCGATATCCCGTTCGTGGCAACTCGCCATTCTAGGAGTGCAGATTTCACAATCGGTGTCATTGGCAGGGCGCGCAAGCCAGCCGCAGTCTTGGACTGGGTAACCGTGATTATCGCGTCGTCAAAATCGACGTCAGCCCACTTCAGCCTAAGAGCCTCAATTCCGACGCGCATGCCCGTGTCGAGAAGTGTCATGACAATCGTGCGCAATCTGAGGTCGCAGCACATCAAGATTCTCTGTTCTTCGGCGAACGAAAGTACTCTGGGAGCCTTTCGCTGTTTGTCTTCGTTGAAAAGCCTCACGCCGTCAACCGGACTGTGAGTGAGTAACCTACGTTCTACCGCAAAATTAAATGCAGCTCGGTATAGCGCCATGTCTCTGTTTACGCCGGCAGAGCTGACGCCCGCTTTTATTCTGAGTTCTTTGAAGCGGTCAAACGTGAAAGCGTCTATGTCGGTAATCCTGCTATTCCCGCAAAGGGGTCTTAAGACACGCTGGGACAATTTGTACCGTTTTTGAGTGCCTGGGTTCTCGATTTGAGCAATATAAGAATCAATCAATTCGTCGACGGTTAAGGTTTCTGAGGACCTTACCGCGACGCGCCCTAAATCGAACTCCGTTTTTCTCCTGCGAAGGAGAGCTTCGGCGTCACGACAATCCGAAGAGTGTGAGGATTCGAAATACTGACGTCCGTGCCACATGTACGTGATCCAGTAGATATTCCCGCGCTTGTAGATTCCGGGATGCCGTCTCATCGCGAGTTCTTTCTTCGGAGGATCATTTGCTCCATTTTTTCCACTCTCTCGTTGCGTGATAACACTCGTTGGGCCACGCGGGGTGCTGGAGGTACCGCAGAACATGGCCGATCTGATGTCTGAGGAGCTTTTCAAACAACTTCGTCGGACGGTCCTCGACTTTTGTTGCACTAATCACCAGCAACACTTGGGTAGTGGGCTTGAGATCGATATACTCCGCAATCCAGCTATCCCGATGCGTATAAGCCCACACCAAACGGCAGTCATAGGGACGAATATCGATCTGAAATCGGCGGTCCCAGAGGATGAGCAAACCTTCTGGCTTCATCTCATCAAGAACCTTGCGTAAACCGTCCTCCCACTCTTCCTCACCACGGATCTGCACCTCTAGCCAAGAAAGGGTTTCATCGACCATGGGGCTGATCACGGGGCAATTTAGGAAGTAATCCTCAAAGTCCTTCCGAAAATCAGGAGATCCTTGATCGCCAGGGGCGTTGTTACTGAAGATGTTGGTCACGGCGCCCTCCGCAAAGCTGATGCGCAGAAAAGACTGACACTCCGTACTTTTTCGCCAGCGTCCTGTATGGCACCTGTCTCTTCTTTCTGTCATTTCGGAGCTGCGCAATCTCTGTGGGAGTGAGCTGGCGTAGTGACGGGCGTCCCAATCTCTTGCCCATGCTGCGTGCGTGTTGCAACCCCGCTTTTACCCGCTCCGCAATCAGTGATCGCTCCCACTGCGCTATCGCCCCGATGATCTGGAACAACATTTCGCCGTGCGGTAGCGAAGTGTCGATGGCCTCGGTGCAGGAGACGAATCCGATGCCGAGCTCCCTGAAGAGTTCCAGGGCATTGAGAAGCTGTTTTAGAGACCGAGCAAATCTGTCAAATTTCCAGACGATGACCACGTCCACCTTTCGGCGACGGCAGTCGTTCATCATTGCGTCCAAGCCCGGCCTCTGCTCGATCGCTCCTGAAACCCCCTTGTCGGTATAGACCTGGTGAATTGTCCAGTTGCGTCGTGCTACGTAGTCCCGAAGCTCCCGCTCCTGCATTTCAGGGTGTTGGTCTAAGGTGCTGACTCGCGTATAAATCACTGCTCTCTTTGCTTTCATGGCACCTCCAGAAATTAGGTACCCCCTCTATTATATATGACTTGTAGTCATATTCGAGAAAGACCCTGCTTTGCCCGTGCCATACTGAGCAAATCATGGTCACAAGGCCGATGCCGGACTCCAGGAAAATGAGTCCGCCAAATCGACAATACACTGAGAGAGAGGCGAGGCGCGCACTGACATTCAGCCTCCTCCTCATCCGTAAGGGCGCGAAGCCCGTTGTTTTCCACGGCGATTACGTAGCCGTCTGCGCATGAAATACACGCTACAGCTTCGGTTACCGTTTGGTGTTCATGGTCGCACCCTAGAAGAAAACCGCTGTCAGTCCACGCTGCGAAGTAGTAGATCGAGTTCATCCCATTCTCCATGGTCCGCTTGCTGACGATCCTCTAAGAACGAATGCTTCTCTGTGGGTCTCATGTAGACGCCAAAAAAGGCGAAGAAGATAACCTGCGTAACCTGCATCGGGAATGAATGTTCTGGAGTTTTATGTGGTTCTGAGTAGCACGGTCAGATTTCTGAGTTTTTTGGCAAGAAGCGGAGTTTTTGTGCAAAACGGGTTATTAGGCAAAGCCAGTCCTGGTCAACTGTTCTGAATGAAACGGCCTATCTCCGTTGGCGTTCATGGGCGCTGTTTGCGGCTCCATTGTGTTTATCCTCCTGCTCCGATTCCCATTGTTGGAGCACTTTCAAAACTTTGGCCAGCCTGGAGGCCCGCACGGGTTCCTGCCTACAGATTTTTTCTAGTGTGTGCTGATTGATCCCCCGGCGAATGAACTCCCGCTTGGGAACCTTTGCAATGCGCTGCAATTGCTCGTCCGTCACTACCGCTTTTCCACGGCGCTTGTATTGGATGGCTTTGAACTCCAGCAAACTCTCACCTTGTTCCCAATGGGGGTCCGATTCCTTGCCGATTGGGATGTGCTCTCCCGCGACAATGTGTGCCCGTTGAAGCAATCCACGCGTATCGAACTCACATGGCTTCCCGTCCGGCCCAAGGCTCTTGGCCTCCGGGTGATTCTGATAGGACTCTACAAGCTGATAAAAGTTGACCGGCGAAACCGAGATGCCATCGTCGGTATAGTCGAACTTCAATCTGTACGTGGGAGAGTCGCAATCGTGAATATTGATACACTTCGATCTAATCCACTCTTCCCGTTTGGATGTGAACGAAGTTATCAGCGTAAAGTTTGGATTGGCGGGATTCACACCGGCGGGGTATCCGAACGGCGCTATTTTTGGCATCATCATGAAATTGTGCGGGCGTGTAAGATCGCACTTTCCAAGGTTCTGTAAGGCATGATGTGGCGTGCTGAGAGTCAGCTTCATCATGACAGGGAGATTGAACCAGGACGGTTTCGTGCGCTTCAATTTCAGAGCGCCGCGCATGATGTAATCCCACAAATCGAATATCCATTCGGGCACGTCGTGATCCTCTTCCCATCCTTCGGGTGAATCCTTGGGTGGATGAAAGTATCCGAGGCCGTGCGCCTTGGGTTCAATGATCTCTATGTCATCCCCTTTTTTCTCGTATATTGCGTACCTTTTCGCCGCGATGCTGTACCCGTATAACTGGCGGCGCTCTCCCTTTTTATCGAGGTTCAGTTTATGAACCTTGAGGATGGACCCCGGTAAATTGTAGGGATTGAGGCTTTCAAAGCGCTTCACGATTGCATCGACCTCATCCCACGGGAGCACACGCTCGCTTTTGGCCCCTGGAATCTTGAGCGGTCCGCCATTCTTAGAGGACACTATGCAGAGCGAATCTGTATCGCAAAACAGGTACGTCCCTCCTGCTTTTTTTACGGACGATTCCAGCATGGCGAGCAGTAGGCGTCCCCCGGACGTGATGAGGGAAGCCACGGGCGGACAGTACCAATCCCCAGGCTTTTCGATCACGGGGGGCGTATCTGTAAATGTTTCTTCGCCTGAAAATACTTTTATCTCCGCCTGTTCGCTGTTCTCCCCCGGATTAAGTTCCACGAACAGACCATACGAGCCGCTATTTGCAAGAATTTTAAGGAAGTAATGAAGAGACTTATTGGATTCGTTCGCTGCGCGTTGCTCGATTACATGTTTGAAGAAACTGCCTTTATTGGCGTCCACTTCGATCATGCTTCGCAGATTAGTGGTTCCCAAACCAGCCTGCTTGCCGTGCGGAACTATGCGATACGCTTTTTTGATGTGCGGCACCTTGCCGCCGGACAAAATGATTGCAGAAATTATGTCCGGCCCCGCAAACCATATCGGCTGATCGGATGTGAGATAGTTGATTCCAATGTTTTGCGTCACGCCGTTGTAAACCGTTCGGACCGGCAGGATGTCCTCATCCGGTTGCACGAGCGCAAAACACTTGAACTTGGGCCACAGTTTGCGGTCATAGCATTGGTCTAAGTCGACCCGCCTTAGAAAGGCGCGTACCTCCTCGGTCGCATCCTCGAAAGATATACTCTCGGCAGTCAGAACAGGCCAATTGCCGAGCAATTCATTTACAGTCGGATATTGCGACATGAAATCAACCGGCACCACAGGAACCTCACATTGGCGTATGCGACACTCGGCGCGCCCGCCATAATATCCCTGCATGGCAATTCCGAAAGCGTAATCCTGTTCCTTGAACTTCTTGCGCGGGTGAACGATCTTCAATTCATCCATGTACCCTTTGGCAACCGATGCAGGCGAGTAGAGTTCTTCGGGGCGCTTGCCAATCGGATGCAGGTCGTATTCGGCTTTAGCGGCATTCAGAACTTCAACGGTGCATTTCACATCGCAAAGACAATACTCGATTTCTTCAGGCGTAACATCACCTGTCGGGGTGTGCTTTTTCTTCTGCGTGGGAGTCTTTAATTTCTTGCAGGCTGATTTCAGCGAATAAGACACATTGTGAAGCGCCCACAGCAGCGTGCGCACGTCCAGGAAGCGGCCATAGGGCCAGAATGTAACCTCACCATCGGGCGATTTGCGCACCTGTGTCGAATGGATGAGAGCCGTCTTGCTGTTAAGCGCTTTGTAGACAACACGCGGGTAATATGTGTCCTCTTCAACCTGGCCAGTTTTGGGGTTGTGCCATTGCGCGAAAGTGAGCGACCATCCGCCATCATCAGCTACTCCCCAATCTTCAGCGATACGAGCTAGGTCGAAAGGCAGGTTGAAGCCCACGATCATAGCTTTATCGAGTATCGCCTTGAAGAACACCTTCTTTACAAACTCCGAGCGCGGGCACAACATGAGGGTTATCTTCGGCGTGAAGGATTTCACTTCAATGTCGGCGTACTCATCCCTAACGTATGCTTCCAGCACCTTGCGCTGTCTCGCGGGTAGATCATCACGGTAAAAGGTACCCTCTTCTTCGCAGAGGTAACACCCGTCCACCAGCTTGCATATTCTGTATGCCCCGAACGTGAGCTTCAGAGTTGGGTCGGTCAAGGTTTCGCAATCGAAACAGACTATGTAATCCGGCCACGGGGCTTCCTTCGCGATTCGGTTCTTCCCCTCTTTCTTTGGTTCCCCGTCGAGAACCACAGTGTGCGCTCGAAGAAAGATGTCGTGCGGTTCAGTCATGTAGCGCGACCTTTCCGTTTGCACGACTATTTTGTCTGACTGATTTGTCCGAGTATTCCTCCCGCATCAACTGATATATCAGCCAAGCTTGCTTTGCTCGTCTGAGGCGTTCCTTTTCGTCGGACGTGTAACGTGGGTCGATGCCAGCGAACTCAACCCGGATGTGGAATTCGCGATGGTGCTCTCGGCAGTTGGGGATTGTGAACCACGGCACATGATTCCGCAAACATGGATGATTTTGTTCTATTAGGTTGGTACTTCCGCAGATATCGCAGCAGCGTGAGCATTTCGGGCAGGAGCAAGACGCTGTTAATAAGCCCATGCCTGCGAGCACCTGGAATAGAGTAGATTTCCTACAGCACGGGGTGCATGTTTGGCGAGGAGCGCTCATTCGGCACTGCCGTTGAACGCGCGGTAGATCGCAAAATCCGAGAGTTGCGATTCGATACTCATTAAGGTGCGCGAGGCAGTTACCAGTTCAACTCCCGCGATGCGCTTTCCATGCCATTTAGCCAGCACTGATTTATTGCCTCGATAGAACCTACCGATATCACGCAGAAAGGCGCTAACTTGCATCCGCTGCTTGGAATCTGTGGTTGGTACCGGAACCGGATTCCCCTGAGCATCAGGAACATACATGGTCTCGCGGAATCTATCCGACTTGCTTGCGCGGAAATGCCCGTTGACCTTTTCAAATGCAGACCCAAAATATTTCTTGACTACAGATGGCTTGACGCCAAACGAACGAGCGGTGGGATAGAGTTTCAGTTTGTTGTCATGTCGCATGTCTGCGAGGACGTGAAGCGCCCTGGTCCTAGCCTCCGCTGATCGTCGTGGAAGACTGGCGAGTACAGTGGTTCTAAATCGAGTGGTCGATTGACTGCGGGCGTCAGAAGCTACCTTGCTCCGGGTTACCTTCCCGCGTTGTCTGCGAACCATGCCGTTATCCCCTTGTGCCTGGTATTTAGACACAAGAGGCTGGAGCACGAAACGAAGTAGTTGGTAACCGCCCTTGAAGGAGCGGGACCAACTCACGAGAAGGAAAGCAGTTAGGAAGAAATGGAGCGCAGAGACGTTTTCTTAACTTGACTTAACTCCGCAGACTGCGCGTCTGCTCTGTTGTTGGGAGGATTCTCTTGCACGACCCGCGTGCTTTCCTGCGTTCCCTGCTCACCCAAGATGCAAACGAGGGAGGGTTCTGCCCCAACCATGCCGTATAGGATGGGTACTTTCTGTTTTGCTTGGGAAATTTGTCATCTAGTTTCCGCGCGAGGATTGGCAGTGCTAACCCATCTGATACAAGCAGAAACTCTCTGCGTTTGCGCAACTGCTCCGACTGGCTCGCCCTCTTTTCCGAAAAGGCAGTCTCATCAGGTTGTTTGATCCACCTAGAAAGAATTGCAGCTTTGCCGTAAATGTCTTCGGTCCCAAACTGCTCAAGAGATTTGCACACGAGAGGATCGGACTCTAGTTCCGCCTCTCCACGCCAACGAATATGGTGGGGGCGAAGAAGATCCAAGAAACTGGCAAATTTGTAGACACGGTATTTTGGGTGGTTGAGCGTCTTCGTTCCCTGAAAATCGACGCTGATTTCGTTAGGCCGGGCGAAATCTTCAAAGAAGCAAGCGAGCGCGCTAGGCAGACCAAGAATGTTGTCAACAAAAAACTCGTAGGCTTCGATTCCCAGAGACGTTTCCAGTAGCTTCGCAAGGGCGGCGAAGGGTCGATTATCGTAGGGATTCTCCCGAGCGCTAGCCAGCAATCGCTCAAGTTGCGGTTCAGAAAGCAGTTCCAGATCGTTTGCTGTGCCTTTGGAAACGACAAACCACTGGAACTGTTCTTCCTTCGCTCGGTTGCCCTCTGGAGTGTCGCAGTGGAAGAGACTGAGAGACAGGTGCATCTGCGGATACCTTAAACGCAAAGGTAGCATGCTATGCAATGCCAACCCCATGTAACAATCGAGATGCACTCCAACGCACTTTCGTGCCATTGCGCCGTACGGCTCTAACTTATAGAATCGACGTGAGTTAAGCGGGCCTGCCGACTGTTAGTAGCAGACGACAAGCCCTGACCACCATCAGGAAGAGGTCTCCAATGGCAGCTTCGCACACCCTACCGCACTCGCACGCCATCCGCAAATCTGGCGTTCTCGTATTGAATGGCTATGGCATTCGCGTCCAAGTAAACGCCGGTCATTTGATCTTGCACGATGGGATAGCGGACGAGCGCCGGACCATCCGCCTGCCTCGCGTGGGCCACGGGCTGCGCAGGCTGGTCATGATTGGGAGCGACGGCTTCATCACCCTTGAGGCTCTCCGCTGGATTTCTGACGTGGGCGCGGCGTTCGTAATGCTTGACCGCAGAGGCAAGGTCCTCGCTGTCACTGGTCCTATCTCTTCATCCGATGCCAAGCTCCGCAGAGCGCAGGCGCTCGCACTCGGCAATGGGACGGCGCTCACGATTTCCAAGGAACTCATCTCCCAGAAACTCGCCGGGCAGGAGCTACTCGTGCGGGATATGCTGCACGATCCTGCGACCGCAGACGCGATTGCTGAATTCAGAGCCGAGCTACCGAGCGCTGAGAGTATCGAGTCTGTGCGCCTAATTGAATCGCAAGCAGCAAGGGCGTACTGGCAGGCATGGTCTGGCGTACCGATTCGCTGGCCGCGAAAGGATGAACGGCGCGTACCCGAACATTGGAAAAGCTTTGGCTCTCGCATCTCACCCTTGACCCACAGCCCGCGTCTGGCCTCCAGCCCGCCCAACGCCCTGCTCAATCTCTTATACGCACTTTTGGAAAGCGAGTCGCGCCTTTCTGCCGCTGCAATGGGCCTTGATCCAGGTATCGGCGTACTACATGTGGACACTGCGAACAGGGATTCCCTCGCTTGCGACCTGATGGAAGTTTGTCGCCCCAAGGTAGACGCGTTCGTTCTCAATTGGCTTCAGAGCGAGCCTCTTTGCAAATCGGACTTCTGGGAAGATCGCAATGGGAACTGCCGGTTGGTTTCAGCCTTGGCAATCAAACTTGCTCAAACTTCGCACACATGGGGCAAGCTCGTGGCTCCGATAGCAGAATACGTTGCGCAAGCGCTTTGGGCATCGATTTCCAGGCCCCCATCAACTGTTGCTCGGCAGCGGATAGCGACACGCCTTACTCAGCGCAACAAGCGCGAAGTAAAGGGCAGCGATGTACCCGGAGTAAAACGTCCGAAACCGGAACACGTCTGTAGCGGATGCGGGAAACCCATAAGGGCTGAGAGAAACCATTGTGCGAACTGTGCTATTGACGGCGCGACCGACCGCCTTGTGAATGCCGCACGAATTGGGCGATTAGCAGCGCGCAGTCCCCAAGCTCGTGCGAAACATGCAGAATCCGAACGTCGCCATGCCAACGCGCGCGCGTCCTGGGATGCGTCCCGCCAACCAGCTTGGCTGACCGCCGAAATGTATTCTCAAGAAATCCAACCGCTGCTCGCGGGCGTTTCAACATCCGCCCTTCGATCACGGATTGGAGTTTCCCGCTGGTACGCGGGTCGGATTCGGCAAGGCTACCGCCCACATCCCCGGCACTGGCAGGCGCTGGCGGAATTGGTTGGCGTTTCAGAGGGCGGGCGAGCAACTGACTCTTAATTGCTTACACGTCAGCCATTCTCGTTATTTTTCAGCGGCTTAGGTGCTGTGAAATGCTGTGAAGTGCTGCTGTTTTTGTCCGCATCAGTGACAGATAAGTGATAGTCCTTCGAGCGAATTTTTCGTTGTCAGAGCAACGGCGCAAAAGTCAGTTGCTACTTGCTCATCGACAAACGCCCGAAGCGATGGGCTGTCCGCTGTTGTTGCGAAAGATCCATGTCTCTCCCGAGTGACTCTTGCAATACGATTTCACTCGAAGCCGCAGGACAAGGCCGCCGACTGCGTTGCCTGCGGCTTCCCCCAACCGCGCATTGGCTTCCGCCTGTCTTTGCTGCGCCATCGCAGCGCTGTTATCGGGAGGAGGCACGTATACGTGAACCGCGGGTGCTGGGGTATACGCGGGTGCTGGAGTGGGTTCGGGCGTCGGTGTCGGTTTTGGAATGTATACTTTTTGCGCGTCCCGCTCTTGCTGCTGGGCGATTCGTTGCATTTCCCGATCAAAGTCCCGAGGATCAGGCACCGGTGGCAGTGGCGATTTCGGCAAGGGAGCGGGCTGTGGAAACCAGACGCAGGGCATGTTGGCCGTGCTGGGGTTGTTTGTGCACGGGGGCTGTCCGAACGCTGCGACCGTCATCAGGAGCACCGCCGCTGCGATTGTAACGATTAAGCGTTTCATTGTTTTGGCAGGCTCCTTTGTGCCTGTGGAACAATCTTCGCTCTGCTCCCGAAGGTAGGGAAGGTCACTTTCGGGAAAATTCTGGTGGTTACCTATGCTCCGCCACAAAGGGGGCTAAAGACCATTGCTTACGAAGGTAACCTTGTGCGCCCCGCGCCCGGCCCCTTATCGTCACGGCAGGAGGATGGCCGATGGCTGGGAAAAAGACGAAGCAAGAGGCTGCTCTGGAGAAAGCGTTCAAGCTGAAGTTTCAAACAACCACGATACGGACAGCGCGCGCCGAGCAGAAGGCGAAGGCCGCGAAAGCAGGGGGACGATGATGGCGGAAGCGAAACAGACGCCCCAAGCAATCGCCGCCATGCGGAAATTCCTGCCGTGTATGAGAGAGATGCTCACGTCGCCCGCCGTCCACGAGGGCATGCGGATTCAAGGAAAGTTTATTGACTGGGACGCCTTTAATGAGATAGAACGCGCATGCGGTGTACCGCTGACGCCCTGCCCGGATACCGATGTCACTCTGCGCGCCGGGAAGTGAATAAGCGCGCGGGCGGAAGGACACACGCCCGCATCCAAGGCACGCGCAGGCCCTCTCAACCTTGGACGGTCGGCAGCGTAACTCTGCCGGTGCTAAACTTCCACCATCGAGGAGAAATAAATCGAGAGCAGGAGGTTTCAAACTATGGCGAAATTCAAACTGCGGGACCGCGTGAGGAAAATCGGGACGCAGGAGGTTCGGACGGTAGAAGAAATCCGCGAGGGCGAGGGCGAACCGACCTACTCGATTCAGCTTGGCCGTGACTTCGCTACTCGAATTTGGGCGAAGGAGTCCGAGCTGGAGGCCGCCGCGAAGTGAACTGGGTGAACTCCTTGCCATTCGTGTCGAGCAGATGCCCGTCCTTGTAGCGCCAGTGGTGGTGCGAAACTGCTTCGCTGTATTTGTAATTAGGCCCGACCCTGATCTCGCTGCTTGCTATTGCACGGAACACAGTGACCGTGATGTACAGAACGCCGTCTCGCGTTTCTGAGGTCAAAAAGGAGATTCCAGGTCAAGTTGTTTTCGTCTGGTTGACATGTCTCACGCGCCTAAACTCCCGGCGTCAGCACAGAGAGCAGCGTCTGAAGATCAGGACGCGGGCGGCCTGATCTCAACAGTGTCAAAGCTCCTCGTCTTGTATGCGGTTTACGTTTTCATTTCTGGCTGGGCTTTCCTTGACTATTACTACAGGTACTACGGAGTGGATACCAGGTGGCTTGATCTCACCACGTATGACATCTTGATCAAGGGCTTCACGGTACTTTTTACGGGCGGATGGCTACTTTGGCCGCTGTACGTTGTTCTAATTACTCTGCTATTGATTGCTGAACGAAAGCTCCAGAACCGCATATGGTCTGTTCTAGTAATCACCATAACGCTCCTTGCCATCTTGCTTGCCGTGTACATCGTTTCCAGGAGAGCGGGCGAGAGGATAGCTCAAGCAGACAAGGGTGACAGCACTACCCTTCCATCCATCATATTTAGGTTAAGGTCATCGAAACTCCAGTACCACGGAAAGCTCCTCGGATTCCGCTCGGGAGTTTATTTTGTCCACGGCGTTGCCTTGGTGCCGGGCCAAAATTCCTCATCCGCCGATACGTCCGGGAGTTCGTCAGATTTGGAACTTTCGATGATTAGGGCAGAAGACATCACGGACATTAGCGTGATTGAACATCAGTAGGAGTTTCGCAATGCAGAGACATAACGCTGTATCCCTACCTCTCGCACTGGCCGTTATTATCGCTTCCGCCCCGCTGAGCGCTGACACACTGATGAAAGATGGCCACGCCATTGTCATAGGGAAGGGCAAAACGACGGCTAACTCCATCAGCTGGACAGACTGCCGGGGTGAAAAGAGCGCCCAATATCAGGCCCCCCCTTATTGGGTGGATAAAAACAAGAATTGCGAAATGAATGCACAAGCGTTCGGCGTTGAGCAAAAGGATGGAAAGTATGTAGTCGCTGATGCGAAGGAATTCGGGAAGTATTTTCCAGGAGCGCGAAAGGGAGATGAAGTATCCTTTGCACCGATCGGCAATGGCGTGCAGATAGCGCTAAACGGGACGGTCGTGAAACTCGTCAGCGGCATTGCCCCCGGTGTCAGCCATGTGGCTCCAGGGCCGGAGAATGTGGTGGCTGATGTGTCCAAGAAAGCGATTGATGTCAAGGGCGAAATCAGCGATGACGGCAAGATGTTTGTGAGCGACAAGGACGCCAAGAGCTGGACCATCGTCAATCCAGAGGCAGTAAAAGGACACGAGGGGCAGCACGTCATCCTGACATCGCATGTTTATCCGGACAAGAACGAAGTTCACGTCTTGTTTGCTTCCATTGCATCAGCGCAGGAAGCAACGATAACAGCGAAGTCTGCGAGGGTTGAACAATCGAGGTCGATTACCTTTACTGTGAAAAGAGTAGAGCCTGCGCCCAACGTAATGGGGGACATCCTGATTTATGCTCAGCCAGCCAGCGGTGGCCCAGAACTTAATGGTGGTAATACGCTTCCAGCAGGGCAAGAGTCTATCGATGTCAGTATTTCTATTCCGATTGACGCCCTTACTGGAAAATGGACGGTCGTGCGAGTTGTTTTTGCACCATCAAGCGGTGGCCCAAGGAAAACCTTGAATGTCACAAATCTGCCTTCATTCGAGGTTATCCCACACAAGGCCATTCTGCCGGACTCAGCAGTCGTTGAAGCGAAATAACCCTCGCACGGTCCGTGTCTCACTGGGACGGACGGGGCGGAAGCGTCCGGTGCTCGTCCGTGCCCCGCCCCACTCGCCTAGCATCCCGCGCCCCGCTCGCCCGCACCCCGCTCTCCACGCGCACACGGTCGCGCGCCCCGCTCGCGCGCGGGGCCCCCGCCTCCCAGGGGTCCAAGTTCTGTGTGGAAATGGGGGGTGTAGCAAAATCCTCTCGTGCCCTTATACCCCCCCATCGCATTGACCCTATTTTTCTTGCGCCTGTAAGATCAAACATTGGGCGTGACAGATTTGCCGAGCGCCTCTTCGAAAGCGCGTCCGGGAATAGGACCGTGAGGTACTGAAAACGTGGCCGCTTTCAGCATTCTCTCGTGTGAGTATGAGAACTCGGTACGAATTCCAACTGTTCTCTCAGCCGATCCAGGTCCGGAAAGGGCCATCCAGACATCCAGATGTGGTTTTTTCGCATTGCCGTGCGTTGAGACGCACCCTCGGGAGGGTAGACAGGGAAAAGAGGGTGATTTTGATGAACGTTAGAAAACCCTTCCAAAAACTGCCCCCACTCGACCCGCATAAACATTGGGTCGCTGCGCTCCCATCCCGGACGTTAGAAATGTGTAGTTTTCTAACCCGGCCATAGCAGAATTGCTTGGACTCGTTCAGACCCGGTCAATGAGTGTAATCGAGATGTTACGCCAATT
>Ga0187858_10001813_pt1 | contig 22940 bp, 15 predicted proteins | sample June2016WEW_8_15_FD_133015 | JGI IMG/M metagenome (GOLD analysis project Ga0187858, IMG submission 133015) | Peatland microbial communities from SPRUCE experiment site at the Marcell Experimental Forest, Minnesota, USA - June2016WEW_8_150 | ecosystem: Environmental > Terrestrial > Soil >...
CGGATTGCCAGCGGGTCAGCCAGCAGTTGAGCGTGATTTTGGATGTGGAGGAACTGGTACCCGGTCCGGGCTATATCCTGGAAATCAGTTCGCCAGGAATGGATCGCGCGCTGAAAAAGGCCGGGGATTTCGAGCGCTTCACGGGCCGCCTGGCGAAGATTACGACGAACGAGCCCACCGGCGAGGCCAAGTTTTTTGAAGGGCGGTTGAAGGGATTCGCGGAAGGAAAAGTCCGCATGGAGTTGAAGGGCAAGGAAGCACAAGTGGTGGAAATACCCTTGGAGACGATTCGAAAGGCCAACTTGGTGGTGGAATTTTAGGAACAGGAAATGGCGAATCTTCTTTATCAACAAATTGAGATGCTCAGCCGGGAGAAGCATATCGAGCCGGCGGTGGTGATTTCCGCCATCGAAGACGCCATGGTCGTTGCGGCTCGCAAGTTTTACAAGACGGAAGAGGACTTGCGCGCGAAGTTCAACGCGGAATCCGGCCAGGTGGACGTGTTTTCGGTGCTCACGGTGGTCGAGGAAGTGGCCGACCCCAAGCGGGAAATCAGTGTTGCGGATGCAAAAAAGAAAAATCCGAACGCCGAAGTAGGCACGGAAATCCTGACTATCAAGCCCACGGACGTGCTGGGGCGGATCGCGGCGCAAACCGCCAAGCAGGTGATCCTGCAAAAGGTGCGGGAAGCGGAACGCGACACCATTTACAACGAGTATCACACCCGCACGGGCGAACTGGTCACCGTGATCGTGAAGCGGGCGGAAGGCCCGGACCTGATCGTGGACATGGGGCGAACGGAAGCGCGTTTGCCGAAGCGCGAACAGTCCAAGCTGGAAACCTACAACATCGGCGAACGCCTGCGCGTGGTGATCCGCACCGTGGACCGGGCGGCGAAGGGTCCGCAGGTCATCGTATCGCGTGCGGATGCGGCGCTGGTGCAGCGGCTGTTTGAGATGGAAGTGCCGGAAATTTATGACGGCACGGTGCAAATCCGTGCGGCGGCACGGGAAGCGGGCGAGCGCACGAAGGTGGCGGTAGCCAGCCGCGACAAAGACGTCGATCCCGTGGGTGCCTGCGTGGGCATGAAGGGCATGCGCGTGCAATCCATCATCCGCGAATTGCGCGGCGAGAAGATCGACATTATTCCCTACAACGAAGAGACGGTGGCTTTTGCGCAGAAGGCCCTGAGCCCGGCCAAAGTGACGCGCGTGCAGATCGTCGATCCGGAGACCAAGAAACTCGAAGTGATCGTGGAGGATTCGCAACTCTCCCTGGCCATCGGGAAAAAGGGCCAGAACGTCCGCCTGGCCAGCAAGCTGATTGGCTGGGACATCGACATCAAGAGCGAAGAAGAGAAGCGTCGCGAGATCGAAGAGCAGATGACGGCGCTGACCACGGCGGTGACGTCACTGACGGTGCTGGCGGGCGTCGGGCCGAAGACCATCGAGAAGATCGAAGCGGCGGGAATTACTTCACTGGAAAAGCTCGCCGGGATGACGCCGGAGCAATTGATGGAAATTCCGGGCATCGGCGAAAAGATGGTGGACAAAATTTATCAAGCGGTGAACCGCTTCTACGAAAGCGGAGACACCGCGGCGGCGACACCGGCGGAAGCCGCTGCGGAAGGCGCCGAAGCAGCCGAAGCTGCGCCGGCAACAGAAGCCGAAAGCGCAAGTGAAACAGCCAGCGAAGCCAGCGCCGAACCCGGGGCCGAACCCGGGGCGCAAGCCGCCGCCGAAACAAAATCTGATGCCGAAGAACCTGCCGCCGAGGCTACCTCCGCGGCCGCTGCCTCCGCGGAAGCGCAAGCTCCGGCGAAACAGCAGGAAGAGAAAAGTTCCTAACGAAGCATGAGCGACGCATCCCAAGTCCGCATCAATGAGCTCGCCCGCGAACTCGAGGTCAAGGCTAAAGCCATCATTGACCTTCTTGCGGGGTTTGGCGTAACGGAAAAGAAAACACACTCCAGTTCGATCACCGTCGAAGTTGCGGAGAAGGTCCGGCACCATTTGAAGGGTGTTGCCGACGCCGAAGCAGCAGCCGATGCGGAACGCGCCGCGAAAGAATCGGCGGCAAAAGCGGCGCAGAGGCGGCCCGTGCTGCATGCAGCGACCGCGGCTCCGGCGAAACCCGTGGTACCCGTCGCGGGTGCGCCTGCAGCACATGCACCCGCGGCACATGCCCCCGCAGCCCATCCGGCGGCTCCGGCTGCGCCGAAAGCAGTTCCAACGACTCCGGCTGCTGCGCCGGCCCCCGCCGCGCCTGTTGCGCGGCCAGCGGCTCCGGCAGCACCCACAGCAGCGCCAGGTCCTGTGGCAGTCAAACCAGTGGCACCTGCGGTTGTTTCCGCGCCTTCTGCCGCTCCAAGGCCTACGCCCGCGCACCCGCACCGGCCTGCCGCTCCTGCGGCACAACCGGCAGCAGCGCGTACGGCCCCGAGTGGCGCGCCACCGGCAGGACGTCCAGCGCAGCCCGGCACGCAACCAATGGCAGCGCGCCCAGCGGCCGCAGCTCCTGGTGCGCCAGCACGCACACAAGTTCCTTCCCGCTCGATGCCCACCGGCAACCGCGGGCCAGTTCCCGGCACGGTGCCGGGCAGCGGCCAGCGCCCGAGCGGCCCACGACCCGGACAGCCGATGCGTCCGCAGCAGTCAGGACAGGGTGGGCGACCATATACCTCGCGCCCTGGCAGTCCAGGTGGACCGGGCGGAACAGGCCGTCCATTTGGGCAGAGACCTGGAGCGGTGCCGACGGGATCGCGTCCCGGCTCGCGCGCACCCGGTCGGCCAGGGATGTTGCCGCCATTTCCAGAGAGGATGCCGGTGAAGGCGGAGCCTGGCAAACCGCTTTATGCGCGGAGGCCAACGCAGCGCCAGCGGCCCATGGCGGACAAACGGGAGATGGAAGGCGAGCGCAAACTGCATCCGACGCGGCAACGCCAGGGTGCGGGTGGCCGCGGCGTGGCCGCAGCGACGATTGCGCCGCCGGAACCGCGTGCGCCCCGTGAAGTGACGCTGACGGAAGGCATCACCATCCGCGAATTGGCGGAGAAGCTGGACATCCGCGCGAAGGATTTGCTGAAGACCTTGCTGGATCGCGGTGTCTTCGCGAGCATCAACCAGGCGCTGGATGTGCCGACAGCAACAGGCCTGGCGCAATCATTTAATGGCGTGGTCAGCGTGGTGTCCTTCGAAGAAGAAATGGTGTTGGAAGTTGCGAAAGAAGAGACCCAGGAAAACCTGAGGCCGCGGCCGCCGGTGGTTACGGTAATGGGCCACGTGGACCACGGGAAAACCAGTTTGCTTGACGCCATCCGGGAAGCGGACGTCGCCGGGGGCGAGGCGGGCGGCATCACGCAGCACATCGGCGCGTACAAGGTGCAGGTGCAAGGGAAGAACGTGGTGTTTGTGGACACGCCGGGCCACGAAGCGTTTACGCGCATGCGGGCGCGCGGCGCGAAGGTGACGGACATCGTGGTGCTGGTGGTGGCCGCGGATGACGGCGTCATGCCGCAGACGCGCGAAGCCATTGACCACGCGAAGGCCGCAAATGTGCCGATTATCGTGGCGGTGAACAAGATTGATAAACCGGAAGCGCAGCCGGAGCGGGTGAAGCGGCAGCTAACGGAGCTGGGGCTGATGCCTTCGGAATGGGGCGGCGACACGGAAGTCGTGGAGGTCTCGGCGAAAAAGCGCCAGAACCTCGAGAAGCTGCTGGAGATTATTCTGCTGGTGGCGGACCTGCGCGAGTTGAAGGCGAATCCGGACGCGCCGGCGAGCGGTACGGTGTTGGAATCGCGTATGGACAAGGGCCGCGGCCCGGTGGCCACGGTCCTCGTGCAGAACGGCACGCTGAACACCAGCGACTTCTTTATCGCGGGTTCCGTGTTCGGCAAAGTGCGCGCGATGTTTGATGAACGAGGCAGACCCGTCAAGACGGCGCCACCTTCGACGCCGGTGGAGGTGCTGGGCTTGCAGGGTGTTCCGGAGGCCGGAGACCACTTCCAGGTGACGGAGGAGGCCAAGGCGCGCCACGTTGTCGAATACCGCCAGTCCAAGCAGCGCGATGCGGCGCTGCGCGCAAGTGCCGGCGGAAGAATCACGCTGGACCAGTTGCACGAGCAGTTGAAAGCCGGCGAGGTCAAGGAACTCCCCATCGTCATCAAGGCGGACGTGCAAGGTTCCGCGGAAGTGCTGGGCGAGATGCTGCCGAAGCTCTCCGATGATCGCGTGAAGCTGAAGATCATCAGCGAGGGCGTGGGAGCCGTAACGGAAAACGATGTGCTTCTGGCTTCCGCGTCAGGCGCCATCATCATTGCCTTCGGTGTGCGTCCAGACCGCAAGGCAGCGGATCTGGCGCAGCAAGAGAAAGTCGATATCCGCACGCACAACATCATCTACGAGGTTTCTGACGAGATTAAAAAGGCCATGGAAGGGTTGCTGGAACCGGTCATTCAGGAGTCCTACCTGGGCCGGGCGGATGTGCGCAATACCTTCCGGATCAAGGGATCGGGAACGGTGGCGGGCTGCTACGTGCTCGATGGGATTATGAAGCGGGACGCGCAGGTGCGCGTGGTGAGAGATGGAACGGTGATCTATACGTCGAAACTGAGCTCCTTGAAGCGCTTCAAGGATGACGCCAGCGAAGTGCGCGCCGGGTTCGAGTGCGGCCTGGGTATCGCCAATTTCAACGACGTGAAGGTGGGCGACGTTCTGGAGTGTTTCAACGTCCAAAAGATCAGTGCTGCCGAAGCCGCAGGCCAGGGCAGCGGGCCCTCCGGCCGCAAGTAGGGCTGGCAGATCGGGAAACAGGGATTCCTGGGGCACACCCCGCACCCAGAGAATTACCTGACAAGGATGAGCGCGCAAGAGGGGAAGCCGCCCCTCCAAATACAAAAGAGATTCTGAAAGAAGCAGACTCGGAGCCGCGTATGCCGGTTGGATTGCTGACGTTGGAACTGCACATCGCCGAAGCTCAATCCTTGAAAGACAAGCGGCAGGTGCTGCGCAGTTTGAAGGATCGCTTGCGGGCGCAGTTTAATGTGGCGGTGGCGGAGCTGGATTTCATGGATACCTGGCAGCGCTCGGTGGTAGGAGTGGTCACGGTATCGAATGAAGAGCAGCACGTCGAAGAAGCGCTGCAGAAGGTTTTGGCGGAGGCGGACCGGCTGTTGGGGCCGCTGGTGGTCGGGCATGCGGTGGAGATATTGTGACTCGGTGCATCGAAATGCGCGCCTCGGGAATGCGTTGTCGGGGAATGCTGATTAGATAACAGGAACTCCGAAGCGGGAAACTCTGAACCAGGCAAGTTACAAAGATGAGCCCTGACCATCATCGTCACGAACGCGTGGGCGAGGAAATCACGCACGAGGTCAATGCTATGCTCGCCGGCGAGTTGAAGGACCCGCGGCTGGAGGGGAGCGTGTCCGTCAGCTATGTGCGCGTGCAGCCGGACATGAAACACGCGCGGGTGTTCGTGAGCGTGGGGAGCGAGAACGCCAGGGAGCAGACAGACGCCATCAAGGCGCTGGAGCATGCGATGGGATACATCCGGCATGAGCTGGTGGAGCGGCTGCAGTTGCGGCGCGTTCCGGAGCTCCACTTCACGCTGGATCTTTCGCAGGAGCATGTGGAGCGCATCGAGCGGCTGCTGAAAGAAGCGAAGAGCGAAAAGCCGCCCAACAAGCCTGAAACCAACTTGTAGATGCGTGAGGGCAGCCGGGGCAGGAGCCTGACTTCCACAATGGAAGAGCGAGAGAGCCGCGGAAGATCGCACTAGAATCAATCCAAATCGCCTGGAAACGAAACACCGAAATCTAAAGCCAACTCCGATTCCGTCATGCCACGCCAACCCAAACCGGCTCCTTTCGATGGAGCGCTCGTCATCAACAAGCCCCAGGGCAAGACTTCGCACGACATTGTCGATGCGGTGCGGCACATGGCGGGGTTCCGGCAAATCGGGCATCTGGGGACGCTGGATCCTTTGGCGACAGGTGTGCTTGTTCTCCTGCTGGGCAAAGCGACCCGGCTGGTGCGGTTTTATGCGGGCCGCCGCAAACGATATGAAGCGGGATTCCGCTTTGGCTTTGCCACGAACACCTATGATTCGGAGGGAGTGGCGCAAAGCCCCGATTGCGCGCCAGTGCTCGAGCGCGAAGTTCTGGAACGCCTGGCAACGGAATCGCTGGGACGCTTTGAGCAGATGCCCCCGATATTTTCCGCCAAAAAAGTCCATGGGCGGCCGGCGTATGAACTTGCGCGAAAAAATCAGGTGGTGGTACTCAAGCCTGCTTCCGTGGAGTTGTTTGAGTACCGCTTGACGGGAATCGAAGGCAGCATCGCGCGCTTCTCGATGGAGTGCTCGTCGGGGACGTATATCCGCTCGCTGGCCCACGACATGGGGCAAAAACTGGGCTGCGGCGCCCATCTCGCGGAGATTACGCGCACGGCGGTGGGCGAGTTTTCGCTGGAACAGGCCATTCCCCTTGAGGAGCTTGCGGAGGACGCCCGCGCAGGGAGACTGGAGAGCAGGCTGATTCCGCTGGAAGGGCTGTTGCCGAATTTTCCGAGTACGCATGTCCTGCCGGTGCTCGAAAAACGCGTGCGCCACGGTGGGAAGTTCAACGTGCTGCTGTCACAGCTCCAGCCAGGCCGGACGGAGCTTCCGCCCGGAGCGACGTCGGAACTCGATGCCGCTGGGCTGGGCGCGCCGAGGCTGCGGGTGTTGAGCCAGGAGAATAAGTTGATCGCGATCGCGGAAGCAGTGGTGCCCCGGACGTACCAGCTGATCGTGGTGTTCGACCCGCTCCCCTAGCATTGCCTCGCGCCCTAAGGCCGCGTGCGCCTCTGATCCCCAACTTCTCCTGCAACACCCGTTCTCGCCGTTGCCGCTGGACCAGGCTTACATCTCCGGACGCGTGGGCGGCGGCTGAGGGATATCGGGCCGCTCGCGCGGATTGGATTGATCCGGCGCCTCTTGAGGATTCGGTACGGGCACCGGAGGCTGGCCCGGCGGAGGAGCGGGTAACTCGCCCGTTGGTTGGGCGGGCTCCGGCGTGGGTTGAGGCGGCTCCCGAGGAGGCGCCAGGGGCACGTTGGCGCCGCTGGAACCGCGGCCACTGGTATCGCCGCGACCCGCGTAAATATCGTGACTTTCGCGGAAGGGCAAACGCACGCGGCGGGGAGTAATCAGGATAAGCAGTTCAGAATTCGTGAAGGAGTTGGTGTGCACACCAAAGGCGTAGCCGGCGCCGGGGATTTGAGCAAAGCCGGGAAGCCCGGTGATGGTGCGGGTCTCTTCCAGGTCCAGCAAGCCGGTAAGGATGGAAGTTTCGTCTTCCTTGAGGCGGACCACCTGCGTGAGCGTGCGGCTGGAGATGACCGGAATGCCGTTGACGCTCGACCCCGCAAGGGCCTTGATGTCGAAATCGAGTTGCAGGGTGACTTCCTTGTTGGGATGAAGCGTGGGAGTGGCCTTCACTTTCAATCCGATGTCCTGGTATTCCGAACCCGGGTAGGGTTGTTGGGTGAGGGCCGGATTGGAGATCAGGCTGGTGGGGCTGGTGAGCAAGGTTACCAGGCCATCCGTGACTTGCCCGGAGACCAGCGGGATATCGTTGGCCACCACGATGTCCGGAAAAGTGCTGCTGGTGAAATCGCCCGCGAGGAGTGCGACGGGATTTGTACCTGCAGCGGGCTCGAGAGCGCTGACCAGAAGCCCGCTGCCCGCATCCACAAAAATGGAGACGGCGTCCGCGCCGGAATCGGCGATGGCAACTCCGCTGGAACCTTCCAGGAAGCTGCCGATCGCGACCGCGTTGGGTGTAGTGCCCACAGTGATGGGCGTTTGTGTCGAAAAACTGAAGGTGCCGTCGCCATTGCCGAGTAGGACGGAGATGGTGCCATCGGCCTGATTCGCGACGACCAGGGCCGGGCCGGTGCTGGCGCTCAAAGTTCCCGAAGCAATGGCCACGGGAGTAGTGCCAACGGTGATGGGCGATTTCGGAAATTCGGTGAATGTGCCGTTGCCATTGCCTTTGAGTACGGTCACCGTATTGCTGGCCTGGTTGACGATGGCGAGGTCCTGAATGCCGTCGCCATTGAAATCAGTGATGGTAACTGCTACGGGGCCTTGTTCGGAATTAGCCACAACATTGGGAAGTGCGAACGGCGAACCCTTCACTTGGGTGAATGTGCCGTCCCCGTTGCCGGTAAACACGGAGTAGGAGTTGTCGGCAGAATTGGTGACCACAAAGCCGAGGTTGGTGTCGGTATTCGTGTTGATCTGGCCAACGGCAATAGCCGTGGGCTTTCTGCCGACGATGTAGGAGGTGGAACTAGCGGGGTTGGTGAACGTGCCATCCCCATGGCCGAGGAGAACGGTGACCGCATTGGTGATCTGCGACGCGACGAGCAAATCGGGATACGAATCGGTTGTTGTGTTGAAGCTACCAACCGCCAGGGCCGCAGGGATCCCTGCGCCCCCTTGCGTGGCGGTGATCTGCGCGGTGCCGGCGCTGACGCCGGTGGCGACGCCGCTGCTTGCATTGATAGTTGCGGCGGAAGTGTTGGAAGAAGCCCAGAGGACAATGCCGGAGATGTCCTGGGTGGTGCCGTCGCTGTAGGTGCCGGTGGCGGAAAACTGTTGCGTCGCGCTCAGCCCGATGGTTGGGGCTGCGGGAGCGACGGCAATGGATTTGAGGGTTGCCGTCGTGACCTTGAGCGGTATCAAGGCGCTGGAGACGGTGCCAAGCTTCGCCGTGATTTGCGTGGTGCCGGCCGTGAGGCCGCTGGCCAACCCGGTGCCTGCGCTGATCGAAGCCGTGGCGGGCACGGAAGAAGCCCAGGTCACGCTAGTGGTGATATTTTCCGCGCTGAGGTCGCTATAGGTTCCTATGGCCGTAAATTGCTGCGTGGTGCCCAGGGCAATCGAAGGCGTTGCCGGGGACACGCTGATGGATTGCAAAGTGGCAGACGTTATGTTCAGCGGCACGGCTGGGCTGCTGATACTCCCTAGCGAAGCCGTGATGTTTGCCGTACCCGCCTGTTGCCCAAGAGCGATTCCCGTGACCGGGTTGATCGCCGTGATCGAAGTGTTGGAGGAAGACCAGGAGACAGCGTGCGTGATGTCCTCAGTGGTGCCGTCGCTGAAAGTGCCTGTGGCCGTGAGTTGCAGGGTGGCTCCCTTGGCAATGGAAGAGTTGGCGGGTGTGACGGTAATAGAGGCCAAAGTGGCCGCGGTCACGGTGAGATTCGCGGCAGGACTCGTAATGCCCAGGGAGGAACCCGGGGCTCCTCCTGCCAAGAGAAAGGGTGAGCCAGTTGCCTGGGCAAATTGGGAAACGGAGTTGGGTCCCTGATTCAGAAGAATGGTGATGGAATTGTCCGCTTGGTTGAGGACCGCGAGATCCTGTGTGCCGGCGTCGCGAAAATCGGCGGTGACGAGAGCGACGGGAGATTGGCCGACAGTGAACTGCTGCGTTGGGATTGTGACGCCCGTTCCGCCGGGATTGCCAGTGAAACCGGTGCTGCCCAGGCTGCCGGAGAGTAAGGAGAGTGTGATGGGGTAGCGGTCACCCACGAAGAAGGTGGCCGGCTTGCCGTCTTGCGCGCGGAGCAGAACCTGCCGCCCGCTGTGTACCAGCGAAAGGGCTTGAGAGAACTGGGCGGAAGCCGTGGGCAGCGTCAGCAGGAAAGTGGATTTTCCACCGCCAAGTGCGACCAGAGCCGGAATAGCCGAGGCCAAACTGGTAATGCCAGTCGCGGAGGCGGCGCCGGCTGGGCCGCCGAAGATGGTTGCCAGCAGGGTCAGCAAAGCGGTGAGACTGGGCGCGCTCCTTACCTGCTGAATGAGGGTTGGCGGAATTGCAGTCATGGTGACACTGGAAGGCGGCGTGATCCCGAGGTTTGAACCGAGGGTGCGGTCCACTTCAAGAAGATCGATTTCCAGAAGAACTTCGCCATGAGCGTGCTCCAACTGCCGGATGATCTCTCCGGCCAGGCGCACGCGTGGCACCGTGTCACGGATGGTCAAGGAGCGGGATTCAACGGACTGCTGGATGTGTTGCGAGCCGGTAATTTCGCGAACGATGCGGTAGAGCTCGGTCATTTCGGAGGCTTCCAGCGAGACGGGGAAGCGGAAGGTCTCTTCGATTTCGGGTTCGTACTGCTTGCGCTTTTCGGCGGTATCGGCGAACACGAACATGAGCTTCGGATTGACTGTGCGCCAGGAGGTGCCCGATTCCAGTGTGAGCACCTTCATCGCGGTATCGAAATCGACGTTTTCAAGGTGCAGGCGCGCATTGCGCGCGGGTAGCTCGGTGTCGAAGCTGGCCTTGATGCCGTAGGCGGAGGCGATCTGCTCGTAGGCGCTGCGGAGATCGCCGCGCAGGTTGAAGCTGCGGGTGACTTTTTGCGGCTGGAGGACGGGCAAACCCGCGGGAGGTTCTTCGCGCTGAAGTTCCTCTTTTTCGTCGCCACGCGCCTGAAGTTGCCGCAAGCGTTCTTCAACAATGGTATTGCTCGGATCAATGCTCAAAGCCGCACCGAGTTCCAGTGTGGCGGCCTGGAAGTTTCCGTCGAGGCCCAGGCGTTCAGCGTTGTCCACGTGGGCGCGAACCAGCTTGGAGCGCAAGGCCGCGGCCTTACTCACGATGGTGACATCAAACGGGGCGTAGCGTGCCGCCTCTTCGTACGCCCGCAGGGCCCCTTCGTCATTGCCGGCGGCTTCGGCTTTGGCAGCGAGCTCGGCGAGTTTTTTTGCGAGTTTTGGGTCGGGTTTCACAATGGCGAACGGATCTTGCGCGAGTTTGCCGCCAGAGGCGCCGGTTTGCGCGGGCAGTTGCGCACACAGGAGCAGCCCGGAGAGCAAAAGCGAAAGAGCAGGGCGCAAGGTGGCAGCGAGCATTCTCATGGTTAGACGTAAACAACCATTCTACCGTGAGGAAAGGGAAGGAAGGGTGAGCTTGACGAGGGAAAGGGGGAGGGGTAAACTAAAATGTTGTTGCAAGTGATTTTCAACTGGAGAACCCGTGCTCTCCGCTTTTCTCATCGCCCTTCGTGAAGGCGTCGAAGCGGCTCTGGTCGTCGGCATCATCCTGGTCTATCTGTCGCGCACCGGGCGCGCCCACCTGGCGCGCTATGTTTGGGGCGGGGTGGCCAGTGCTGTGGCGCTAAGTCTTGCGGCTGCAATTGCTTTGGAGCGATTCCAGATCAGCGAAGACGGCTTTGAAGGGTTGCTCTTGCTGGTGGCTGCTGTCTTTGTGGTCACCATGATCTTCTGGATGAATCGCGTGGCGCGGCACCTGAAGAAGGAAATTGAGCAAAAGGTGGAGAGTTACGCCGAGCGGGCGGGCAAGGCTGCGGGGTGGGGTATCGCGCTATTCGTTTTCCTGATGGTGTTGCGCGAAGGAGCGGAACTCGCGCTGATCCTGCGCGCGGTGGAGATGTCCACCGAAGGGCTGCAAACGTGGATTGGCACCGCCGTGGGAATTGGCGCGGCGGTAGCGTTGGGAGTGTTCTTTTTCAAGGGGACGCTGAAGGTGCCGCTGCACCGGTTTTTCGCGGTGACCAGCGCGATCCTGGTGCTCGTGGCGATTCAACTGGCGGTAACGGGTTTGCACGAATTGAGCGAAGCGCGCTGGCTGCCTTCGAGCAAGGCGGAGATGGCGGTGCTGGGGCCGATCGTGGCCAATGAGTTGTTTTTCTTTGTTTTTGTCTTTGGCGCTGCGGCGTTGATGATTTTCCGCGAGTGGCAATCGGCCTCGCATGCTAAGGCGGCGATCGCGCCAATGAATGACGCGGAGCGGCGCCTCCTGGAAGCGCAGAATCGGCGGCAGCGCCGCTGGATGATTGCGGCTGCCGCGATGAGCCTGAGCGTGATCCTGGCGTTGACGGCCGATTTTATTTACGCGCGCGTGAATGCGGCTCCGGTGCAGGCACAGCCCGTGGAAGCGGTGAACAATCTTGTGCGCATTCCGATGGCGGGAGTGCAGGATGGCAATCTGCACCTGTTTTCGATCAACGTGAATGGGCAGGCCATCCGTTTCCTGGTGATCAAGAAGCCGGGGGGCTACGGCACGGCGCTGGATGCCTGCCTGATCTGCGGCGCGGACGGCTACCGGCAAGAGGGGCAGAACGTCATTTGCCGGCATTGCGCGTCGGCCATCTACATTCCTTCGATCGGGCAAAAAGGCGGGTGCAATCCCATCGGTTTCGCATCACATGTTGATGGCGACACAATCGTGATTGATGTTTCGGCGCTGAGCAAAGCCGCGGAGGAGATTCCGCGGTAGGCAAGCAGCAGTCGTTTTTGGCAGGTTGCTGAAAAACTCTTTTTCTCTAGGAGGCCGGGGCTTCAGAGTCTGTGTGATTACCCGCGTTTTTCGGGAGGGCACGACCTCGCAGCTTGCGGAAAAGGTCGTTTCTTTAGGAGGCCGGGGCTTCAGCCCCGGCGTAAAGCCCTTACAACCAATGGGCTTTAGCCCCTGAAGAAAGCTGTTCCGGCGTCTTACAGCACCTTGTTGCGCAGATGCGGCTCCGGAAGTCTTCTGCAGCAGAGAAAAACGCCTGCCGTTGCAAAGCTGCAAGAGAAGGTTTCTCCTCTCGACGCTCCAGGGAATGAGAAGCGATTGTTGGTTCTGAACGGACACAGAATTTCTGACCAGGTGAAATGTTCCTTCGACTTGTAGCGGATTCTTTTACACGCCGGCCACGCCGTAAGTTGCTGACCATGGCCGCGCTCGCGCTGGGCATGGCCGTGGCCACGGCGGCGCTGAGCGTGTCCCTGGACGTGGGCGACCGTCTGGCCCAGGAATTCCGCAGCCTGGGAGCGAATCTGCTGGTGACACCGCAGGCGGATTCGTTGCCGCTCGAGATTGGCGGCGTGGATTACCGCCCAGCAAACGCGGGGGCGTACCTGCCGGAAGCCGACCTCGGCAAACTCAAAACGATTTTCTGGCGATTCAACATCATGTCGTTCGCGCCAATCCTGGACGTGCCCGTGGAGGCGTGGTCCCCTGCGTCAAAGAATTGGTCGAGTCCTGGAGTGGCGGACAAAGCTACGCTCATTGGGACGTGGTTTGATCGCGCCGTTCCCATACCCGACGGCACGACTTACGAAACAGGGATCGAAAAGACGAACCCCTGGTGGCATGTGGAAGGGAAGTGGTTCAAGGACAACTCCACGGAGTGTGTCGTTGGGGCGGGATTTGCAAAGAAATTTGGCGTGAAGGCGGGCGACGCCCTGCATGTGACCTCGACCGACAAGGCGATCGGGATGGTGATGGACGTGGTTGGCATCTTGACGACAGGCGGGCCGGAGGACGATGCCATCGTCGCTTCGCTTGCCACGGCACAACAACTGGCCAACAAACCGGGACAATACCGGCGGCTATATGTGAGCGCGCTGACGAAGCCGGAAGATGCGTTCGCGCGAAAAGATCCCAAGACCATGACGCCGGCGGAGTTCGACACGTGGTACTGCACGCCGTATATCAGCGCGATTGCGCTGCAAATCAGCGAAGAGCTGAAGGGAACGGACGTGCGCGTGATCCGCCGCGTGGCCGAAGGCGAAGGCAACATTCTGACGCGCGTGCGCACGCTCCTGTGGCTGGTGACGTTCGCGGCGCTGCTGGCCTCGGCGTTGGCGGTGGGAGCATCGGCCGCCGCATCGGTGATCGAACGGCGCACGGAGATTGGCCTGATGAAGGCGCTGGGTGCAAGCTCGGGACTTGTGGGTGTGTTGCTGGCCGCGGAACAGTTGCTGCTGGCGTTTGTGGGAGGCGGAATCGGATACGCGGTGGGCATTGTATTGGCGCGTTTGCTCGGCGAACGGATTTTCGGGTTTGCCCCGGCGCCCAAGCTCTTTGTGCTCCTGATTATTCTTGGGCTCGCGGCACTGATTACTCTATTGGGCAGCGCGTTTCCGCTGCGCCGGGCTTCGCGCTACGATCCGGCGCCAATTCTGCGAGGCGAATGATGCCAACCACCGCAATGTTCTGGCGGATTGTGCGGCGGCTGCTGACCGCGAATTATGCCCGGCTGTTCGTGATACTGCTGGCGCTGGGAGCGGGCGCGGCGGTGACTTCGGCGCTGCTGAATCTGCAAATTGACGCCAAGCGGCGGTTGACCACGGAATTTCGCGCGCTGGGAGCGAATGTGATCGTTGCCCCGCGCGACGCGGGCACGGACGGAAATGGCGCGACGCTGGACGAGGCAGTGCTGGGGCAGCTACCCGCGCATCACGAAGGCAAGCCGGTACCGGCGGTAGCTTTTCTCTATGTGATCGGGGAAATCGCCAAGGCAGGAGAGATTCACTTCGAGCCTGCGGTGATCGCAGGCACGCAAGGCCACGGCTTGACCGAAATTCGCCCGGGCCGCAGGAGCGAATACGTCGCGGCATTGGAGAGCGATCCGGAGGCATGCGAAATCGGCGCCAAAGCCGCCACGCAATTTGCGGTGCACGCGGAAGATTCGCTGCAGCTTCGGAATGAGGGACGCACTGCGGCCTGCAAGGTGTTTGCAGTGGTAGCCACGGGCGGGGCCGAAGACACGCAGCTTTTCACGCGCCTCGGCACCGCGCAGTCACTTGCGAATCTGCCCGGTCGCATCAGCTTGATCCAACTCAGCGTGACGGGCACCCCCGATTCGTTGAACCATTTCATCGCCCATCTCGGGCAGAGCCTTCCGGGAGTAGATGTACGCGGCATCAAGCAACTCGCCGAAGCGGAAGGCCGCATCTACAACCGCATCAGCGGCCTGCTTTCCGCGACGGTGATTCTCGTGCTCATTTTGACCTCGCTGTGCGTGATGGCGGGCATGAGCAACGTAGCCATCGAGCGCAAAAACGACGTCGGCCTGATGAAAGCCATTGGCGGGTCAGTGCGGCGCGTGGTGCGGCTGTTCCTCGCCGAAGCCATTCTCATGGGGATTGTCGGAGGCTTGGTGGGATCGGCGATCGGATTGCTCGTATCCATCTGGCTGGGAAAAGCGGTGTTTGGTGTGGCTGCACAGCCGCGCTGGATTGTGTATCCTTTTTCTGTGGCCATCACCGTGATTGTTTCCATTGCCAGCGCGTTTCCGTTGCGGCGGCTGGCCAGCATACGTCCCGCGTCGGTATTCCGAGGTGAAGCGTGAGCACCCAGGTGGTGATCGAATCGCTGGTGAAGGAATACGGGACGCTCCGCGCGCTGGACGGCATCTCCGTAAAAATCCAGGCGGGCGAGTGGGTGGCGCTGATGGGCCCGTCGGGCTCCGGCAAAACCACGTTGATCAATATTCTTGGCGGACTGGATGCGCTGACTTCGGGCCACGTCGTCGTGGATGGAGTGGATCTGGCGAACCTCGGCGAAAGCGAGCTGGTGCGCTACCGCGCGGAGAAGATCGGGTTTGTGTTCCAGCAGTTTCATCTGGTGCAATACCTAACCGCGCTTGAAAACGTGATGCTAGCGCAATACTTTCACAGCGTCACGGACGAAGCGCAGGCCGCCGAAGCGCTGAAACGCGTGGGGCTCAGCCACCGCATGACCCACCTGCCTTCGCAACTCTCCGGTGGCGAGCAGCAGCGCGTGGCCATCGCGCGGGCGCTGATTAACCAGCCGAAGCTGATCCTTGCGGATGAGCCGACGGGAAACCTGGATGAAGCGAACGAGGAGATCGTGCTTGCGTTGTTCCGCGAGCTGCACAGTGCGGGGCACACGATCCTGATGGTGACGCACGATCCCGATATCGCGCAGCAGGCGGACCGGCGCATCGAGCTGGCGCACGGGCACCTGGCCGTGGACCAGCGCGTGTCCATGGACGATGGCATCCACTTCGATCACTTGCTCGAGCAAATCTGGGTGTGCGGCGAGGAAGGGAACAAGGCGGACGTCGAGCACATCCGCACGCCCGGTGGAGTGGATCCCGTGCGCACGCTGGCGCGAATGGAAGATCTGCAACTGGTGCGCGTGCAGGATCATGAGGTGCAACTGACCGAACGAGGCGAGAGCCGCGCGCGCGACGTGGTCAGGCGTCACCGCCTGGCCGAAAGATTGTTCAAGGATACGTTCCGGATTGACGATCACGAGGCGCACACCCAGGCCTGCAAGTTCGAGCACATCATCAGCCCGGAACTCGACCAACGCATCTGCTCTTTCCTGGGCCATCCCACCACGTGCCCGCACGGCAACCCCATTCCTCCTGGCGATTGCTGCAATCACAAACCTAAGGAAGACGCCCACTGATCCCGCTGCTGTAGACTTTGGAGTGCGGCGGCTTGCTGCCGCTTTTACGCTGTACGCAACTCCGCGAAAGTGCTTTTCTCAAGGAGCGGTCGGTCTTTAGACTGGTAAACGGGTTTCGGATTTCAGGATTATTCGTTCCGGCGGTAAACTGTTAACGAAAAACTTAGTACTGAGAACTGAAAACTCTTCCGCCATGCCTATACCAATCGACCAGCGCAAAAAACCCACGGCCGTGAAAGTTCACGTGAAGACCGGCGCGGGTGTGGACATCACGTGGGCCGACGGCCACGAGAGCCACTTCGATTTTCCCTATCTCCGGGACAATTGCCCGTGCGCCACGTGCAACGACGAGCGCGGAAAGAAACAGACCTTTGCGGGGAGCAATCCCGCGCCCTCGGCCGTGTTGCCGATGTTCAAGCCCAAGCCGCGCGCGCAATCGGCCACGCAAGTGGGCAATTACGCCATCCAGATCAACTTCAATGACGGCCACTCCACCGGCATTTTCAGCTACGACTATCTCCGCTCGATGTGCCCCTGCGCGGATTGCGCCAGGGAATTTCGCAGCGCCACCACCTAACCGGACTTTCTCGCGACATGCAATTCTGCCCGCTCTGCAAACAACATGGCACCCTGTCATCCTGAGCGCCGCCGCCTCTTGCCTTCGTAGGGGCGCGGGACTCTTTACCCTGAGTTGCGAAGGGCTGCGCCCCATGTCCGCAATCGCTCGGGGTCTTGGCTCCCCGCCCCATTTGGAGTGCGGCGGCTCGCCGCCGCTTTTACGGCCGCCCGCCCCGTCGACAAACCATATTTCCTCCGCCCGCCGACCCGTATCACAATCACTCCTGCTTGCCCCGGTCTTCGAGGGGAGCCTCGAAGGGTGGCCGTCCCGGAGTGGAGGTACGGTTCTCCATCGCACGTTTTTTGTGCGATGAATCCCTCTTCAACTTCGGATTTGCGGCTTAATTAACCGGCGGCTCCAAGCTCTTCAATTTTTCCTGCACGCCCGCTGCGGCCTTTGAATTCGGCTGCAATTGCAAATATTTCTCATAGGCCTGCCGGGCCTCGCTCTTCTTCCCCAATTGTAAATACGCATCTCCCAGATTCAAGTACGCGATGGCGCGATTGGGGTCCAGGGCGATTGTTTTTTGGAACCACTCAATGGCCTCGACATACAGACCCAGCCTGAACAGCGCGAAGCCCGAATTATTCGCGAACAACGCGCTGTCCGGCTTCATTTGCGCGGCTTGCTTGAATTTCTCCGCAGCCTCGCTGTACTTTTTCTCTTTGTACAGCCGCATGCCCTCATCGTTTGTAGCCGCGGGGACGTCCTTGACGCCAGCCACGCCGGCCTCCGCGCCTGCCGCGGGCGTCGCGCCAGTCTTGCCAGCCTGCTGCCCCTCTTGAAGTTGCGCTTGCGCCGCCGCCAACTGCTTCTTCAGTTCGGCGTTCTGCGCGGCCTCTTTGCGGATTTGCTCGCGCAATTGTTCCAGTTGCGTGTTCAGCTTGATTCCCTCATCGCCGAGTTGCGCCGAATTCTCATTCAAAAATTCCGTCTCGTGATTCAGCTCGAAAATAAAATCGCCGCCCTCGCTTCCGGGGAGGTTCCCAAACGCCGGTGTCTGGTGAGACAGCGCTGACACGGCTGGGGTAACGTAGGCCGCCAGTTCCGTTGCGGTGACCACGCCATCGCCATTCAAATCCGCGCGCCCGTCGAGCCCTTGCAGCAGCGTCCACGTAAAAATCGAGTGGCCGTTCGGACCGTTGTCCGCCACTTGCTGGTCCATGCCGCCCGCGGTGAACATTTGCCGCGCCGTCCGCCGGGAAATTTCCAGCAGATAATTGCCCAGGCCCAGCGTTCCCCCGCCGCGCGTCAGCGCCAGGCCGCTGTAGCAGGAGTCCATCACGAACAGGACGTGTTTCGCGGGAATGGCCTCCGCAATATCCTGAAAATTCGTCATCGAAATGGCCTGGCCTTCGTAATTCGTCAAGTCCGCGTCCACGGGAATGATGTAGCCCAGGTCGCGTCCGGAGGCCAAATGCCGCGTGGCTCCATGCCCCGCGAAAAATACGAACACGCGATCCTCGCGCTTCACCAGATCGGGATTGCCGAGTTTATCTCCCAAGAGCGACAAAATGCTTTGCCGTGTCGCTTCCTTGTCCAGCAGCAGAAAAGTGTGATCTGGCTTGAAATTATATTTCTTGATGAGCAGATCGTGCACGCTTTGCGCGTCGTTCGCCGCGTAACTCAGTTTCGGCCAGGTCTCGTAAGCGTCGATGCCGATCACCGCGGCCCAGCTTTCCCGGTAGATCGATGCCGGAGCCACCTGGGCCTGCGCCGTCTCCAGCCCGCGCGTTCCCTCCACGGCGAAGGCGCTGCCGTTCCAGGAGGCAAACTGAAATCCATCCTTCTGCAGCGTCTCAATCAATTGCGGCAGCACTTCCAGCGTCACTTTGTGAATGTCGTGGAACAAGATGATCCCGTGTCCCTGTTTTTCCACTTCTTGCAGCACGCGCTGGGCGATCGAGTTGGGCATGGGATCGGCCCAATCCTCTGAATCCACGTTCCACAAGATCGCCTTCATTTTGTCGCTTTGTACCTTGGAAAGAATGCCCGCGTTGATCGCGCCGTAGGGCGGCCGAAACAGCACCGGCGGTTCCTTCAAAATTGCTGTCAGCAGCGCGCTGGTGGTTTCGATCTCTTTCGTGTAACCCGCCTCATCCATTTTCGGCAGCACCGGGTGGCTGTAGCTGTGATTTCCCAGCGTCGATCCCTGCGCGAGGATGCGCGTGCTGACCGCGGCCGTCGCGGTGAGCTTGGCGTTGGCATCCGTGGTTTCCGGGCCAAGGTTGCGGCCCCTGGAAGAAAACGGCCTTCAGTCCATACTTCTTGGGGATCTCCAGGATTTGGTCGGTGTAGCGAGGGTGCGGCCCGTCATCGAAGGTCAGCACCAGCGTTTTCGGCGGCAAGTCCGTTCCAAACACCTCGCCGCTGGCCAGTTTTTTCTTTCCGCCGCCACGCGTCTCGGCCGGCGGAAGTGCCCCTTCGAGATCTTTCAATATTTTCTCGCGCGTATATTTCTGTTGCAGAAAACTGACGTAGCGTTCCCAGGCTTCCCGGTGGACCACCATCCCGCGGGTTTGCAGATTCCCCAGAATTTCGCCGATTTCCTTCTGGTAGAGTGCCTGAATCTGCTCCAGCGCCGCCAGGTCATCGCGAATTCTGCCCTGCAGCTTGGCATTCGCCGCGGTTTCCTTTGCCGCCGCCAGTCCGTCAAGCAAATCCCGGAAGACCAGCTTGTCGGCGTCCCGATAGTCCGGATGGTTTTCCACGCGCTCCAGGAATTCCTCGGCGGGAGCAGTGCGCCCATCGGCGAGGGCTTGGGTGATTTGCTCTTCCAACGCAGCCAGGCGCTCCTGATTTTGTTGGAAGAGGATTTTTCCGGCCGTGGAGGCGCGCTCCTTCACGCCCGGGTCCAGCGCGCCCGCACCGTTCATCAAAACGATAATTTTCCGGCAGTTGGCGACAATCGCGTCGGTGTCTTTCGCAAGCACGGAAGAGGCGTTCGCCTGCCCTCTCGCCGTGCCACACGCGAGCAGGAGAAACGCGACGCCAGCCGCCCAAGACCTGGATATTGGTGCGCTCATGATTCGCCGTCTGTGAAGATTGCTACTCCGCCAAATCATGACTCACACGCGCGCAGAAATCCAGAAGCCCGTGCCGGCGCGTTGCCTGCGTAACTTCCCGCAGGCCGAGTAACGAGTCAGTTTCCGATTACGCGACTCGCTGCCGCTGCCATGGCTCTGAAAATTGCCGCCTGTCAGTTGGAGAGCTTGCCTACCGTGAAGGCGTAGATCAGGGGATCGCCCGAGTCGGGAATGGCGAAAATCACCGCTCCGTTGGTCACAAGCGGAAAGTTTCCTCCATTCAGTCTGCCCGATCCGTCCGAACTGGTGGCGATCATTCCAAGACTCGGCAGGTTGGGAACCGGGCCGGTAGTTTTCTGCGTGGCGATATATTGACCTGTGACGGTGAACGAAAACGCGCCGAGGGATGCTCCGTTGAGCCCGTCCATATCTTCTTGCGTACTCGCGGCGTAATTACCGGGAATATCAGAGGGGACATAGGCAGGCGCACTGGTGGATTGACTAACGACAACCCCGGAACTCGCCTCGCTGTCCGAACCAACCAGGAAACCGGCAATTTCATCGTCGGTGCTGGCAGCGGTGAGATAGACCACCGGCGGCGTTGCTGTGAGCCCGGCAAGGGAGACGCGTCCCGAAGCGGCCTCCACCGCGTAGCTGCCATTCGAGTACGGTGTGTTGGAGTAGGTTCCCGCATCGTTTACGTAAAGGATCGCCGTGGGAATCGCTCCAGCGCTGGTGGCCTTCAACGTGCCGATTTCCGCAAGATTTCCAATGTTGCTCCCGCTCACTTCAAGTCCTTGCGACGCCAGCAGGTAGTAGCCGTTCAGCGCACCTGCCGCATACCTCCTGCTCGAAGCCAGCGCGCGCCCGGAAAGCAACGGGGCAGAGCCTGCCGTGATAGGCGGATCGGTCGAAAGTAAAATGAAATCCGATCCGTTCAGGATGTAGAACGCAAAGTCGAACGTGAGATTCCCGCCGCTAGTCGGAATGGTAAAGGTGCCCGTCCCGCGGCCCGTGGTTGCGTCGATCGCGGAGTTCAGCGTTCCTTTCCCTCCGGTCAGCTCGCCCGATGGCGTTCCCCCTGCATTCAGGTCCGCATATCCCGCGGAAAGCGCGCCGGAAGAATTCGTGAAGGTGCCCGCAATGACCGCGCGGAAATAGCCGGCAGACTCTGCGGCCCAGCCATCCACACCAAACGCATAATTGGGCTGCAGGGAAGTAAGCGAAAAGGCGCTAGGAACCTGCGCGTGAATGAAACCCGAGGCGTTTGTGCCGCCGCCTGTGTTGTCGGATTCGATGATCCTTCCCGTGTGATACAGCGTTCCATCAAATCCGCTCAGACTGAAGGTGAACTGGACGCTGGAAGCCGCGGAGGCCGCAGCGGCGCGTGCTTTGCCGTTCTTGGCTCGAACCCCTGCGCCATGCGCAAAGTCGGGCGTCACTCCCGCATGCTTTGCGCTGACGGCATCCGCGATAGGACCGGAGAAAGTCAGCGACAAACAGCCCAGCGTGGACGAACCGAACGCATACGAACTTGCGGCCAGGTTTACTTGCAACTGTTCGGGGCCGTTGGTGAATCCGTTGTAGTCCACGGTGGCATTTGTGATGCCGCCGCTGCCATTCGGCGTGAAGCTGCCGGCAATGTCGATCGGGTTGCCGCTTCCGTCGGTGCCCTTGACCAGGAACGCGTAAGGGGTCGCGGGCGTCAGTGCGGCCTCGTTGCCGAGCGGTGTGCACGACGCGACCACCGGCGAGCTGATCGTCAAGGTCAGCTTTGCAGGGATGGCCGTCGCGTGGGTGGAGTCGGTGACGGTGAAGACGTAAGGGCCGTAGATGCCGGCCGTCGTCGGCGTTCCCGCAATTACTCCGGCGCTGGTGAGGTTCGCGAGGCCCGGCGGTAGCACGGCACCGGAAGTTTCTGTCCAGGTATAAGGAGGAGTGCCGCCGCTGGCCGCGAGTGTGACCGAGTAGGCTGAGTTGACAATTCCTTGCGGCAACGCGCTGGTGGCGACGGCAGGCGCGCCGTTCGTGATCGTAATGCTGAGGCTTCTTGATGATGCGGTCGCCGCGGCGGAATCCGTCGCCTCGAAAACATAAGGACCAAACGTGCCTGTGGCATTCGGCGTTCCGTTGAAAATGCCGGAGCTTCCCAGCGACACGCCACCCGGCATGGTGCCGCCGGAAGTTTGCGACCAGGTGTAGCCCGGGGTTCCTCCCGTTGCCGTGAGTGATGCTACATAGGGCGTTCCGATGATGCCGTTCGGGAGAGAAGTGGTCGTGACCGCGAGGCGAGTGGAAGCGCTGCTGTGGCAACCCGTTGTTTGGATGCAGGCGAACAGCACAGCAAGAATAAAGGCACAACGGTAACCACCGCGCATGGAGTCTCCCCTGAAGTCTGAATTGGTCCGTGCCGTTCTTCCGCCACTGCGACGACTCGCGTTCCAGTTTTTTCGCAATTGACAGCGCGATACGCGAGGCATTTCCCGCGTACGGCACCCATATAGAATACCGCCGTTCGGCCCAATAAGTATTCCCAGGAGACCACGGAAAGGTTCCCCGGTTGTCCAGGCCGGCTGAAGCCCCTGATAACGCGGAAACCGCAAACTCACCCACCACCCTGAGCCTCGCCAACTAGACTTGATTTAGAAAAGGTGCGAGCATAGAAATCGCAGGTCAAACGCCCTTCTAACGAATGAGCAGCTCTCCCCAAAACCCGGCTGCCCAGAGCCGCCTGGGTAAGGGAATCCCGCGTGTTCTGGTTGCCACAACTGCGCTGCTGAGCTTCATCTCCTTCTGGCGCGCGGCAGCCATCGTGTTGAACGACCTCGCTTCCTCGGCCTACTACGCTGGTGGCGAAGCCGAGGGCTACATCGGCAAGGCCGCGCCGTGGTTCATCCTCGGCATCATGCTGTTTTCCTATTGCGTGCGCGCCATCTACGTCGAAAGCTGCAGCATGTTCGTGCGCGGCGGCGTGTACCGCGTGGTCAAAGAGGCCATGGGAGGCACGCTGGCAAAGTTCAGCGTCTCCGCCCTGATGTTCGACTACATCCTGACGGGCCCGATCAGCGGC
>Ga0187858_10001821_pt1 | contig 22910 bp, 13 predicted proteins | sample June2016WEW_8_15_FD_133015 | JGI IMG/M metagenome (GOLD analysis project Ga0187858, IMG submission 133015) | Peatland microbial communities from SPRUCE experiment site at the Marcell Experimental Forest, Minnesota, USA - June2016WEW_8_150 | ecosystem: Environmental > Terrestrial > Soil >...
GCCACCAGAGCCCGTCTCCGCTTCACCGGCACGCCCAGATTACCATGCCCCTCCCGCGGGGCCACACACAACCGGAACGTTCTACTTTGCTGGGAAGCGGAAGTTTCTACTTTGCCTTGACAATTACTGGTGCAACACGGTGCCGCCCAGCTATAATTGTTACACTCCGATCCGAAAGGAAATCTGGTTTCAAATGAACGAGCAATTTGACGTGGCCATCCTGGGTGCGGGTTTCGAAGGCGGGATGCTGGGGACCATCCTGGCCTACAGCGGCGCCAAAGTGGTGATCATCGACGCTGGTACCCATCCCCGTTTCGCCCTGGGCGAATCCACGGTACGGCACACCTTCCGCATGATCAAGATCATGGCGGAGCGCTTTGGAGTCCCCGAGTTCAAGACCGAGTTCAATTCCGGCGAGCAACTCCACAAGCACGTATCCGCCGGCTTCGGCGTAAAGAAGAATTTCGGCTTCGTCTATCACCGTGAAGGACAGCACCAAAAGCCGGAAGAAGCCACCCAATTGGTCATTCCACCCTATCGCGAAGGTTATGAGGCCCACCTGTTCCGCCAGGACACGGATCAGTATTTGACCTATACGGCCATTCACCACGGCGCCACGGTCAAGTACATGACCAAGGTCAAGGAAGTCGACACGGATGCCCAAGGCGTAACCATCAAGACCGACAAAGGCGAGACCATCCGCGCCCGCTTCATCGCCGATGCTTCCGGCGGAGGGCATGTGCTCGCCCGCATGTGGAACCTGCGAGATAACCCGCCGCGCGTGCGCCTGCAGACCCGTTGCCTGTTCACCCACATGATCGACGTGAAGCAGTACGACGATCTCAACCTTCCCTACGGCGTTCCCAAATCTCCACGCCGGTGGTATCAAGGCACCTGCCACCATCTTTTCGATGGCGGCTGGCTTTGGGTCATCCCCTTCGATAATCGCGAGGGGTCCACCAACAAGTGCGTCAGCGTGGGGTTGAGCTTCGAGATGCGGAAGTACCCCAAGCCCACCGACATGACACCGGACCAGGAGTGGAACTGGTTCCTGGACAAGTTTCCCAGTATCAAAGAGCAGTTCAAGGACGCCAAACTGGTCCGCGACTGGGTTTCTTCCGACCGCTTGCAGGGTTCCTGTAAGCAGACCGTGGGTGACCGCTGGGCCATTATGGCCGGCGGCGCCGGCAGCGGCTTCCTGGATGCGCTGTTCTCCCGCGGGCTGGCCTCTTCCGTCGAAGTAATCAACGCGTTGTCCGCGCGCCTGATCAAGGCCCTCAAAGAGGACGATTTCCGGGCCGAGCGCTTCGCATACATCTCCCGGATTCACGAAGTCAATCTGCGAAACAACGACCGGCTGGTGTACGGTGCTTACGTTTCCTTCCGCGACTTCGATTTGTGGAATGCCTGGTTCCGGGTTTGGGCGCTCGGCGTGGGACTGGGCGATCTGAAGTTGGCCAGCATTTACCGGCGCTACAAGGCATCCCATGACGACTCCATTCTGCCGGACGCCGAGGAGCCCATGGGCTTGTTCTACAGCCAGCACAAGGGCTTCGGCGAACTTCTCGACGCCGCAGTGGCAAAGATGGACGAAGTGGAAGCCGGAACTGTCGATCCCAAAGAAGCCTCCCGCTACATTTTCAGTCTGATACGCAACGCCAAATTCAATGCCGCCGCCAACCATCTGGGAGATCCTGAGCATCATTTCATCAATGCCGGAGCGCCCATCACCACGCTCAAGACGCTGTTCTGGTTGTTCACCTCGGCTCCCCCGGACATCCGCAATTTGACACTCGGCCTTTTGGGCGATGTCGGCGGACGCAAGACACCGGCGCAGCCGTCAGCCCGCGCCGCCGGGGCGTGAAACTGCGACCCTCAGGCCGCCCGTAGCGTTGAATTGATTCCAGATCCGCCGCATCCCGTGCGGCGATGACGAGCAATGCCGGAATTTGCCATCGCTACGGCCGGATTCGCTGTTTGGCCGTCGCCCCATGGTTTCGTGTATTGTTCATGAGATCAGGGGCAAGCGTCCTCGGCTTGGTTGCCGCGCTGGATATTGTTTTGGCGTGTGGGAAGGGAAAAGCGGATCGTGGCCAACCGATCACCGAACAGCAGCGGGTACTCGTGTTAACTGCCGTCCAAGGCCTGCGACAATCGCTAGATCATAGCCCTTGCGGAAACTTTCTGGATGTAGCTGTCGAACAACGGCGCGAGGATTGGATGGAGCAATGTCAGTACATCCGAGAGACTTGGGGAGATTGGCGGAGCTTTAGCGCGAACTATTGGTATCGGCCCGCTAGCAATGCGATTGCCGTCGAGGGCGCCGCCGAATTCACCAAAGGCAATTGCAGCGTCCAAGTTGTCTGGGCGCTGGAATCTCCGTCTCCACTTATGCTGGCCTTCTTCCTGCTTTCTAAGAAGGACCAAGTGATCTTCCCCTCTCCTCCGCCGCGGTACATGGACCCTCCTCCGTTCACTCCTTGGGCGGAACCGCGTCGCCCAAGCCCTGGGCCGACGCTTGGCTGGCAGGCCTTTGTGAACGCGGGTCGCGCTCAAGTCAGCAAAACAGTGTGGCTGGCGCGAGCGGCCAGCGCCTGGTCGAGCGTGATCACCATGCCGCCAGCGCATTCGGCAAAGGCCAAAAGCCAAGCGTCCGCCCAGAGCTTAGGGGAGGCGTGGTTTTTGCGCGCATATTTCCGGAAAGCCGCCTCGACTCCGTTGGGCTCTTCGACGAACGCCACCCGGTCGTCGCCGAACAGTCGGTCGTAGGCGGCCCAAGCCTCCGGCATACGCAACGGCCTGCCGTTCATAGCAGCCTGTGTAGTGAGGAGGCGCAAGACGCTCATCTGGGTCACCCGCAGAAAACCGATCATCTCGGACTCGGTCGACTCCCACCATCGCCTGGCAGCGGCGCGGTGCACGTGATCTTCGAGCAGTAGCGCCAGCCACACGTTTACGTCAGGGAAACTCGATGAGATCATGAATCTGCTCGTTGGTCAGATCGAACGTCTTTCCCCTGGAAGGCACGATCGGCCGATCCAGGCTGAGACGCCGCCGCGGACGTTTCGGAGTCGACTCCTCCACGGCCCGTTCGATGCTGCGCAGGATCAATTGGCGCGCTGAGCAGCCTTTTCGCGCAGCAGCCTCGTGTAGGCGGCGGTGCAAATCGCGGGGCAGGTCGATACTTGTGCGGATCGAATCCAGGTTCACAAACACAAATATAGCGCTGTGACTTAAATAAGTCAATTCGCCCACGATTGAACAGCCGTACAGCGGGATTTGCCGCACAACCCCGGGTTCAAGAACGCCGAACTGCTTCTCGGCTAATATAGAACCAGAGCATCCATGAGCCGCCTGGCGCAGTCCCCGGTCACCTGGGAAGAGTTTTTACGGCTGCCGGAACGCCCCGAAGGCGGCAAGCATTATGAACTGCAAGACGGCGAGGTGATCGTAGTGCCTCCTGCCCGGCCGCTCCACATCAAGCTCCAGAAGCGAATCGAACGCCCGCTCGAGTCCATCGCCGGCGACCGGGGAGTGGTGACGATTGAGTTTCCCTACCGTCCCGTTCGCAATCTGCAATATTGGTTCGCGGATGTTGCCTACATTCCCAAGGCGGATTGGGAAGCGCTACCCCCGGATGAGTACCCGATCTATGCCCCGCCGCTGATTGTGGAAGTGCTTTCGCCATCCAACACTCCTGTCAAGGTCAACCGGCAGCGAATCGTGGCCCTGTCGGCGGGCACGGAAGAATTCTGGGTGGCCGATGCCGAAAAGCGAACTGTCCAGATAACAGATTTTGGCGGATCGAAAGTGTTTTCTAGCGGTGATACCATTCCTGTGCGGCTGTTAGGCGACGCCACCATCCTCGTGGATCAGATTTTCGGCGCGTGAGTCTTTCGGCGGGGGTGTCGTCCTCAAGCCGCCCGCGCGGCCAGATCGATCCCCGCCAGATCCGCTGCATCCAGTGCGGCCACCGCCCCGGCAATGCCTGAATTCGCCAGCGCCACCACCGGGTTCACATTCAGCCGCGGCTTCCAGGCGCCTTCCACAACCAGCCGGCCGGGCCCAAAGGGCACCCCATCTGCCATGATCTCCACATCGGCGGCGCATAATTGTTCGCCGAGGCGTTCCTGGATCAACATGCGCACCGCATCCTTGGCGGCGCAGCGGCCGAGCAGCCAGTTATAGCGCTCCTTGGCCGATGCTTGCATGCTGTCCCATGCGGCGCGCTCGCGGCGGCTCAGCACCAGATACGCTAGAGTCTTCAGCCAAACGCCATGCGAGGATTCCAGAAACTCTTGCGGCAGATCCTCCACGCGGCAGCAGGTCACACCAGGCTGGCCGGCAATGGCCGACAGCGGTTCTTTCCACGGGGTCGCAATGTAAGAGCCGCGCGGATCGATCCGAAGGCGCAGAAAGCGCGGCGGCTGTGGGAAGCGGCGAGTCTCCCAGTTCTCGAGCCGGTAATAAACCTTGCCCGCGCGGTCAAGCACCTCGATATCGGAATGAATCACCTTGTCGCTCTCGAAGCGCCGCACCACCCGGCATTCGAGAAGCGTACCTGTGGGCGGCGCCGGCGCATAGCAGTGGAAGCCGCCCACCCTGTACGGGAACAGATCCGTGCCCTTCTCGATGGCTTCCCAGAACCAGTAGGCCACAACTTGTCCGGCCGCATCCAGCAGCACGGGGTCGAATAGAAAGCTGGGCTGCGGATCGCCCGCGAATAGCCCAGCATGCGGCAAGGCCTCGAGCGTGGCGCTGCAGCCGTTGCGTCCGGCGCGTTCCACGCTTTTCGTGCCCTGCATCAGCGCCCCGTGGAACATGCCCGTGCGATAGAGTTGCTCCGGAATCCACGCAGAGCGCTTCTCGTTTTCGAGGACGAAAGGCCGCGGCGGGCCCGCGTCCGGATAGTGCTCGGCAAACACGGCGACGGCTTCGGCCAGAATCGGGCGCAGCGCGCCGGGCCCAGAGGGGGCCCCGCTAGCTTCCCGCAAGGCGACGTGTACTTCGCCGGGCCCCGTCTGCTTGGCGGTGGCTTCGATGGCGTAGTCCGCTTTCTCGAGCGTGATCCAGCGCGTGGCGCGGATGTCGCGCATTCCCACCAGCAGCTTGTCCGGCTGCAGCAGGGCGCCGCCTTCGGCCAGCATCTCCATAGTTACGGTAAGCGGCACCAGAGTCAGGCCGAGCAAGGAGGGATCCTCGGTGGAGACATCGCGTCCCAGGGCGTGGTCATGGAAAATGATCTCGCGCTCCGCGGAGAACCGATGCCGCGCTACGCTCCGCACGCCAGGCACGATCTCGACCACATCGTGGAAGAACGGAAAGCGCGGCCGTGGCGCAACGCGTGGCGCACCTTGACGCGCCGCCAGATACGCGGCCATGACCTCCTGTAGCGTGCGCACGAGTTGCTCCATCGTGCTGAGGTGCTCTTGCATCACCGCTGCGCGCGGGTCAGCGGGAGAGCGGGCTGGGGGCTGGGGGTTGGGAACCGGTGGCTGGTGGACAGGGGCAGGTGGCTGGAGGCTTTGTGCTCGCTTCGGCAGCGCGAAATCCGCTGGCAGGCGCGCGGGCTGAATGCCAGTGGCCAAGCGTAGCAAGCGCTTGGGCTTGTCTTTTTCGGTGACCGGCCGCGGTGCGCGCTTGGCATAAAGATGCTCCAGCTTGGGATTCAGGCCGTGCGCCACCAATTGGCCGAGCATGTGGTGAAGCTGCACAATTCCCGAGCGGTGCTGCACGTTTGAGGGAATGGCCGCATGCGGCTTGGCGCGCAGCACATCGTCCGTGAAGCCGGTCAGGTTGCTGCGCGGGCCGATCTCCAAGAAGAGGCGCACACCGTCGCGGTGCATGCCTTCGATCGTCTCGCGGAACCGCACGGTGCTCGACCATTGCACAGCCGCGAGCGCGCGGATCTCTTCGGGATCTTGCGGATAGGGGCCGGCCGTCACGCAGGAATAGAGCGCGCTCTGCGCTTTGCCGATGCGCAGCCGGTCGAAATGCTGCTTCAGCGGTTTACTGAACACTTCAAACCAGGGCGTATGATAGGCGCGCGCAAAAGGCAGCTTCTGGCAGATGGTGCCTTTGGGCGTCAGCACCGTCACCAGCCGGTCGATCACGGCTTCGTGGCCGCACAACACCACTTGATGGATGCAGTTGTCGAGCGCGATGTACAATTCGCCGTCGCTCTTTGCCACCTGCTGCTCCAGGAAGGCATGGTCGGCGCCGGCCACGGCCAGCAACACCGCCTCGGGAATGTCGCTGGTCGCATTCAGCTTGTCAAACACTTCGTAGACGCCCAGGATGTGCCGGATCAATTCGTCGTCATCGGCCACTTCGACCACCCGCGAGGCCAGCAGCGCGGAGTGCTCGCCGGTCGAGTGCCCGACCATTGCGTCGGCGCGTATACCCAGCTTCTCAATCAGGGCGTAGAGCGCCTGATTGGCGCAAAATACCGTTTCCGCGCCCGAATCCATATTGTATAAACGCTCCTGGCTGGGAGAACCGAGGGGCGGCGGAAAGATCACATCGCTCGGCAGATAATCACGCGGATGATTTTCGTAAGCGCGATCCATCAGATCGAAGATCTGCCGCACTTCCGGAAAGTGCACGCACAGATCGCCCAACATGTTGCGGTACTGCGATCCTTCGCCCGGGAATAAGAAAGCCAATTTGCCCTGGCGTCCCAGCGGTTCACGGAACTGGTAGATGCCTTCGATCTCCTTGATGTTGCGCGTGCGTTCGTCGCCGAGACGCTTGATGGCGCGTTCGAGCTTGGCGGCGAGGTCGCTGCGCGAGAGGCCCACCACGGCCATGCGCACCGGACCCATAGGGCGGTTGCAGTTGAGAGTCCAGGCCAGGTCCTTCAGAAAGGCGGGTTGAAGGTCTGCTTCGCTCTCCTTGTTCAGGAGTTGCAGAGCCTGTTGCGCATCTTCCATCACCTCCATGCGACTCTGCCCGGAAAACACGAACAGCTCGCTGTCCCAGGCATGCTGCAGCCAGGGCGCCTGGTTGGGTCCGGTGTACTCTTCGAGAATGGCGTGCGCGTTAATGCCGCCAAACCCGAATGCGTTCACCCCCGCGCGCCGCGGCGTCTTGGAAGATCCATGTATCCAGGGCCGCGTCTCGGTGTTGATGTAGAAATTGGTGTTTTCGAGTTGCAGCTTGGGATTCGGGTTTTCGCAAATGGTGGGAGGCAGCACCTTGTGGTGCAGGGCCAGTGCGGCTTTGATGAGTCCAGCTACGCCCGCGGCGGGCACCGTGTGGCTGATCATGGATTTCACCGAGCCCAGCGCGCAACGCGGCGACTCCGTCTGGCGCGGCGGGAACACGCGCCGCAGAGCCTCCACCTCCACCACGTCGCCGACCGGGGTTCCCGTGCCATGTGCTTCCAGCAGACCGACCGTGAGCGGATCGATGCCCACCGGTTCATAGGCGCGGCGCAGCGCGGTTTCCTCGCCTTCGACCCGCGGCGCCAGCACGTGGGTGGCCCGGCCATCGCTCGAAATGCCGATGTTTTTCAATACTGCATAAATATGGTTACGATCGCGTTCGGCCTCCGCCAGACGCTTGAGTACCACCATTCCGACGCCTTCGCCCAGCAGCGTACCGTCTGCATCCTTATCGAACGAGCTCAACTGCCCACGGTGTGACAGGGCGCCGAGCTGCGAGAAGATCATCATCAGGACCGGAGAGGTGTTGCTGTTGACGCCGCCGGCGAGGGCCAGGTCGCACTCCCCGCTGCGCAGTTCCCGCGCAGCCATTTCGACCGCCACCAGGGAACTGGCGCAGGCCGCATCGATCAGATAATTCGGCCCCATCAGGTCGAGGCGATTGGCAATGCGCCCGCTGATGATATTGGGTACCAGACCGGATGCGGTATCCGCATGAAACGGCGGCAGGCTGGCCTGCAGCCGGCGCTTGATTTCAGCCAGTTCTTCGGCGGTGTGCTCGGGATGCAACTGCTTCAGAATGCGCAGGATGCTCTCGACCATCACGCCCTGCTGCATCGCCGCCGCATTACCCCTATTGACATAAGTTCCGCGGCCGATGATTACCGCCGTGCGCTGCTTGACCCGCTCCAGGTCAAGCGCGCCGCAATCCTTCAGGGCATCGTGCGCTGTCTGCAAGGCAATATAGTGGTCCGGCTCGCCGCCATCCACGGCGGTGGGCATGATGCCGAAACTGAAAGGATCGAACTGCGCCAGCTTGCCCAGAAAGCCGCCGCGCTTGCAGTAAGTGCGATCGTCGGCCTTGGTGTCCGCCTCGAAGAACAGTTCAGCCTCCCACTCCGGCGGGGCGTCGGAAATGGCATTTACCTTGTGCAGGATATTTTCCCAATAGCGCTCGACATTCGGCGCTGCTGGGAACACACAGGCCAAGCCAATGATCGCGATGTCGGCGATGTCTTTCGATCCGGTGCTGGTGGTCTTCTCCATGAAATTGACCTTCTAATTGTCCGCGATCTGGAGGGACGCCTGCAAATCGGCGCCTTGTTTACAATCGAGAACCTGCCCCACCGGATGTTAAACTTGTCTGCTCTTGCGGCATGGCTAGATTCTTAATCACCTGCTGGTCCTTTCCGGGCCATGTTTTTCAACCCCTGGCCGTTGCGCGCGTATTGCGCGAGCGCGGCCATGAGTGCGCTTTCTATTCCGGTCCGCGCGCCGCACGCGTGGTCGAGGGCGAAAACTTCCCTTTGTTTGCCTCCGATAAGGCCGCCGAAGATGCCATGTACGACTTCATGTTCGCGCCCGAACAAAGCCGGACCGTCAACTGGAGGACCATGCTGCATTTCACCACCACGTTGCAGGGGTGGCTCCTAGACACTATCCCGCAACAGATCGCGGACCTGGAGCCTATTCTTGCCAAATGGCGGCCGGATGTGGTGGTAACGGAACAGAACATGTTGGCCCCTGTTCTGGTACTACACGAAAAGCACAAGCTGCGGGTGGCCGTGCTGGCGTATTACTCCTGCACGATTCCAGGACCGGACGCGCCGCCTTTCGGATTGGGATTGCCGCGCCCGCGGAACTGGCCGACACGCCTGCTGACGCGCGCGGCGCACCTGGCCACGCAGCCGGTTAAGGCCCGTTTCCGGCGATCGGCCAATCAGATTCGGCGGCGTTACGGCTTGCCGCCGATCGCCACATCCGTGCTGGAGTTTACCGGTACCATGCCGCTCTATTTGGTTATGGGCACGTCCGAATTCGATTATGAGCGGCGGGACCTGCCGGCCTCGGTGCGCTATGTGGGCGCCTGCCTCTGGGACAAGCCCAGCCACGAGAAGCCTTCCGATTGGCTGTCCCAATTGCCGAAAGATCAGCCCTGGGTGCATGCCAGCGAGGGGACTGTGCACGTGCTTTCGCCGTTTGTTCTAACGGCTGCGGCGCAGGGCCTGGCGAACCTGCCCATGCAGGTCATTCTGACCACGGGTGGAAATCGCGAGCCCTCCGAATTGGATCTGGGGCCGATTGCCCCCAATGTGCGGGTGGTGCGCTGGGTCTCCCACACCGAGCTTCTGCCGCATCTGGATGTCATGATCACCACCGGGGGCTCCGCCACGGTGCAATCCACGCTCAGAGCCGGCGTGCCGCTGATCGTGGTTCCCACCGAGTGGGACAAACCGGACATTGCGCGCCGGGTGGTAGAGACCGGCGCCGGCATTCGCCTGGCGCCGGCGCAGTGCACGCCGAACCGGCTGCGCGCGGCAGTGGAGCAAGTGCTGGGAACCCCGTCGTTCCGCCAGAATGCGCAGCGCATGGCCGCCGCATTCGCCCGCTACGGAGGGCCGCTGGCCGCCGCCGATCTGCTGGAACAACTGGCCGGTAGCAAGCCACCCGGCGTAACTCAATCTTCCGCGTGAATGCATACTAGTACCTGTCCGGTGTGGCCTTATGGACACTTTGCCCAAGGAAATGTTAACGTTGAACGGATCAAGGTTCCGCGTTTAGGGCAATCGTTGTTGTTTTTTGAGCGGAAGGCGGGTGCCTCGAACCCCTCGTTCCATACTGAAGGAGAATTACCGATGTCATTGTCTGTTGTTGTCCACGGTTTTCGGTCCGCGATGTTGAGTTGTGCGCTGGTGCTTGCGTTGGCGCTGGTGATTTTTCCCATGGGGATGCAGGCCGCCAATCCGCCGTCAGCTCCGCAACTCGTGGTCGATAGCGTGCTGCCGAACCTGTTTTACGGTGGGATTCCATCCACCGGCCCCAATGCACCGGTGCTGGTGTTCGTGCACGGGTTGTCGGGCAGCTTTCAGAACTGGATCGAGGTCAATAACTGTCCTTCTACTACCGGTACTCCTCCGTACGTGGGTCCCGCTTGCAAGGGATCGAACAACATTATGTACGACGAGGCCTATCAAGCCGGATTACGCACGGTCTTCTTGAGCTTGAACGCCAATAACCAGAACAACTCGGCCAGCATCCAGACTAATTCGGCGATGCTCCAGACCATGTTTCCGAGGATCCAAGCCCAGTTCCCCGGCGTGGCCAAATTCTATTTCATCTGCCACTCCAAAGGAGGGTTGGATCTACAGGGCGCCATTGCCAATCCGGAGTGGCTCGGCATCGTCAACCAGGTGCTGATGTTGGGGACTCCCAATCAGGGGGACGCGCTGGCCGACTGGATCTTCCTTCCGGCCAACCAAGGGCTCGGACAGACCTTGGGCCTGCTTACCCCAGCCATGCAATCTCTGGAAATACCCAACGTGCAAGAGCTACGGGCTCAGTGGGATCCAATTTTCCAAAATTCCGGGATTCCCTTTTACACGTTGTCGGGCAATACGGACACCTGCGCTAACCCGAAAGGGTGCAGCACAACAATCACCGGGGGAATCCTGACATCGATCACTGGCGGCACCAATGCCCCACCTAACGACGGATTGGTCGATCAGCCGGAAACCTTGCTGCCCACCAGTTACGCCATGGAGCTCGGCGTCATTAATTGCAATCACTTCGCGCTGCTGCAAGGCAGTTTCTCATTTTCGTTTGTCTATGCAAGCGTGCTTGCACGGGATAACGAGCAATTCGGCCCCGGCTTCGCGCGGGTGTCTACAGGCGGATTCGGAGATCAGCACAATACCTGGGCTTGGTCGATGGCTTGGTTCAACAATAACCTTTACGTGGGGACGGGCCGCGAAGTTTATTGCGTCACCAACGCTACTGCCTTCGTTCAGCTCGGGCTACCTGGGCTTTACCCGCCTTCTATCGGCGACTGCACACCGGATTATCATTATCTGCCGTTGCAGGCCGAAATCTGGCAATTCAACCCGGCCACCGCGGTCTGGACAATGGTCTACCAATCTCAGAACACGCTGAATACCGTGGACAATAACGGCAATCAGACGCCGACTGCCAGGGATATTGGCTTCCGTGGTCTACAGGTGGTGACGGAACCAGGAGGCGGGACAGCCTTATACGCCGGGGGTGTAACTTCCGGCGAGATATTCGAGTGCGTGCCCCCCAGCAAGACCACCGGTTGCACTCCGCAGGGCTCCTGGCCTCCACCGGAAATTCTGCGGACCGTGGATGGCGTACATTGGGCGCCAATTCCGGAGAACGGTACCCTGACTCCGTACATTTCTGGTGAAGGCAGTTCCTGGACTCCGGCGCCGGGGGCCTTCCTCGGTTCGCTCACGGCGAACGGCTGCTATGGCACCATAACTCCGCAATGCCCCAACACCACCTCATATCAAAATTACAGTATCCGCTCGGCCACGCAGTTACCGGCCACGTCGACTGGCATCGTGTTTTTGCAGGTGGGGGATTTTCCAGGAGTCGGCCGGGTGATTTCCGCCGCGCCCGGAATCAATCCCGCGCTCGGCGACAACTGCGGCCAACCGGTGTGCTACCAATGGGCCAGCCCGCCCACGACGACCCTGCCCGTCTGGATTCTCGACAATTTCAACAATTTCGTTTATGCGGGAACCGGTACTCCTCCCGGTGCTCCGGCCTCCACGTATGGCGTGTTCAAAACCGATGGGATAACGCCTCCCCCGCCGGGCTCTGGCTGGGCCTATAACTGGAATCAGATAATTACCGATGGGGCCTACGCGGTGGGTCTGGTCGCCGATTACGCCATGAGCTTGCAGGTCTTCGCGGACACGACATCCTGTCCCGGCATCGGATGCTTGTATGTGGGCACCGACCGGCCCAACGAAATGGTTCGTATCCACCCCGACGGCACGGGGACGGTACCTGTGGATGCAGTGGATAGTTGGGATCTGGTGGTCGGCAATCCCCGAACCGTCCCGCCGGGACAACCGGGCGCAGGGCAGCTCGTTGCACCCATCAGCGGAATCGGGCAGTACTTCGACAATGGATTTACCGTGCACTTCTGGAGAATGGGAGTGGGCGGACAGGGATTGTACATGGGCACTTTTGACGACAGCGCCGATAATGTTTTACAGCCCACGTTCGGCCCGCTTTGGTCCCAGGAATTCGGAACCGATATATGGCGAACCCCTGACGGAGTCCACTGGTCGTTTGTAAGCAAGATCGGTTTGGGTGATGGCTTTAATACGGGAGGCCGGAGTTTTGCCAGTACTCCCTACGGGCTCTTTATGGGCACGGCGCGCGAGATCGGCGGGACGCAAGTCTTCCTGATGGACAACAGCCCTTGCTCCAATCCGGGTTGCGGGACGTCGGCCAAGCAGCCTGCGTCGACGGCAGTGCGGCACACGTCCACCACGCTGAGCCCACCCCTACTGTATTCCGCGCCGGGCTCCTTGACCAACAATCCAGCAGTGTCCCTGTCCTGGAACGCGATATCCGGAGCCCAGGATTATTTGGTCTATCGCATTGCCATGTCCGGCAGCGAGACCGTAGCTGCTCCGGATGGCCCTGGCTCCGCCATCGCAGCCGCAGCCGCATGTCAAGGCGCCAGCGGCAACAAGGGGGCTCTTTGTTCCCAGTTGCCGGCGGTGCACACTGCTGCCGCAACGTGTTCGTCCAGTAATCAATCGGCATGCTATGGCTTCCCGGGTCCCCCCGTGCTGGTGACCCGCGTTACCAGTCCGGCGTATTCCGAAACTCCTCCCGTCTCAACCTGTGGTGCAACGGGAGCCAGCTTTTCCTGCACTCTGCAGTCGCTGTATTTTGTACGGACGGAAGATGCCAGCGGGAACCTTTCGGCGCCGTCCAACGTCGTGGGCGGTCCGTCGCTGGCGGCCAAATAACCGCTCCGCGGTCGCTTGGGGGTGGGCGGCTGTGTACTCAAAAGCACCCGGCCTGCTTGGCCCGCGCCGCAACGGCACCCACTTTCGGTAGCCGTATTCAGTACTTTTGGCGTACTGGTACCAAGAACTGGCTGACCCCTTGAATTCACGTGGTACCGGCATCTAAACTCTGAGGGTGAGTTCATCTTTAGGGATACAAGAAAATAAGGGAGAGAAAACTTCAATGATTTCGCGTTCCGTTCGAACAATGGTGTCCATGGCCATCACGGCCGCGGTAATTTCATGCTTAGCAGGCTCGGAGAAGCTGGTTGCGCAGAGTGCCGCGACGAAAGCGCCGAATGTCACTTACTCTGCCTCGGGAATCTTCGCCAGTTCGGCGGTCAGCGGACAAGACAAGTTCAAGTTGGCAGGCCAGCCGTTCAGCATCAAAGTGGTGGCTAACGCGGCGACCATCCCAACGACCCATGGCGCGACCTGGGCCCAATACACCAAGCTCAAGATGTCGGGCGAGGTCACTTCCGGACTGCTGCCCGGCCAGCCCCCGTACCCCATTTCGAGTAACCTTACGAGCATGGAGTTGGCGACCGGCAATCCCAGTTATGATGTGCTCGCGATTTTCGCCCCCGTGTCTGTCCTTGGCGCCCAGGTAAATATCATTGCTACCATCGAGATGCCGCCGGGCACCATCAAGAACGGGCTCATACATCCTTTCTCGGCTCCCGTTACTCTTAGCCCGGCCACTACAACCTTCACCTATTCGGACAGCAGCGACTCGACTACGCTGCAGATTGCAAGCGGCACCGTGAACGCCACCATTCCAACCCCCGCGACTACGACAAGCGTGCAACTGCATGCGGAGGGCGTGCGGGCAGTCACGTACCATGGAGACGGGACGGCATCGCTGCGGCCTGTCCATGACGCGCCAGTGGACTTGGGCGCGCAAGGAGAAGTGGTGTCGCTCGTATTCTATGCCTCGGGAGTGCGGGATGCCTCTGAGGTGCGCGTGCAGATTGCCGGACAAGACGCTCCGGTCTTGTACGCCGGGCCGGCAGATCGCTTCCCCGGTTTAGATGAGGTCAACGTACAACTGCCGCGCGGCCTGGCTGGTACCGGCGCCGCCGATGTGGTGCTGACCGTAGACGGTCAGACATCCAATCCCGTCCACATCCAGATCCAATAAACACCCTTTGAAGCTTCCCGTGGCGCAGACGATCGGCATACGTCGTCTGCGCTTTTTTTTCGCTGTTCTCGGTTTTCAGTTTACTCGAATGCGCCCGGGCCCTTTACGAATTTCCGCGGCCGGCGAGCCGGACTCGATTTGAGCATGCGGCACTCGGTTTATGCACTTCCGGGTTCGCTTCACGACGTGGTTTCGGCGAGGCTTGGTTTTTATGGGAGTACAGTACCCTGGCCCCGAAAAATGGGCCTTCTTTGCTTGATTTGATTAGTGGCTTTGAGGTATACGTTGAGAGGTAAGAGGGGAGGAAAACTTATGATTTCTCAATTTCGAAAGACGCAGTATATTGCAACGGCGGCGGCGCTAATCGCCTGCTTCGGCGCTTCAGCGAGGCTCGCAGCCCAGAGTCCGGCAACCACCAAGGCGGTGAATGTCTTCTACACGGCTGCGGGGACTTTCGCCAGTACGCCGGTCAGCGGATTGGACAAGCTCGAAATGGCGGGCACGCCCTTCACCATCACCGTTTGGGCCCTTACTTCGACGGTACCCAAGCAGCATGGTGCGCATGCGGCCCAATACACTAACCTAAAGATGCAGGGCACAGTCTCGCCGTGCTTCCTCGGGTGTATCCCGATTACAATCCAGAGCGAATACGCGTCGATCGAGTTGGCGACAGGCAATTCCGAATATGACGAAGTTTCTGTGTTCGTCCCGGTATCGGTGAACGGTATTCAGATAAATATCTCAACCTCCATCCAAATGCCGAAGGGCACGCTCACCACGCCTCTGATCCGTCCTTTCACGGCCCCCGTTACGCTCAGCAGCACGACCGACGTGACCTATATGGACCCCGCACCACCATACGGACCCGCCTCGACTACGCTGGCCATCGGAAGCGGGACACTTTCAACCTGCGTCTCCGGCCAAACGGGCTGCCCGCCGCCCGGGGCTGGTCCTAAGCAAGGCGCTGCGTCGTCCGCCCCCGTAGTGCTGCATGCGGGGAGCGCGCGGGCCGTCACGGCGCATGGCGATGGAACCACATCGGTGCGCTCGATTTCTGGCGCGTCGGTCGACCTGGGATCCTCGACAGACATGGTAATGCTCGAATTCTATGCGTCGGGCGTGCGCGATGCATCCGACGTTCGCGTGCAGATCGCAGGACATGACGTGCCCGTACGATACACGGGGGCGTCCGGTTACTTTCCCGGTTTGGACGAGGTCACAGTCCAAGTCCCCCGCAGCCTGGCCGGGACTGGCGACGCGGACGTGGTGCTGGCCGTGGACGGTCGAGCAGCCGACCCCGTGCGCATCCACATTCAGTAACGCGGGTGATGTGCCGGAACGGCCGGCGCCGTAGCGTGAATCCCGGCCTGCCGGCGGGCGAACGTTTTACAAAGAACGTGAACTCCGGGCATCGTTATCCTTAGGACCCGGAGCGAGGCCCGTCCAGGTACGGGAAGCTGCAATTTGAGGGTGACCAAAAGAATACTGTTAACAAACGATGCAGTTACACCAGAAAGCGCTTGGGTGTATACTACTGAGCATCCGGGCGGCCAAGGCGGTTTTTCTTAGGTTCCACCCGCTGAAATCGCGCGGATGACCTAGGGGGGACTAGGCTAATCGTTATGAAACGAGGGATGAACGCGTACATGCTCCTGGCGGGGCTCTGTTGGTTCCCGGGTTTGGCTCACGCCGTCAACTGTTCAGGTCTTCCGACCTCGTTCACCGGGAACGAGTTTCCCAACGGCAACTTCTTCTCCAATTTTGTCAATGGCGCGCTCGGGTCCTGCTACCTCATTCCTTTGACATCCGGGGATGGGAATAACGGCCAAGGCGGTGATCTGAACGCCGTATATTGGAGAATCTACTACAAGGTCAACCCGAAATATCAGCTCATACTCGTGGGAGAGTACCCGAATGCCCGGTACTTCTCGGTTACCGCTTACGACGACCACGCAGCCATTTCCCAGAGCATTCTGGACACGGACGTCGTTCCCCTGACTTCCCAGAATGTGAACCCGTACTCTCCAGGAGTGGCCTTCGTGCCGGGCCAAAAGTACGTGGTACCCATCGGTTTCGAAGGTACACCCGGCACGCTCGAGACTGGCTGTGAGATGAACGGGTACAATGTGAACGTCAATGCGCTGGATGCCACCATCCGGCATGCTGGGATGAACTGGAATACCGATCCGACGGTTTTTCAGAAAGCGCCCAATATCCCGGTGCACCAGGTCGATACACCCACGCACTCGGTTCCCAACACCGCGGGAGAAATCATGGTACGCGCCTATTTGAATATCACCGCGGCGAGTGCCCAAACCGCCCCGCATCTCATCGTGCGCGACGTTGCCTCCGGCTGCGCGTATCCTTCGTCGTATATACTCGGCCTGCCGTCCAGCGAGTTGGTCGTCACCACCGACCAGACTACGGGCCAAAGCTGGCAGAATAGCACACAGGCCGACGGCCATCGTCTTTATGACAATGCCGTCCTGGTGCCGTATTGCTACGGCCCTGGAAGCTCCTACCCACCGGCGCCTACCTCCGCCGTTGAACTAAGCTGGTCGCGCGGAGTGGAGTATGTGCCAGGCACCAACCCGAGTGCCAGCTATATCAGTGCCAGCGTACCGGTCGGCATTCCGGCCAGTCTCCAAACTGCGCAGGAGGTGATGCGCATCCGTCTGCGCATACCCGTGGTGCCGCCCACGCCATGCACGGACGGCTGTTCCCGCTCCGGAAACGAGCAGCTTCGGTACACGAGTCTGTCCTTTCAAAATCCGAATGGAGTCACTCTCGCGAGTCTGGCGGACAACTCCTTCACGCAAGACGCGAACGGCTATGCCACGCTGATCGTCGGTACTGGCACGAGCATTCCGTCGTGGATCACGCCGGCGAACGGCTATACCTTTCTGGACCTGACGAAGCTGACGGGTTACCAGAACCTGCAATCTCTCTATATACGGAACCTCGCCCCCTCCGGCACGTTCGCCTGTTCCGGTCAGGTGGTTCCCTTCAATACGACCGTGTATACGCCTCCGCCTTTGGGGGGCCTGATGGGCGACTACCTGCCAGTCGTGGACTATCCCATTGCCGCCAATCTGCCGCAGGTAGCTTCCGCTCTGGTGGGACCTAATGCCTGCGACGTCTTCCCCAACGGCCGGCCGGCGGCGGACCCATACTGCGGCGTCGTCAGTTCGTCTCCGATCGCGATCAGTTCGGTCCCGCCGCAGGCAACGGGCCAGGCCGCCATCGCCGTGCAGCCGCTGCCCCCCATCACCCTCAACGGCGGTGGTTTCGGGCTTCTGCCGCAAGGCCTTCCGTATACGGGTAATACAAGCTATCTTGAAATCACCGACGTCACCCAAAACTGGAGTGCGGGTTATAGTGGAAGCCCCTGTACGGTGTCCATTAGCAATTGGGCATCCAACGTCATAGAACTGGTGGCGAACGTGAATCAAAACGGGGCGTGTCCGTTGGCCGCCGGGGATCAAATCAAGATTCAGGTTTGGAACCCGCAGACGTTGGCGGGCCCTGCGACCGCCACGGTCACCGTGGCGCCAAATTGAGCGCCGCGTTTAGCGGCTGTTTTGTCTCGGGTAACATGCGATATGCAAACCGCCACATGGGTATGTAAGTCGAGCAATGATCTGCAGGAGCCCGCCGCTTCGGATTGGGCTCGTGGCAGCGCTCGCCAGTCTCGGATGATTGCCCGGTACTTGGAGAGAAATTCATGAAGACGCCCAAGCGTGCGTGGTTGTCTTTGATCGGGCTGCTAGCGGCGCTATGTGTCCCGGCGCATGCTACAGTCCAGATCCTGTCCTTCCGGCCCACGCTGAAACCGCCCCAAACCATCGGCACTTCCATCACCTGGACGGTGACCGCCACAGACACCAATCCCGGTCCATTGGCTTTCAAGTTCAACATAGCCGCTCCCAACTCAACGTCCTTTACTTTACTCATGGACTTCAACCTGGGGACGCTCAATGCCGGCACGTGGACTTCGCCAGCATTCTTGTGGGTCCCGACCGGCATCGAAGGTGCCTACAAAATCCAGTTTATCGCCAAGGATTTCACTTCCGGTGAAAGTGCCGCGAGCCAGATTTCCTTCCAGGTGAATCCGCTGGTGACCGGAAGCGCCCCTGTGGTGGTGCCGACCAGCAACCCGTTGATGGCGTTGTTCAGTGCGCCTTCCTGCGCCGCGGGAAGCGCCATGCGGGTGAGCTTTTCCACGACCGCCCAACAGCTCGCGCCGGCGTTTACGACAAATTGGGTAAACTGTCATCCCCCCAACACCATGACGTTTGAAATAGCCGGCATGTATCACAATACGACTTACCAGATGTACTCTCAGACGGTCACTGGGGGGAAGATCGTAAATGGAACCCCTTTGAGTTTCACGACCGGGAGCCTCCCGACTGGTATTCATTTCCCCGCTTTTCTAGTCGGTGTTCCGCCAGGCTCCCAAACCTATACCGCCGACTCCGTGCTTCTGGTGAATTCCTTCAATTTTGGCACTGGATACAATTACCCGGAAGTGGCGACCGACTTAGACGGCAACATCATTTGGTTCTATTACCCGCGTGACTCGGATAATGTGGAACTTCTAACCCGCCCTCTGCAGGGCGGCAACTCCCTGACGATTCAATCCGACCCTGCCTGGAATCCGGCCTCGCAGAAAGAGCAGTTCCTCCGCCAGCTCGACCTGCTGGGCAACGTCATACGGGAAACCAACACCGGCGCTCTCCAGCAGGAGTTGCTCGCCTTGGGAGCAACGGACGCGCAGCCGTGCAACTCTATTCCCAGCCCGGCGCCAGTCGGCTCGGCCTGCCTCGGCTCCTTTCATCATGATGCTATCCAAAGCTTGCCCAATGGCTATACGGCGGTCATAGCGGACGTTGAGAAGATTTTTCCGCCTGGAACTCAGGGCGACACCAGCGGTCTTCCGGTCGACATCATTGGTGACATGATTATTGTCCTGAATGGCAACTGGCAGGTTTCCTGGTACTGGGACGCATTTGACCATGACACCGGCTGTCCGGTTCCCCCCAACACGGGCCCCTGTCAATTGGATATCAATCGCCCGGCCATCTTAGGAGAAACCTGCACTGCCAACGAACCAGGCTGCCCTCCCCTCTTCCTGCTCGGTCCTGGAATCGCGCCTCTGGCAAAGGATTGGCTGCATGCCAACAGTATCTATTACTGGCCGACCGACACTTTCGGCGGCGCCTCGGGAGACATTATTTGGTCATCCCGTCACCAGGACTGGGTCATGAAGATCGACTATAACAACGGCTCCCAGACCGGCGGTTTGGGCACGGGAAACATCTTATGGCGCATGGGCCCGGACGGCGACTTCTTCTTCAATAACAATGGCGACCCCTGGCCGTGGTTCTCGCACCAGCACGAGGTCGGTATCGAAAGCAACGGGGACATGACGATCTTCGATAACGGCAATACGCGGGTTTCTCCACCGCCGCTGGGGCTGGGTCCCGGATGCCAGCCCTCGGACTGCGGCAGCCGCGGGATGTCCTTGACCTTCGACGAAACGAGCATGACGGTTACGCCGCAACTGAGTGTGAATCTGGGAGTCTACTCGATGGCCATGGGAAGCGCGCAACTCCTATCCAACGGCAACTACTTCTTCCTGGCGGCAATCGTGGTGGTCTCGCAGAATGACGTAGCCGGCTACTCCATCGAGATCCTTCCCACCGCGGGTACGGACACCGGCACACAGGTCCTGAACCTGCGAAGTCCCGAAGCCTATCGCGCCTGGCGGATGCCAAGCCTGTACAACCCCCCGACTACGTAGCGCGGGCGATGGCCTCGCTCCTCGCGGGGCAGCTCTCAATGCGTGGTCAGTGCCTCGCAATCCATGAAGTAGTACCCGATCATATGGCACACATTCATGTGGGCATCTTCGATCCGCCCCATGTGCTCGACCGGAATCTGGATGTTCAATTGGGCTTTCGGGCCGAGTTGGCCTCCATTCCGGCCCGTCAGGGCGATGGTGCGGCAGCCGATGGAGTTGGCATAATCCATCGCGCGTACCACGTTGGGTGAGTTTCCCGAGCCGCTGATGGCCATGAACAGGTCGCCCGGTTGGGCGAAATTCTTGAGCTGCTCGACAAACACCACCTCATATCCGACATCGTTGGCGTAGGCGGTGATGGTGGGAAGCTGGTCGGTCAGCGCCATGATGCGAAACCGGGAGGAGCGGTTGAAGCTGCAGCCCTTCACGATGTCGCAGGCGAAGTGGGAAGCCGTGGCGGCGCTGCCACCGTTGCCGCAAACGAAGATGTGCCGGCCGGCGTCCCGGGACTCCCGGAACCATTCGATCGCCTGACCGACCTTGTCCAGGTCGATGGACTCGATGGCTTTGAGCAGGTCGGCTTTGTATTGCTCGGGGAAGGTCATAGATACTCCAGTTAGTCCAGCCTTTTGCGGAAACTGCTTGCGCTCAGCCCCATCACGATCGTGCCATAGACCAGCAGGGTGAGCATCTGGGGCCAGAGCACGGAAATACCCGTACCCTTCAGGAAGATTCCGCGCACGATTTCAATCAGGTAACGCAACGGATTCAGATACGTGAAATATTGCACTGCAATGGGCATGTTGCGAATCGGATACGCGAAGCCGCTCAGCATGAACGTCGGGATCGCGATCAGCGAAGAAGACATGATGGCCTGCTGCTGCGTGTTGGCGATGGTCGAAATAAACAGGCCCATGCCCAGGCTGGTCAGCAGGAACAACGCGGCGCTGAGCACCAGCACCAGCGGATTGCCGCGGAACGGAATCCCAAAGATCAACAGCGCCGCGGTGGTCATCAGCACCAGGTCCATCATGCCCACCATGGCGGCCGGAATCATCTTGCCGATCATCAGTTCCATGGGGCGGATGGGCGTCACCATCAACTGTTCCATGGTGCCGATTTCTTTTTCGCGCACGATCCCCATGGCGGTGAGCGTCACGGTGACCACCATGAGGAGATTGCAGACCACGCCCGGAACGAAGTAATTGCGGCTCTTCAAATCGGGGTTGAACCACACCCGCGCGCTGTCGGTCACGCGCGGCACGCGCAGGCTCATGGTGCCCATGCCTGCCCGGGCCATCATTCGCGACTGCTGCTGCGGCGCCGCCAGGCTAGCAGCGTAACTGGCTACCAACTGAGTTGTGTAGGCCGAAGCCAGCGACGCGGTATTGGAGTTGGTGCCATCCACCAGGATCTGCGCCGCGGTCGGGCGGCCCAACAGGATATCCCGGCCAAATCCGGGGAGCACCCGCACGATCACCTGCGCATCGCCGCGGTCCAACGCATCCTGGATCTCTCTTTCGTTTTGCGGCAAAGCCGTGAGCAGAAATCTTCCCGACCCTTGGAAATCCGCCAGCAGATCGTGGCTCTGCGGCGATTGGTCCATGTCCATCCAGCCCATGCGCAGATTGTCCACGTCCAGGTTTACCGCGTAGCCGAAAATAATGAGCTGAAACATGGGCGGCACGAACAGGAACCAGCGCGTGCGCTTGTTCCGGAACATCTGGCTCAGCTCTTTTCGAACGATGGCGAAAATCCGTTCTCTCATGCCAACCCCCTCATGCCAGCTTCTGCCTCATCTTGCGCTCCGCCATCCAAAATACGAGGGCGGAGAATGCCGCCAGAAACAGCACCTGGCCCCATAACAGTTTGAGCCCGATGCCTTTCAAAAAGATGCCCCGGACGATGGTGACAAAGTAACGGGCCGGCACCACGTGCGTGATCACCTGGATGGGAACCGGCATGTTCTCGATCGCATAAAGAAATCCCGACAACAAAAACGCGGGCAGGAACGTGGTAACCAGCCCCATCTGGAAAGCGAACAACTGGGACCGGGCTATGGCGGAAACCAGGATGCCCCAGAAAAACGCGCCCGAAAGAAAGATCATGGTGCTTAATGCCAGTACCAAAACATTGCCCCGAAAGGGCACCCCGTAGACGAAAATCCCCACCAGCACCGCGATGAGCGTATCCACTACGCCCACCACGAAGAATGCCAGCATCTTGCCCACCACGATCTCCGAAGCCCGCACGGGGGTGGAAAGCAGTTGCTCCATGGTGCCCATCTCCCACTCACGGGCGATGGTGAGCGACGTCAATAGCGCGGCGATCACCATCATCATTGCGGCGATCAGACCCGGCACAATGTAGTTGCTGGACTTCAGGGTGCTGTTGTACCAGACGCGCACCCGCGACTCCACCGGCGGCATAATCGGGAGGCCGGCCCGGCGCACCTGTCCAGCCGAGCGCATCTGGAGCGAATAATTCCCCAGCAGGGATTCCACGTAGCTCAGCGCGATCGACGCGGTGTTGGAATCGCTGCCGTCCAGCAGGACCTGCACGTTGGCCTTGTCTCCGGCGTTAAAGCGCTGGGAGTAGTCCCGCGGAATCGCCACACCCATCAGAACTTTGCCTTTGTCGATGGCTTTTTCAATGGTGGCGTAATTGTCCACAAAGCCCTCGATTTCGAAAAACCGCGAGCCGCTAAAACGTTCGATCAGCGCCCGGCTGTCGGCGCTATGGTCGGCGTCGTA
>Ga0187858_10001823_pt1 | contig 22893 bp, 14 predicted proteins | sample June2016WEW_8_15_FD_133015 | JGI IMG/M metagenome (GOLD analysis project Ga0187858, IMG submission 133015) | Peatland microbial communities from SPRUCE experiment site at the Marcell Experimental Forest, Minnesota, USA - June2016WEW_8_150 | ecosystem: Environmental > Terrestrial > Soil >...
AGACTTTGCCGGACACATTCAAGAGCGGCTGAAGTTATATCAAGCAGGTAGCCCGTACCGCGATGGATCGATATCAGCGCCATAATCGACGTCCACAACGGTCCCGAAGCGGCACTTTCCGACGGCGAGCAGGCCATGCTTCCCAAGAAGTTTGAAGCGCTGGCTGTTTAAATGCGTGCCGTGGCGGCAGCGATTGGGAAGACGACCTGGCTGCTCACGTGGGCAAAATGGTTCAGCGTGGGCCAGTCGTAAGGCGTGTTACGGGTGTAGTCGTTTACCCGGTGCGCGGGTGGCCGGTCTGCTGCAATTCACTCGTGAAATGGTTGACCAGCCTTGTATGACTCCAATCGTGTTTGAATGGCTTTGGCCTGCTCCTGTTGCCCAGTGGCCAAAGCTATAGCGACAGCCTTCTGAGCGGTCTGCACAGCCTCGCGAAACCGTCCCGCCTCGGCATAGGCCGCAGCCAGCGTGTCCAACAATTCCGGCCGTTGCTGGTCGGTCAGGCGGCGAGCGCGTTCCGCAAGCTCGACAGCCGCCGCACCGTCACGGATCGCGGGATTGATATGGGTCGCGCGAATCCACGCCAGGTTGGCGAGTGCCAACGCGTCTTCGGGTCTGAGGCGCACGACTTCGGAGAAATGGGCGATGGCTTCCTGCGGTTGTCCAAGTTTCATCAGCGCGACGCCCAGGTTGCCGTGCGCGTCAGCGTCGTCGGGGTTGATCCGCAAGACGTATAGGAAGTGCTCCGCTGCGGGTTCATACTGGCCCAGGCCCAAATGGAGTGTGCCGAGGTCGTCGTGGAGGTAGGGGTTGTCGGGGGTGAAGCGCAGTGCTTCCTCGTATGCGGCGATGGCCCTGTCGAACCGTCCTTGTTCGGCGAGCAGCCTGCCCAATAGGGGAAAAACGTCCGGACGGTCCGGTTCGAGCTGGATTACCTGTTGAACCAGCTCGATTGCATTGCTGAATTGCCCCTGTTGAGCGAGGGCAAAGGCCATGGTTGTGGCGCAGTCAGGGTCGTTGGGGTGGTCGTGCCAGGCGGTTTGGTACTGCTGCAGGGCTTCTGCAGTGTTCCCCATCTTTCCCAGCGTTTCGGCCAAGGCCAAGCGCGCGGATGCGTTTTGAGGATGGGTGCGCAGGACATCTCGGAGCATTTCGATGGCTGCACTGTAGTTTCCTCTGCCTGCCAACTCTTGACTCAATACGATCCTGGTATAGGGCGCGCGCGCTTGAATCCACACCGAGGCGTAGCTGTTCATGGCCCATGTGCCCAGCCCGATCCATAAGACGACGCGCGCGGTGCGACAGCGACGGGTGAGGATGTCCATCCCCCACGCACCGAACGCACACAGAGACATCATGGCGGGTAATCCGTAATGGGCCTTGGTGTTGGCAAAGTAGTAGGGATGCCTGAGCACGAAACAGATCAGTCCAACTCCCATCAAGACGACCACGCCAGCCAAAAGAAACCATACACCTTTCGGGCGACGAATCATACTGATTGCGGCCGCTGCTGTGCCGACCAGAATCGCAACCGTCGGTAAAACTGCCAGCCAATATCCTGCTGCAATCAGATCGTAGTTCCACGGTGGACGGTCGATCGGACTCGGGCTCCCGCCGCACAGCCCGTCGCCCCAGAGGGTTGAATAAATGCCATCAGCGAATCCATTGAACCCGCTGAACAAGGGTGCGACGAGAGACTGCCCGAAACGCGCATAATATGCGGCCGTGCCATAACCGGGGTCCGCCCACCACACAAGGCCGGTGGGGCCGCCATAGGCGGCGATCAAGATGGTGCCGAAATGAATCCACACACGGAAGTAATGCCACCCACTGACTACGGCGCAAAGAAAGCACGCCAGCCCCATCGTGCGCAGCCACACCCGAACATTGTGCTCTCGCTGAATCAGGAGTCGCCCCGCCAACGTAGCCAGAACAACTGTTGCCACGGCGAGCACAGTGATCTTGCTCAGTAGTGCCGCGCCCAAGCACAGCCCCAACGCGGCATACAGGCCAATCCCCGCGGCGCGCTCGGAATTGAAGATGCGCAGACAGCAATAGATTGATGCCGTTGCCAATGTCGCCGCCAGGATTTCATTCGTCACATAGTGATACAGGTACAAGTGTACTGGCATGAATGCGGCGAGAACCAGGCCGACGATCTGCTTCCGCGCATCGTTAGGAAAGATTAGACGGAGACTCGCAAACACCAGGCCGATTTGGATGAGGCCGAGGACCAATCCTAAGAAGCGCAGCACTGCCGCCCCGGCGGCACTGGTCGCAGAGAGATGGTGGACGCTCAGAATGGAAGCGCAGAGCAGGTAATAGAGTGGCGCTTGCAACATCTCCCACCCCTCATTAGCCAGAGGCAATGCATGCCGTTGTCGGATGTAGTCGATGTACTCCAAATGACCAGCCGCATCGAAACCCGTAACGGCAGGCAGCAATTTCAGGTTGTGCGCGAACAGAATGATCCACAGGCTGGCCGCCAACATGAAAAGGACGATGGCTTGGCGTTTCGAAAGTCCCGTTTCTTTAAGAGTGCCTTGCGTATTCCTGCGGCGCCACAGGTGTCGGCCCACACACAGAATCCCTAAGGAAAGCCCGGCGAAGAGCAGCAATGTCGGTAGCCGCTTCACGAGTGATTCAACGCACCGCTCTCCACCCGCCAAGGGATTCCCCTTCCGAATGACCATCGGGGCCGAGGCCAGGTGTGCCGACTGCCAGACCGCGCCGGCGAGCGAAACGTGCCACGTTTCATCGGAATTCAACGTCCACTCACCCGTCTTCAGCGATAACCAGAGAGCCGGCGGCCCGGTGCTGTTGGCAACTACGACGGAGATCTCGTTTTGGCCAGCGTGCAACAGGCTCGAAACATCGTACACCGTCGGCTTCTTCCAGTTCTCCCCAGCACGGAGAGCCACCCCGAGAGGGGTGTTGTTCAAGGTGATTTGGCATCGCCCGAACGCTCGAACCTGCAAGGTGGCGCTGGTTGGGACACGCTCCAGCCACCACTGCCGTTGGAACACGCCGGCCATTTCAATCGCGTTTCGTGCCTTTGCGCGAGGCACAAGCGGATAAACAATCCATTCGGCAGGCCCGATGCGACTTAGGAACCGGACGTTCGGGTTGCGTGCGGCAAGCCACCAGATCCAAACCGCGAGGAACAGCCCCACGCCCAAAACCGCCAGCAAGCCAGCGATCGCGGACCGTGGCCATCCTCTCCGGACCAAAGGAACGTCCCTCTTCAGGCGCCCGTTCGTCATCAGCGGCCCTTCAGCACTTCGCGTTCGATGCTTGCATACTCGGGCGCAAGATCTCGATACACTCTAACGGCGGCAGCATCAGATTCGACTTTCCTGTCGGGGATGGGTCGGCGAAATCGGCGACGATCTCCTCCCACGCGACGGGTTTGCCGGTGTAGGCGAAGTGGCCGTGGGCGGCGCGCGGGGCGGCTCGGACGCGACACGGAGCAGTTCATGTCGCGCTTGAACTCCTTTCAACGATGTGGAAATCATCTTCTGTCAATTGCAAATGGGAGCCCAATTCTTCCGAGGATTCTCCACAAACCTTCATAATGTTTTGCACAGTGTTATCCTCATTCTCCCCAATAAGCAGAAGTAGATTTGACGTGCCCCCGGCACATGATACCACATGTTATGGATCCTGGTCCTACAACTGTTTTTCGCCTTGGCCGCCAACCTGAGTGGCGTGGCCCCGGAGCCTGGCAACCGGGGCTGGATTGTCTTCGGCGCCGCCGGCCAACAGCCCAGCCCTTATGTGGTTGCCCCGCAGATTGTCTCGATACGAAGCTCACCACATTCCCCGCTTGTTTACTGGAGGAAAACGCCGTATCAAATTCAGTATGTTTAAGAACAAGCGAGTGGTTGTGGTAATGCCTGCTTATAATGCGGCCAAGACCCTCCGCCGCACCTACGATGAGGTGGTGGAACAAGGGATCGTGGATTTGGTGATTGTCGTCGATGATGCCAGTCACGATGACACGGTGGCACTCGCGCGCACCTTGCCTAACACAAAGGTACACACCCACGAGACGAATCGGGGTTACGGCGCCAATCAGAAGACCTGTTATCGACTGGCGCTGGCAGAGGGCGCGGATATCGTCATCATGGTTCATGCTGACTATCAGTACACGCCCAAGCTGATTCCTGCCATGGCGTCGTTGGTCGGCAACGGCCTGTATCATTGCGTGCTCGGCTCCCGTATCTTGGGCGGTTACGCTCTGAGAGGTGGGATGCCATGGTGGAGATACATTAACAATCGCATGATTACGTTCGTGGAAAACGTCCTGATCGGCGCCAAACTTTCCGAATACCACACCGGCTACCGTGCCTTTTCCAGAGAAGTGCTGGAGCGGTTGCCGCTGGAGAACAACTCGGACGACTTCGTTTTTGACAATCAGATGTTGGCTCAAATCATTTGGTACGGCTACACCGTGGCAGAAGTCAGTTGCCCGGCCATGTATTTTCCGGAAGCTTCTTCGATCAACCTGCGGCGGAGCGTTCAGTATGGGCTCCTGTGTCTGGTGACCGCGGTGACTTTTCGTATGGCCCGAATGAAGCTCCTCTCTTCCGCATTATTTCCCCGAAATGATTGAATCCTCCCAGTACCGGCGAACCTTCGTGATTTGCCTGTGTCTGGCGGCGGCCATCGCCGCGGTTTACTCGCCAGTCCGGCACTTCGGGTTCACCAACTACGACGATGGCGAGTATATCGCCAAGAACGCTCACGTGCAAAGCGGATTGACGCTCCGAGGCATGGTTTGGGCGTTTACCACCAATCACGCGGGCAATTGGCATCCGCTCACCTGGCTTTCCCACATGCTGGATTGGCAGTTATGGAGAGGCAAAGCCGGTGCGCATCATCTCGTCAATGTGTTGCTCCACGTTGCCAATACTCTGCTGCTTTTCGGCGTTCTGCGCCGGATGACCGCGGCACCGTGGCGGAGCGCGTTGGTCGCGGGGCTGTTTGCGTTGCATCCCCTGCATGTGGAATCGGTGGCTTGGGTGGCGGAACGTAAGGATGTCTTGAGCACCTGTTTCTGGATCCTGACGATGTGGGCGTATGTCTGCTATGTCGAGCAACCAAATGGCCGGCGATACTGGTTGGCCTTGGGACTGTACACCTTGGGACTGATGGCCAAACCGATGGTGGTGACCCTGCCGTTTGTGTTGTTGCTGCTGGACTACTGGCCGTTGGGCCGGACACGATGGACGAAGTCGGCCATCGGCGAGAGGGTTGAGGTGCCTTTGAGCCACTTGCTGAGAGAGAAGGTTCCGTTTGTTGCGCTGGCCACCGCATCGTGTGTGGCGACCATTTGGGCGCAACGCAGTGGAGGGGCGATTATTTCTTTGGGAACGTTGCCGTTTGGCATCCGGATGGTCAACGCAGTGGTCTCCTATGTGCGGTACATGGGGAAGATGTTCTGGCCGGCCGGTCTGGCTGCGTTTTACCCGTACCAAGTATGGCCGCTGTGGGCGGTGCTGGGAGCCGGAGTGGTATTGCTTGGCGTGTCGGGTGTGGTGATCTGGCGGGCGAGACGTGAGCCGTACTTTCTCGTGGGTTGGTTGTGGTATGTGGGGACATTGGTGCCGGTGATCGGGCTGGCGCAAGTGGGGAGCCAGTCAATGGCTGATCGCTACACGTACATTCCGTTGGTTGGATTGTTGATCATGATGGCTTGGGGTGTGCCGCGCGAGGCGGTGGAGCAGCGGATGGGAAGGGTGGTGGCCGCCACAACTGCCGTGGGATTGCTGGTCGTTTGTGGCGTGCTGTCCTGGTTTCAGATTCATTACTGGAAAGACAGTGAGACACTATTTCGTCATACGCTGAATGTGACGGAAGACAACTTTGTGGCGCATAACAATCTGGGATATACTCTGTTTGGCCAAAAGCAGGTGGCGGCGGCCATCGCCGAGTATACGACGGCGCTGCGGATCGACCCCAATTATGCGGAGGCACATTACAACCTTGGTGATGCTCTGGCCAGTCAGGGCAAGCTTGCGGAGGCGGCTGCCGAGTATATGGCAGCGCTGCAAGTCAAACCCGATTACGCGGACGCACATTACGGCTTGGGCAATGCTCTGGCCGGTCAGGGGAACCTCGCGGAAGCAATTGCTGAGTATACCGCCGCCCTGCGGATCGATCCTGGCCATGTAGAGGCGCACAACAACTTGGGGCTTGCGCTAGCCGGTCAAGGCAGGCTCGCCGAGGCAGCCGCTGAGTATCAAGCGGCCCTGCGGATCCAACCGGACCTTGCAGCGGCGCACAACAACTTGGGAAATATTCTGACTGGCGAAGGCAGGCTCGCACAGGCAACGGCGGAGTATCAAGCGGCCCTGCGGATCCAACCTGATTATGTGGAAGCATATTACAACCTGGGTAACGCTCTGGCCGGTCAGGGTATGTTTGCAGAGGCCGCGGCGGAGTATCAAGCGGCGCTACGGATCAACCCCGAGTATGCGGAGGCTCACAACAACCTGGGGATTGCCCTGGCCAGCCTAGGAGAGGTTACAGAGGCGATCGCCGAGTACACGGCAGCGCTGCGCGTCAAGCCCGATTTTGCGGAGGTCCGCTGCAATCTGGGAGGTGTTCTGGCGGCACGAGGACAGACACGGGAGGCGATTGCCCAATACCGGGAAGCATTGCGGCTGAGGCCTGAATGGCCGCCGGCTCTCAGCAAGCTGGCTTGGATTCTTGCCACCGACCGAAACGCGAGCCTTCGCAACGGCGCAGAAGCGGTTCAGTCGGCGGAGCGGCTTTGTGAGATCACAGGCTACAGGCAAGACGATGCCTTGGACGCGCTCGCAGCGGCCTACGCCGAGGTCGGCCGATTCAACGATGCCATTCAGGTTGCTCAGAAAGCAGTCGAGTTGGCGAACGCGGCTGGCCAAGGGGACCTCGTCGGACACATTCAAGAGCGGCTGAAGTTATATCAAGCAGGTAGCCCGTACCGTGAGGGACCGGCGCCGGTGCCATAATTGATGTCCACAACGGCCCCAAAGCAGGCGATCGCACAGCCTGCAGTGAATGTTTTGACGGCGGGTTTATCAATGACGATGTAGCCGCTGATTATTGTCTTTGTCATCGGTCAGAAGTGGTTTATAAGCGGAATCAAGTCCGATACGCTGCAAGAGGAACGAGGAGATAAGAGTGCATATCATTCAGAGGAATCCAACGCGCGAGCTTCTTCTGGAACTACAGCGCCGCGTGCCGGCAAGCCGGCAGTTCGTGCAGGAAGCGTTTACGTCGGAGCATCGTCGCCCTATCATGGTCAAGCTGAATGACCTCCGCGAAAACACGTTTTATCTGTTTGACGACATCACGGCGCGCGCGTTTTCCGATGCGGTCGTGGAATGGGGCGTGAGGCAGGGAAGCGGAAGACTGACACTGAGCTACTCGGCGTTTGGCGAGTTTCAAGCCCGGCAGCATCGCTTACGGCGTGTCGTCGGCAAGCTCGACCGCATCTGCGTGTTGTCGATTGGACAACCACTGAAGAGCCTGCCTTACGGGAGCGGGTTCGAGTTCTGCAACATCACGGGAAACCCGCTGACTCAGTACCGGATCGCCATGATGGAGGGGAGATTCTCGGCGTTGTTTATCTGTCGTGAGGATGGTCTGAGGTCCGCCGATAAGCAACGCAATCTTGGGTTCTTCACATGCGACAAAGTTGCGGTCGGGGAGTTTGCCGACGGCATCGCCATGGTCGTGCGCGGGCTCGCCAAGCGGCTGACGGCCTTCGAGCGGCTTGAGCTGTTGCACCGGACCACGCAGCGGGTCGCGCGCGAGTTGGAAAGTTATTCGCGTCGGATGGAACTGGTGGCACGCCGAGCGCAGCGGCGGCCAGATTTGCTGACACCGGCGCGCTTCAACCGTATCGTGGGGCAGGCCATTGTCAAGATAGAGCAACTCAAGGAGATTCCACGGCGGGCTTTGCGCTCGATCAACAGAACGAGAAGTTGACGCCCCGTCAGTTGGGCGTGACACCGCTGGTCGCTCGAATCACTGGCCAAAGAACGCGACGACCTGACGTTGATTGGCTACTGGGCTCACACGAGACGTGGCTTTCACGAGGCGTTGACCGAAAGCAAACTGGCCGCGTGGTTTGTGCGGCAGATCGGGCTTCTATACGCGGTGGAGAAGGCATTGCGCGAGAAGAAGGCCGGCCCGCAATTACGGGCTGCCATCCGCACATGGCAGAGTCGGCCCATTCTGGCACGGCTGCGGCGGGCGATGGAGTTGGTGCGGGGACACACTTTGCCGCAGGGTCTGCTGGGCCAAGCCATTGACTACGCGTTGAAACGTTGGGAAGCGTTGACGCGGTTTGTGGACGACGGGGCTTTGGAGATCGACAACAACTTCATCGAGAACGCCATTCGACCCAGTGCGCTTGGAAAAAAGAACTGGTTGTTCATTGGTCATCCGACCGCTGGGGAGCGCAGCGCGGTGATCTACACCCTGCTGGGCAGTTGCCGGCGGCAGGGAGTCAACCCGTTCGATTACTTGAAAGATTTGTTTTCTCGTCTGCCTGCGGCTAAAATCACGGAAATCAAACAGTTCACGCCAGCGGCGTGGGTCAAGACCAAGGCAAAAGAGCGGGCGGCAACCCGGTCCACTTAAGCGAAGTTCCTGCATTTTATGAACGCTGTTTGGGCTGAGGTCTGGTCATCGACAGATTTTCTGTCACATTCTTGCATTTCAAACCACTCCTTAAGCGAGTATGAAATTAGATGTCATGTCGGATGCCGAAACATTGGATGACGCCCGATTGGTGGAGTTGGGTCTGAATGGTGATCGCGACGCGTTTGGTCAGCTCGTAGCCCGTTATCAATCACCCATCTGCGCCCTAGCTTACAGCGCCTGCGGGGACATCTCACACAGCGAAGACCTGGCGCAGGAAACCTTCATTATCGCCTGGCGGAAACTCAGCGATTTGAAGGAACCCGCGAAGTTCAAGTCGTGGCTCTATGGAATCGCGAGAAACCTGATCAACAACGCCTTTCGCCAGCAAATCCGCAATCCCCTCGCCGCAGCCGAACCGTTGGACGAAAGCCTGACAACCGCCGCCACGCTTTCCAATCCGGCCGGGCAGGCCATCAGCAAGGAAGAGGAAGGAATTTTGTGGCGTTCGCTGGAACATATCCCGGAAGCCTATCGTGAACCGCTGATACTGTTTTATCGTGAACATCAATCCATTGAACGGGTCGCCGAAGTCATGGACTTGTCCGAAGAAGCGGCGCGGCAGCGATTGTCACGCGGACGAAAACTGTTGCAGGAACAAGTTCTCGCGTTCGTTGAAGGCGCACTGGAGCGAACAAATCCCGGACAGGCCTTCACGCTAGGTGTGGTGTCCGCATTGCCACACCTGACGGTTGCTGCCAGTTCGTCCGCCATCGGAAGCACGGTGCTGAAAGGGGGTGCGTCGGGAAAAGCCGTAGCCTCGGCGGGTCTCTTTGCAATCGTCACAGGTTTGCTAACGAAAGTTTTGCCCGTTGCGGCAGGAATCTGGATAACGCTGAAACTCCCGGAATCACAGCGTGAACGAAGATTCGCGTGCAAGCACCTTGCCTTGTTATGCATTGGAGGCTGGATCCTATTTCCTCTGGGACTATTCCTCTGCATTCACGCAGCAGGGGGCTACTGGGATGCACATCCTCAACGACTCACCATCTTTCTTCTCGGTTCCGGTTTTGGATTTTTTGCAGTCGTGGCGCCGACCTATTTGTTCTGGATAATTCGAACGCAAAACCGTACTATGAGAGAAGAGGCGAAACTGTCCGTTAATCCCCGCTTCATTTCACGATCCCAACCTTTCGAATATCGCAGCCCCCGGACATTCCTGGGTTTACCATTGGTTCATGTCCGTTTCAATTGTGTAGAAGGCGGTAAAACCCTTCCCGCTAAAGGCTGGATTGCAGTCGGCAACAGGGCTTACGGCATCGTATTTGCGGCCGGCACTATTGCCGTGGGTAGCATAAGCTGGGGCGCTCTCCCGGTTGGGTTGGTGGCGCTCGGAGGTGTTGGGATAGGTCTTTTTGCATTTGGAGCACTGGCCGTTGGGTTTGCGGCCATAGGTGGAGTGGTGGTCGGTTACGTCGCATTGGGCGGCGGCGCCATCGGGTGGCTGGGCGCGTCGGGAGGCGCTGTGTGGGCCCGTCATTTTGCCCTGGGAGGTGGTGCCATCGCCCAACACGCGAATGATCAAGCCGCTCAAGCCTTCATGCACGGCAGTGTTTTTTTTCGTTATGGATGGATCGTCCTTAACATTCTGATGGTCATGTTGCTGTTGCCGCCAGCGCTTGGCCTCTGGTTCAAACGATGGCGCGAACGCAAAGGTCAGGCGGCACCACCAACCCAATAATCTCTTATGCGTGATCCCACGTTCACAACATTCTTAGCCGGCATCGTGGCATCCTATGTTTTCGCCGCCATCGCCGACCCGGTGTCGGATCGAATCACCGTGACCATGCGGGGCCAGGGCCCGGATGTCGTGCTTATTCCCGGACTCGCCTCATCGAGCGCGGTGTGGGACGCCACGGCCACGCACCTTGAAGGACGCTATCGCCTGCATATCGTTCAAATAGCCGGGTTCGCCGGCGCGCCGGCGCGCGCGAACGCCCAGGGACCGGTAATCCAGCCCACGCTCGATGCCCTCGACGCCTATATCAAAACAAACAAACTAAAGTCGCCAAAAATCATAGGTCATTCTCTCGGTGGATTGATGGGCATGATGCTCGTCCTTCAGCATCCCGAAGATGTCGGCAACCTGATGATCGTGGATTCACTTCCTTTTTTCAGCGCGTTGTTCGGCGCGACTGACGCCGCTGCGGCAACGCCGCAAGCCGCCGCGATGCGTGACGCCATTCTCAACGAAACGCAGGATGCCTACGCCCAGGGCGAAAAACAATTCCTCCGCTCTCTCGTCAAATCGCCGGAAGGTCTTAAGGCGGCAACCGGATGGGCCATCGCATCCGACAAATCGGTCGTGGCTCGCGCCATGTTCGAGGACATGACGACAGACATTCGCCCGAGACTGCACGAAATAAAGACGCCAGTAACTATACTTTATCCCTGGGACTCTTCGACCGGCATGCCGCAGGCTGCCGTCGACGGGCTGTATCGGGATAACTTTGCTCCGCTACCGAACAAGACGATTGTGCGCATCGGCAATTCGTTCCACTTCATCATGCTCGACCAACCGAATGTATTCGCGGCCCAAGTGGACGCGTTCCTCAAGTGACTATCAGGCGCTCCGCATCCGCCCACTGGCCCGAGTTGCCGGGAAATCGCTGGTTGGCATTCTGGAATACGGTGGCACCACCCTGTTTTGCTTCAACCCCAGCTGTCTGGTTTTGAAGTGACCGGTGACACCACGCGCGGGCAATCAGACCCTTGAACCATATGAAAACCAGATGTAGCCCGTCAGACGCATACCGTACTCCTACGGCTGTTACTACTACTGCCCGCCTGTGGTGTACTACTATCCGCCGCCGGTGGTTTACCGCTGCTATTACTCTCCGCCGGTGTACTATTACCACTGCGGCGGTTACTACTGCTATTAACCACGCCTAGGCCGTACTGAGCGAGGTGAGGGACAAGCGGTAAAGCCGCGAGAGGTCGGGGTACAGTACCTTGCCGTGCACGAGGTTCAGCCCCGAGGCAATCGCTGAATTATCCCGTGCCGCCCGCTGGTAACCTTTGTTGGCGATTTCCAGGACGTATGGGAAGGTGGCGTTGGTGAGCGCCAGTGTCGAGGAGCGGGCCACGGCGCCAGGCATGTTTGTGACGCAATAGTGCACGACCCCGCTGACGACGTACGTCGGATGAGCATGCGTCGTCGGGCGTGACGTCTCAATGCAGCCTCCTTGATCGATGGCGACATCGACAATCACCGCGCCGCGCTTCATTTGTTTCACCAACTGACGACTCACCAGCATCGGCGCGCGAGCGCCCGGTCGAAGAACGGCACCGATCAGCAAATCCGCTTGCCGGACCTGGTCGCGAACGTTGTGCGCGTTGCTCATCAGCGTTTTCACGTTGGGCGGCATCACGTCGTCGAGGTAGCGTAACCGGTCCAGATTGACGTCGAGGATCGTGACGTCAGCGCCCAGTCCGGCCGCCATCTTGGCTGCATTCGCGCCCACGACGCCGCCACCGAGAATGACGACCTTGGCAGGGGCAACGCCGGGCACTCCCGCCAACAGCAGACCGCGGCCTTTCATCGGCTCCTCCAGGTATTTGGCGCCCTCGTGCACCGCCATCCGTCCCGCGATCTCGCTCATCGGCGTCAACAAGGGCAGCGAACCGTCGGGCAACTGGATGGTCTCGTACGCGATGGCGACGATCTGGCTGCGCAGGATCGCGTCGAACAGCGCTTTGTCCGCGGCAAAGTGAAAGTAGGTCAACACAATCTGCCCCGGCCGCAACCACGGAATCTCGGACGGCTGCGGCTCTTTGACCTTCACGATTAAATCGGCGCGACGGTAAATCTCCCTCGGCGCGGAAACGATGCGCGCTCCGACTGCGCGGTAATCGGTGTCGTAGGCGCCGCTGCCCTCGCCAGCGTGGCGTTCCACGAGCACCGTGTGATCGGCTTGGACGAGCGCTTCGCAATTCACGGGCAGGAGACCGACCCGGTACTCGTTGTTTTTGATCTCGCGTGGAACCCCGACGATCATAAATTCAGCGTGGCCGTCGGTTTGTCCTGACTTGAGACTGCCACCGCGACGTGGCTTGCTCCCACCTGTTGCAGCTTGCGGCTGACCACTTGTTGCGCCAGGTCGGGCCGATTGCAGTCACGACTCAAATGCGCCAGAAAAACGTGGCGCAACCGGTCACTGGCGACCTCGCCGGCCAGCGTGGCCGCTGCATCGTTGCTGAGATGTCCGTGGCGGCTCATGATGCGTTGTTTGAGTGACCACGGTCTTGCCGTGTCTCCTTGCAGCAGCTTGATGTCGTGATTCGATTCGAGTACGAGCGCATCCACGGCCCGGACGCGTTCTACGACCAGCTTCGTCGCCTGTCCCAGATCGGTCAATATCCCGACCGCGACCGTCCCGTGATGGATCTTGAATCCAACCGGATCATACGCGTCGTGCGGGACACTGAAGGATTCAACCACCAGATCGCCGATTTCGAAGAGGGCGCCGGTCGAAAAAAGCCGCCAGGAAATTTTTCTGCGGCCGTTGCACTCAGGATCGGTTGCGAACGCTTCCGCCGTAAGGCGATTGGCATAAACGGGGAACGGGCGTTGCTTGCAGAGCACGTGCAAGCCGCGCGTGTGGTCGCTGTGTTCGTGGGTGAGAAGGATCGCATCGAGTTGCTCGACGTTGCGGCCAATCAATTCCAGCCGCTGCGTGATCTGTCGGCTGCTCAAACCGGCGTCCACCAGAATCGTCGTCGCCTCCGTTTCGATCAGCGTGCAATTGCCTGCGCTGCCGCTTCCGAGAACTGTGACTTGCATCCCCACGAGGGCTCATTTTACACGCTACGATACCCGACTCAAGCAGGATTCGGCATTTTTGGTCTTTTACTTGCTGAAAACGGGGGTTATAGTTGCGCGAGAAAGGTGACAGATAGGAATTAGTGCCAATGGTTCAAGGTCCAGGGTTACATCAAGTCCAGCGACTGTCGCTGCAGCAGATTCTGGCGCCGCAGTTGCAGCAGAGTCTGCATCTGCTCCAGGTACCGACGCTGGAACTAAACGCCTTGGTGCACGAGGAACTCCAGCAAAACCCGCTGCTGGAAGAAGTGTCCAAGGACGAGCCACGCGTTGAAGTGGATGCCGAATCGGAAACCGACGCAGCAACTGCCGCGGCCAAGGAAGACCAGGATTTCAAGCAGGAGTTTGAAGTTCTCTCCAAGCTCGACGACGAATGGCGCGAGTATTTTGCCCAGACGAGTTCTTTCCGCGGCCGGTCGCCCGAGCAGGAGGAACAACGTCAGCACTTCTTCGACTCCATCGTTCAGCAGGAGTCCCTGCAACAGCATTTGCTCCAGCAACTCCATTTCATGGGAGTATCCGACGAGGATCGGAAGGTGGCAGAGTTTCTTATCGGCAGCATCAACGACGACGGCTACTTGCGCACGCCGCTTGAGGAACTTGCCGTCAGTTCGGGGCTTCCGTTGGAACAATTGCAGAAAGCGATCGAACTTATCCAGACGTTCCATCCTGTCGGGGTCGGGGCGCGCGACCTGAAAGAGTGCTTGTTGATCCAACTCGATCGGCTCGGCAAATCCGAATCCATCGAAGCGGTCATTGTCAATCAGCATCTCGATGATTTGGGCCATAAGCGTTTTCCCGAGATTGCGCGAGCGTTGGGATTGACCGTCGAGCAGGTCCAACGGATCTCCAACTTCATTTCCACGCTCGAACCGAAACCTGGTCGGATGTTTTCCACCGAGCAGCAACAGTACGTCGCCGCAGACGTCGTGGTGCAGCTGGTGAGTGGCGATTATGTCGTGTTGCTCAACGACGAGCAGATCCCGCACTTGCGAATCAGCAACACGTATAAAGAGCTTATGGCCAGCGGGGACAAACCCAGCGAGGCCAAGGAATACATCCGCGACAAGATTCGCGCCGGCAAATTCCTGATCAAAAGCATTTATCAACGCCAACAGACCATTTACAACATCGCCAAGGTCATTGTGGACCGCCAGCGCGAGTTCCTCGATAAAGGGATTTCCTGCCTGAAACCGTTGACGATGGCGCAAGTGGCGGAAGTTGTGGGCGTCCACGAAACCACGGTCAGCCGCGCGGTTGCCAACAAATACATGCAGACGCCGCAGGGGCTGTTCGAGATGAAGTATTTCTTCACGCCCGGGTTTGAGACGGCTTCGGGTGTGGCGATGAGCAACACCAGCGTCAAGGACGAGATTTCCCAGTTGATCGAGCGCGAAGACCCGACCAAGCCGCTTTCCGATCAGGAAATCGTCGCAATTCTGAAGGAAAAGGGCATACCCATCGCGCGCCGCACCGTTGCCAAGTACCGCAACGAGTTGAACATCCTGCCTTCCAATCTCCGCAAACGTTACTGAGCCGTGGCGGAAGCTGCTAATTCCGTCTCGTGCACCGCCTCATAGATGACCCGGCGATGGCTTGCCACGAATACAGGTCTGACCCTGACGACATCACAAACACTAAAATGACGAAGCCCATGTGCTTCCACGACGCCATGCGCTAGATCATTGTCGTCGCATTGTTGTTCTTAACCAACAGAAAACCATTTTCTGCGACGCGATCCGAAGGCAACCGCACAAGCCAAGCCAGCGGCTGCGAGCGCGAACGTCGTCGGCTCTGGGATAACCACTGCCGACATTGCTGTCAGATCATCATAGTAGCTGCGGTCGCTTCCGTAACCCACAGCGAAATCGATAGTATCACCCGCGCCGAGAACGAGGTTGGTGGAAAACGAGGTCGGGGTGCCGAACCCAAAAACGTCGCCATTGAAGATTGATGTGCTGTTATCAAGCACATGCACATCGGCCGAATCGCCGTCCTGATCCGCGCCTGCGAAGCTTGCCGCGATGGAATAGCTTCCCGCGAGAGGCGCAGTCCACCGCACTATGGAATATTCGCCGTTGGCTCCCGGATGAGCGGCCATCTGTCCCGCCTGCAATACCTGATGGGCATTGGCAACCGTAATCGTATTCGTCGTTCCGTTATGCGCCACATAGGGATACAGATTCGTGTAGGTCCAAATATTGAAACCTGCATTGAGCGCAGGCGTCGTGTATAATTGGAGAGATGATCCCAAGTTGGTCGACCAACCATAGCTCCATACACCGTTCGGATTGGTGTTGGTACTGAAGTCGGCTGCAGCATCGTAAGCCACAGCCGAGCCTGCTCCAACGCCAAGCGCGACTACGACGCTAGCGACGAGCAACACCGCGGGCCTGAGGCTGTCAACCCATATGCATGATGTCTTTGAATTCATGTGCATGACCCTCCGGTTTGTTTGTGTTTTTTCCTTTAGGGTGGAATCCAAGGCAGGGATAGAGTGTAGGCTGACATCTAGCCGGAACTGTAAGCCTGACCGATGGTTCACCTCACTAAGCGGCATCAACTAATGGATTCTCACGCAAATGTCAAGCAAATAATCGCGCAGTGTCTTAACTTGAACAATTACTCTTCATAAGGGGCTCTGCCGGGTTCACATCTCTTATTTCTGCAAACCAGTTTCGGATTACTCCACCGAGCGGCTCAGCTTTTTGTCATGCTGCAACCGTTAATGGGTGACCCTGCTTGCTTGCTGCGAAGCGCCGAGACTGTCAATAATTAGACCTGACCCCGGTTCCTTATTTTTCCTTGAGGGGTTGAATGGAATTCAGCATTGTCTCAATCGCTTTGATGTCGGATTCCTTATTTGGGATAGCGCCCTCATTATTCAGAAGAGATGCGCCGGCCGCGACAACATCTCCATTGGGTAGTTTAGTATCTTTCCGAAAGCAGAGATACTCATTTCCATCTGGCGGATGCTTCATCCCAGTTCGAGTTGCAACTGTTTCTTGGAATGACAATGGACTTGAACTAAATGGAATGGCACCGCACAAAGAGTGCTTACCATTTAGAAACGCCTGAAATTGCTTCTCTGAGAAGCGTACTAAGTAGAATTCCAAGGCATGTCCCGGTTCAGCTAGCCCGCCTCCTCCAATAGGATGCAACGCCAAGACGACCATACCCTTGTCTTGGCTTGAAACACCCTCATCGGCGTGTATCTGGTATCTCCCCCACATTCCCTTAGGCTGTTGAGGGATGTCCATAGAAATTCCAAGACCAAGGAAATTGGTTGTCACAAGGTCCTGCAATGGCGTTTTGACAAGACCGGTTCGTTCTGAGCAACCGTGTAATGCAGTCATAAACGTCAGAGAGGTGACTAGCACCGCTCCCCTTAGATTCCTGTGCGATACATCCATCAATGTTTTGATCTTCATTCGAATCCTTCCGAGGTATGATTGAACGTCCTTCAATCAAAATCCCATATTTGGCCAAGATATCGTAACTCCGCTGCTGGTGTAGCTGTAGTAACCAGATGATGGTATTTCTTCAACAGGCGACGTTGAAGCACTTGGCAGCAATACGGAAACTGTGTTTTTCACCGTGAGAATTGCTAATGCAACGACATAGGCATCTTGAGGAAGCGAATACTGGTCTAGAAGTCCCCCATTTCCTGCTCCTCCATTGATCTCACTCCAATTAATTGAGCCCTTATCTGCATTTCCGATAATACTCTTCGCCCACGATCCGCAGTTATTAACAATAAAGCTGTAAGGTCCTTGGTCTTCGCCGCCTATATTCGCTGAATTGACGGCCTTCTTAAACAATGCAATTTGATCACATTCTGTCTTTGTCACAAGGTATTTCTTTGCTGATCCGTTTTCTATCGGTCGTATATCAACGCCATAGTCATCAATAATCACGACTGAGCTGACTGTCACAGACACACCAAGTAAATTATCCTCGGATGATTTTGTTTGGACTTCTAACGGGTGAAATGAAAACGTGTGCCAGTTGGCATTGTTATAGCCCAACCGAGTTATAGCTTGCGACCACAGGTTTCCCATGTGGTTATTGTTGAACGCAAGATACACGTGACCTACATTGGGAAAGAGCTTGTTTAGGAAGTCCCACGGTGGATCCAGATGGAGCGGTCTATATGCTACAAATACATCTTTTCCTAAGGCATCCACATATCGAATTGGGTTATCGTTTACCACACGGTACAAGTTGGCTCCGCCTCGTTCCCCAACTGGGTCTCGGCTCAACCATCTCCCCGTGCTTGGGTTGTAGTAGCGGAAGCCGTAGTACAACAATCCTGTCTCCGCATCGGCGTACTTGGTGCTGAAGCGGAATGGATTCAGGCTCGCTGCTGAGCTTGTGGCACGGAGGAGCTCGCCGAATGGGCCATATTCGTACTGAGCACTCACCGATCCGCTGTCAACGTCCAGCAACGCTGTGACGTTGCCATTCCCATCGTACGAAACAAAGTGGGTGGTGACTGGTGATTCGTGAGTGGTCACACTCAAAAGCCCGCCGACGCCCCCAGCGCGTTGCATGCTGCCGCTGAGGTCGGTTCCCCACGTATAGGAGCGGACGAGCGAGCCGCTCGTCCCTACCTCGGCCACAAGGTTCCAACCGTCGTACACGAAACGAAGGTCAGAAGCCAGGAACCAAGTGCCAGAAGTCCAGTTCGACACGACCTTGGAAATACGACGAGACTGAGAATCATAACCAAATAACAGTTTCTGTCGCGCCACCGAGGCCGCTCCCACCTTGTTGGTATCAGTCTCCATTGAGATGAGCCGGTTCTCGCCGTCCCAACTGTAAGTCCAGCGGCCATCGTTGGTCAGGTTGCCATCTTCATCATACGTGAACTGCTCCGGCGACTGGGCCACAAAAGCGCTGCCGGTGCGGCTGCTCACGATGTCTGGTTGGTTCGTATCCCCGCCGCTGTTCTTCAGCACGGCCACTGCCATTAACTGCGTGCATACGGCGCTGGCGGCGCTGTTGACGGACAGCTCTTTCGCGAAGTATTCGCCATGCCGGTTCACGGGTTGCAGGTTCACCGTTACAGTCGCGTTGCTTGCGGCGCTGCCGATCTCCCAGATATAACCAAGAACCGTTCGCTGCGTGTACTGGTTCAGCGAGTTGGCGGTGTATGTGCCCGCGTTCTCGTTGGCGGTCGCGCTCTGCCGGTTGCCGATGTTGTCGAACGAGTAGCCGAACTGCTGACCGGAGACAGCCGTATCATCCGACCAGTATTTCTGACCGCTGGTGACTTGGCCCAGTGTGTCATACTGGTAAATCCAATACGAGCCGTCCGCCAGTACCGCCTGCGTGCGCTGGTTGGCGGCGTTGTATTGATATGCGAACGACGACACTGGCGAGACGCCCACGCTACTGCTGATCGAAGTCAGTCTGTTCAGATTGTCGTAAGACTTCGTCGTGGTCATCTTGGTCGCGCTGCTGGTCTTGAACACGACATTACTGACGAGCGCGGAATTCGGCAAGTACGTATACGTAACGCTGTGTGTTCCATCCGATAGCAAGGAAAGACGCGAGGCATTGTCATATCCATAGTTGAGTGACAAGTTCGCCGCACCGAGTGTTGAGCGCCGCAAGAACGAATCGTACGAGTTTGTAATGACCACCCCGCCATTGGGAAACGACTCCGTGAGCATCTGGCCTGCGTCATTATAGGTGTAGGAAGATGTGTTCATGCCGAAAGTGACGCTGGTTTTGCGCACTCGTCGGTCGTAGGTGGACACGACAGAAGGCGTGTCGTCCGAATAGGTGATCGTGCCGAGGTCGCCCGCATTATTATAAGCGTAGGAGGTCGTCGTCCCGCGCACCCACGTGCGCTTGAGTAATCTGCCGGCGGCGCTGTTGCTGTAGGTCACACTGCTATTATCGGCGTAAGTTTTGGATACGAGAAAACCTCGATTGGCGTCGTAATTCCAAGTCGTTGTCGCGCTTTCTCCGGTCGGGTAGTTCCGCCATGTGCTCATCGTCTTCATGCGACCGGCATAATCGTACGTGTACGCGACCGGATACGTGCGCGCGCCGGAGTTTGTTGCCAACTCGCCCGTGGCGCAATAAGCGAAGTTAACCATTCCATTGTCGGGCAGCGTCACGCGCGTCTGCCTTCCCAAGCCATCATAGGAATACGAGGTCGTCTGACCACCGGCCGACACCGATGCCGTCCGGTCAGCATTGTCGTAGCTGAAGGTTGTCGCGCCAGTGCGGGCATCGGTCTGCGTGAGCAATCGTCCGTGAGGATCGTAACTGTAGGTTGTGCCTGCTATCTGCGCATCATCGCTGCCGTACTGCGTGGCCGAAGAAATCTGCCCATTCTGGTATTGGGTGACCGTGTAGGAGCCATCGGGATTGGTGGCCGTGACGGTGCGACTGCCATTCCCATTGTAAACCGTCTGCACCACGTTCGTCAGACCGTAGCTGACGGTTGACGAATAGAGTCCGTCGTTGCGAGCGTCGGCGACCGAAGCCGGGACCGGCTCGCTCTCGCTCCATATGTACGTGCTGGTACGGCGAAAGATACCTGCGCTGGTTTGCACAACAGCAGTGGCGTTACTGGTGATTCTATCCGGACCGGAACCCTCGATCGAGCCGTTCTGGTTCATGTCAATCGCCGTGGTCACCAACTCACCCTTGGCGTTGTAGGAGAAGAGTGTGGTCACGCCGTCGGGATCGAGCTGCTTCACCAATTGCCCTTGGTTGTTGTAGTAGGACTGGCTGGACGAGCCGTCTGCATAAACGACTTTGTAAGGTCGCCCAGCAAGATCCGTATAAGTCTTGCTCCACTCGCTCGTATCGCCACCGTTGGCATCAAGATTGATTTCCTGCATGTAGGAACCATTGGAGTCTGTTCCGTATACATAGCGCACACCATGCACTGCTGTGCCAGTGACGCTCAACAACTGGCCGTCCTGGTAATAAGTCTCGATCCGCGTGGTGCTGTCGGGATACGTGGCAGTCTTTATCCTGTGCCCGTTCGAGTCAATTATCTCGCTGTAGCTCGTCGTGTTCGTGACGCCATCGGTTGACGAGGTCAATCGTCCGGCCACATCGTATGTCGAGCTATTCAACGTGATCGTCGAGTTGTCCGTTCCGATACGCACCGTGCTGAGAACATTTCCAGCAGCGTCGTAATTGTTGCTCGTTGTGATCCCGGCGCGTGTGGTAGTAGCCAACCGCTTCAGCGCATCATAAGCATAGGCAGTTGTGTTCCCTTCTCGATCAGTTGTAGATGAGATGCCGCAGCACCCGTAGACGTTGGTTACGGACGTTCCATCCGAATAATTGATCTGAGTTGCCCGGCCGAAATCGTCAATCGAGACGGCTTCGCTCCATGCAAGCAGCGTATCGTTTTCATCCGTAATGTCGTGTGTCTCTTCACGAATTGTTACTCCCGCCTGGTTCGCTGTGGTTACAGTCTTGGTGCCATTTGCAATGGCCGTACCGCCACCGTTCGGTTGGCCGGTAGACACCGTCGTGATTAGATTGCTGCCACCGCCTGACGGGACATACTGATATTGATAAATGCTCATCGTCCCATCGGGTCGGATGATGCTCTTCACCCTGCCCTCGAACAGGCCGCCCAAATAGGTCCATGTGGTGGTCACCAAGTTCGTGGGGTTATCCCAATCTGCGTTTGGTGTCATGGCTTGAATGTCGCGCACCTCGCCAGGTCGATACACCGTGTAGCGACGCGAGATTTCCTGTTCTTGAATGGTTTCAACAGTCGTTACGGCGGGATCACCTGTTCCATAAGTCGTGGTCGTCACATGACACTGACCATTGCAATCGTCTAGAGGAGAATCTTCAAACTGAGCATCCACTTCGATCGTCCGTCCCAAGGAATCGTATTGATACTTCTCCCAGGAGCCACTTGGCTCCACCACCTGCTTTAGGTGCGAATAATTGTCGCCGTCATTCTCTCCATCGTCGTAATAACTCCATGTCGTGGTCAGTGCCGCGCCGTCGGGATCGACGACTTTTTCAACAACCTCCTCACCCCAGGGAAACACATGGAACGTCTGCTGTTCCTTGTACAGTACGTTCTGTCCAGTGCCGTCCATGATGGTGTAAACATCGGTTCGGTTTATCTGGTACTCATCCCACGTCGAAGAGACCGATTCTTGACGCAGGCCATTGCCTGTGGTCAGCGTCCATTTCTGGTCTTCGTCGGACCATGTGAAATCACTCACCTTGCCAGTTTCCCCACCCGACTCGGTCACCCGCAATTGGTTGAACGTGGTGCCGCTCTCGTCCGGATTCGCTACTCCAATCGTCTTGAAAGGACTGCCTGTTGGCTCATAAAGTCCAAAGCTGTTCTGAGTGCCAGCATCAGCGACGGTGTAAAACCGGATTTCGTACTGTCTGCCGGAGAGCGGGACAATATCCACCAAGGCTTGCGAATTCAGCACCTGCCGTAGCACGCCATTGGTCCCGCGGAGAACTCCACTCTCCGGCGAGGTGTGATATTCGATGGCTGAAGGCGTGCTGAGACTTGGATCAGGGCGCATGGCATGCAAGCTCAATTGACCTGCGGATTGTCCAAGCGAATCCATCCCCAAGCCGACATTCACATCCAAAGCCTCACTATCACGGTCCAAGGAAGCCGAACCGGTTCCGGGGGCGCACACATCTCCATTGCACGTGGTGCACGGCTGGCAGTCTGCAATGCTGTACTGGAAATCCGGTGCGACGATGATTACCTGACTATAAAGAAGCCATCCTCTAAAAGGGATCGGAGTATCACTGCAATCAGGAAAGGGGGGCATAAAACCGCCCAAGACAGAAGATCCCCACTGCGTCCCTGGTGCCGCCGATTCAAAATAATAGAACTTGAAATCCACTGGGACTGGCGGGTGATCTCCCACCAAGCCCAGGCTTTCGAGATCAGGGGGTTCAAGTGCGATATAGCAACGCGCAGAACCTGTAAAACGTGTCAAATCCGCATAAACGCGCCCGCGAGTACTGTCGACGTCCGCGCCCGTCCCGAGACCCTCACAAGCTCCTACCCAAGAGCTGACACCGATATGGAACCATGGCGTCTCCTGCCAGTTGTTGCCCCAAAAACCTTGTGCGCGGGATTTGTGGGCTCCAAGGGACCAGCTTACACTCCAATCCAATGTGACGGGCTTGTACCAACACTTGGGATTAGGATCCAACTCGGGAATGACGAAAGGATCTTCAGTCCAAGGAACTTTCAGCTTGTTGCCGTCTAAGTAAGCTCCGCCTGTATTTACATGGACGTGCGGATCAACGTCGCCTGCCACCGACGCTTGCGCATCGCCACCTGAAACGTCCGCCTGGTCACAACCCAATTCGAACGTTCCTGAACATGGATAACC
>Ga0187858_10001825_pt1 | contig 22879 bp, 21 predicted proteins | sample June2016WEW_8_15_FD_133015 | JGI IMG/M metagenome (GOLD analysis project Ga0187858, IMG submission 133015) | Peatland microbial communities from SPRUCE experiment site at the Marcell Experimental Forest, Minnesota, USA - June2016WEW_8_150 | ecosystem: Environmental > Terrestrial > Soil >...
AACCAGGGAGGCTGCTCGCACCCGACGCCAACAAGTCGAACGGGCGATCTCCTAAGGTTGGTATCTTCCCGCTCCAGATCTATGCGAAACAGTATGCCTGGCGCCGGCCCGGGCCAGCGGGATTCGAGAGGCTCCAGCGCAGGACTAATGATAGGCGCAAAACCGGTGGCGATCGCTTTTCGGTCACGCCTTCAATCTGGGAGGGAAGTACGTGCCTCTATCCTGTATCGCAGCCGGCGATCCGTTTGCCGCGCGTCAGCAATTGCCGCAAGCTACTTCTTGCCGCTCTCAAGCTCCGCCAACTGCTGCTTGGCCCATGAGTTATCCGGATTGGCTTCCAGAATCTTCTTGTAGTCCTGGATCGCTTTCGATGTGTCGCCGCTGGCCCGATGCGCCATGGCTATCAGGTTGCTTCCCCAACCCGATAGCGGGTTGTTGGCTTCCATGTTTAGCTCCATCATGGCTGCAGCTTCCTTGCCTTTGTCCTTAGCGAGCAGGGACTCCGTCAGTAAGTTCAAAGATGTCTCGCTGAAATCGTACTGGGCGCCGCCGTAGTACTCCTTTTTCAGATCGCGATAGAGTGCCACAGCCGACGAGATATCCTTTTTCTCCAGCGTTTCGGCCAACACCGCCTGGAGCGTTCGGGGCCGGTTCAGCCCGCGATGGCAGGTGAAGCATTCCACTTCTACCGAGGGCGTCCCGCCCAGCTTGCCGATGTAGTCCGCGTTGATGGCTGCCACGATCCGGAGCATCACACGGGCGGACCTCTTGGGTTCCTTTTCGTCCCCGGCGAAATTCGCGCCATCCGGCTTCCCGTCCTTCACGGAGTGGCAGTATTCGCAGCGCACGCCCAGGCTGAATGCGAAGCCGCGCATGATGCGCGTGAGATCCGTTCTTGAGATGTTCTTGGGCAGCACTTGCAGGTTCCTGAACTTTTCGGGGATTTGAGCGCCCAGTGGAGCCGCCAGCAGCAACCAGATCGAAAGCAGTGTTTTGTGAGACATCCTTTGATCGTGCATTCACGGCAGCCAGTCTTCAATGGATGGAGCCTAACTTGTTTCTAGATCGATAACCGATTCCAAACAGAGGATTTGTCGGCAGAGATCAGTGGCGATGGACGATCTCAGTGGCGCGCTGGCACAGCCATCAATCCTTCCACTACAAACAACTCCGAAAGATTGCGGCGGAAAGAATAAACCATGGTCCGCTCGTCCGCGGAGAGCACCACCGGCCAGATGGTGTTGACGCCCGCCAAGTCCGACGGGGCGATCTCCTTCCAGGGCGTCGTTTTTCCGGTCGCGAGATCCACCCGGAGGAGCTTCGCTGGAACGCCGCCTGTCTGCGCCAGCAGCGATTTGCCCGACTTGCTCCAACGCAGCACTCTCGCCCTGAATTCAGTGGCGATCACCTTTAGGTCGCCCCCGGCGGCAGGCAACAGCACGAGTCTCCCCTCCGCATCCACACCGGCAATGAGCGTGCCATCCGGCGAAATCGCGGGATGCTCAAGGTAGGCGCTACTGTTCACAAGCGCCGGTTTGCTGCCGTCGAGCGCCTGTATGAAGAGGCTCAGAGGGCCGCCCGAAAAGCTGCCGCCCACCAACAGCCGCTGGCCGCTGGGGAAAAAGCGCGCCCAGTCATATCTGAGCCCGTGTCCGGAAAGGGTGCGCGACTGGCCCGGCGTGAGCGGCACGAGGTTCAAGCGCGTCTGATCGCCGTCCGGCATGGTGACAGCCTCACTTCCATCCGGCGAGAGGGCCATCGCATAGCCATCCCCTACGCGCATGGCACTGGAGGCCGCACGCCAGATGTAAACCGCGTGATGCGCGCCACCGCCTTCTCCGGTTTCGTCAAAGAGGATCACCCGGCCATCCTCGGAAATATCTGTTACGTGCGAAAAATCGAACCAGGAAAGGTCTTTCTCTTTGGTGTCCCCGTTGAAGGTGCCTGTCATCATCACGCGCAACTGTTCGCGTGAAATCAGAACCCTGCCGGAACGGGAGATGTCACGGAGCGTCAGGGGACTAAGTAAGGATGCAGCCAGGCGTACCTTGCCCGTGAGACTGACCGCGTAAAGCGACCGGATGGCGCCGGTGCGGGCGGCGGTAAACCAAACTTCCCGTCCGGACGGCGCCCACGCCAGACCATCGGCGCTGGCCCAGCCACCCGATAGCGTACGTACGGCCCCAGTGGCATCCACCACCATAACGCTGCCTCCGTCGTCGCCACGAATGAGATGTTCGATGAATGCCACCTCCTTGCCGGAAGCCGATATGCGAACATCCGAAAGCCATCCGGAGGTATGAAAGATCGGATGGCCACGCGGAAACTCGATCGTGACAGGCCACATGTTAGGCCGAATGACGGCCATCGTCGCGCCGTCCGGCGACCAGTCGGCGCAGCAAACGTTGCGATCCAGAGGCAGGGGCGCGCCGCCGTTTAGTGGCACGCGCACCAGACCATCCTCCTTCGGATCGTTATAGGTCACCAACGCCAGTTCCCCGGAGTGGGAAACTGAAGCCAGCGCCGATCCGCGGAATCCCAAAAGCCGCGATTCCGGGCTTAGAGTGTTTGCCACATAGAGTGCGCGCTCGCCAGGCAGTTCGCCTGCCGCGTAGATCACGCTCTCGCCGTCCGGCGCGAAGCGCGCGGCCTGGATGAAAAGCCGGCGAAACGTGACTTCATGAAACGCGGGCTGCGGAACCGGTCTCGGGCGCAGCCAGAACACCAGCCCTAAAGCCAAGAGGAGACCTGCGGCGACTCCGATCAGCCACCTGCCTGACGGCCGCTGGCGAGCCTCGCTTGGTACGGGAGCCACCACCGCCGCTTCCTCCGCGGGCGGCGGGGCTTCACTGACCGGCGCCAGGAACTGGTAACCGCTACGGGCCAGCGTTCCAATATAACGGGGATGCTCGGCCGAGTCGCCCAGGGCCAACCGCAGCCGGTTGACCGCCGTGTTCAAGCCGCTCTCGAAGTCCACGAAGGTGTCGGCCGCCCACAGCCGGTCCCGTAGTTCTTCCCGCGCAACCACTTCTCCGGGTCGCTCGAGGAGCGCCTGGAGCAACTGCAGCGGTTTGCCCTGCAACCGGATTTTGATCCCGTGTTTCCGAAGTTCGCCGGCGCCGGGCCGGAACTCGAAGGTGCCGAATCGGATGACACCATTATTACGGTTATCGTGCATCTGGCAGTTCGCGGACCCCTCTAACGCTTTTATACATCGTAGCGCGAACCGCGTATCGCTGCAGAATTATCCATTACGAGGATGATGCCGAAAGGGGTTGTCGGGGGATATGCGCCAAACCTCAAGCTCCGAAAAACCGAGGACAAAAGTGCTGGCCCGGAGGTTCTCCCTTTCGGAAATAGGCTTGCCGAGTTCGGTCATCCTGCACGGTGTTGGCGCTTGCCGCCAATGTCACAAAATGCCGCACCCCAGTGGGGGGCCTAAAAACGCGCCCGCACGCAATCGAATCCATTGTTGGCGGATTCCGCGAGCGCTTCGGCGGGTACACCCCGCGCGGATGGCCTCCCGCACCTCGGGTATACGGCTGGGGTGGCGCAAGTGCTGGCGCTATCTCCACGGGGCTGGGGCGAGCCAGTCAAGCGGGTAGTCGCCGATTGGCGCCCCGGGAGGCGCGTCGGGCGCGGGCATGGGACGCGCCGGGTCGGCCGAGCGTTCCAGAAACCGCTTGATGTCGGCCGCGAGCAACATCCGTTGAGCCTGTTCGGGTTCGCTGGCGACTGCCTCGCTGCGCAGCCGCGTTGCGAGTTTCGACAGCTTCAGCGTAGCGATGGCGCGCACCTGGCTGTTCGGCGCGCCGGTAGCAAGCCACATCACCCGATCCACAAGCACGCGCTCTTCGGCGCGCCGCACTTCGGCCTCGTATGCGTTGGCCAGGGGAGCGTCGAAGATCGCCTTCGTCAGCCGATCGATCACTTCTTCCAATCCAGGCAGCGACGGATCTAAGGCATGCTGCGCGACCATGCGCGCCGCACGATCGAGCTGCAGCGTGAACCCAACCGTCACGTCCGACGCTACGGTCGCCGGGCTGAGCGGATCGAAGCCGTCGCCGGTGGTCCGCGGGAATAGCTCACGATGCCGCCCGTACCCTGGCGGCCGCGGCGGAATCGCATCGAGCACCTGCTTCGGCACGGTCAATTCCGAGGGGTTCAGCGTGTTCGCGAGCGCCTCCAGCGCCTTGCGCTGGTTGGCGGCCGTCTCCCACTTCAGCGGCGTGCGCCCGTCGCCGCGCATCGCGTAGATATAGTCGATGCCCGCCACCATCGACGCGGCCGACTCCACCGAGTAGCGGTGATACATGAAGATTGGCGCCAGCGGCTCCTCGATCGTCGCCATGGGCGCGCCGTTTCGGATCGTGTGCTCGCCCAGGCGATTCAGCGCGGCGCGCCGCACCTTCATCATCCGATTCAGCTCGTCGGCTTGATTCACACCGTTGGACCACTGGTCCGCGCGCGGGTGGGCGTCCGTATCCTGGTTCGTCAGGTAGCGCAGATCTTTGGACCAGGCGTCATTGAGAATCTTGGAGAGCGCTGCCTTTTCGTCGCCGGGTAGCAATACCCGATAGCCATAATCGATCGCCACCTTGTCCCACTCGCCGATGTGAGCCGGATAAGCCTGCGAGATGTCGATCGTGCCGTCGTCGCGAAGCTTCTCCTGAGGGTGCGGATAATCCATCACCGAAATCCATCCCTGCGTGCTGTCGTAGTAGTTGTGGCCGAGGCCGAGCGTGTGGCCTACTTCGTGCGCCGCCAGTTGCCGGATGCGCGCCAGCGCGGTCTCATACAGGATGGCGGGCTTTTCGTCGCCGTTGGTGTAGGGCGAAAGGAGGCCCTCGAAGATCAGGTAATCCTGGCGGTCGCGCAGCGAGCCGAGCGTGACCGTCGCCTTGACGATCTCGCCGGTGCGCGGATCGGCGACTGTGCCGCCGGAGCTCCAGCCGCGGGTCGAGCGGTGCACCCAGTTGATCATGTTGTAGCGGATGTCCATTGGGTCCGCGCCTGCGGGCAGCACGTCCACTTTAAACGCGTTGCGAAAGCCGGCCGCTTCGAACGCCTGGTTCCACCAGCTCGCGCCTTCGATCAGGGCCTTGCGTACATCTTCGGGCGCGCCTGGATCTACCCAATATTGGATGGGCTTCACCGGCTCGCTGACAGCCGCGTCCGGATCCTTCTTCTCCAATCGGTGGCGGTGCAGATAGCGATGCACCATGGGCTCGCCGATGGGCGTGCTGTAATCCACGAACATCAGGCCGCCGTAGCCGGCGCGCGGGTCGTCTTCCCGCGGCTTATAGTTGTTGTCGGGAAGCTCGACCAGCGAATAATGCTCGCGGAGAGTCACCGCCTCGGCCGCCGGGGTAACGCTCGAGACGGTGCCGGAAAAGAGTCCGCCGCCGAATGCGCCGCGTCCGCCCCTGCCGCCGGCCGGAGCCGCGCCTGGCGTCGAAAACTGCATCGGAGGCGGCCCTTGGACGGGCCCTACGAAACCGCCGCCGCGCTCGCCGGCCGTCTCATTGGCGAACGTCAGCGTGACTTCGATTTCGGTGTTCTTCGGAAATGCCTTCGTGCGCGCCATGTAGACCGCGCTACGCGCGCGATCCACGCGATAGGTTCCGGGGACCAGCGCGCCGCCCGCGCCGTGACCGTCGCGCACCACGAAATCGGTGGCATCCACCAGTACGCGGCCGTTCGATTCGGCCGCCACGGTGAAGCCCCACAGCACCGATTTGGCGAACGAGTCTTCCACCGATCGCCGCTCTTCCGGATTGCCACTCGACGAGCGGAACGATTCGTTGTGCTGTACCAGAAGCACCTTGGGCCCGATGCGTTGGAACGAAACCAGCCGGCCGCTGCCTTCCTGGCCGCGATCCAGCCCGACATCGTTCGATCCCAAACCGGCAGCGAGTCCGGTCGTATACAGAAACTCATTGTCAAGGCGCGAAATTTCGAGGTAGAGATTGCCGCTGCGATCATCCCAGTAGAGCGGAAAATAGCCGTCCAGTTTCTGCATGGTAGCCACGCGCTCCTCGATTGAGGGCGTTCGGCCGCCCGCGGCCTGCGCTCCATCCCGCCCCTGCTGCGCGCCAAGCGGCAAAAGGGAGAAGGCGACACAAAAAATGGCTCTGAACGTGGGAGTTCGAAACATGCTGAAGATCCTCAGGGTCTTATTGTAATCGCACCGCCGAGGACCAAGAGGATGCACGACCGGATGCGGCGCATCCTCGGGGTTCCGGGTGAAGACAAGTTCTACCGTTGGACGGGCGGCAAAACCGGACAACGAAATCGGACGTAGGGTCTCCATTTCTTGCCAACATAAATCTATTGAATCGTTCGGTTTCGAGCGACGACAGTTCGCTGTATCCAGCATCTCCCGGGTGTCGTTGGCGGAGGCGGCCTTCTCGCATCTGGCGCCAGTTGCAAGCGGCGCGCTGAACGCGATGGCACGACTGCCCGCATTCACCAGCGACCGAAAATCGGCTACAATATCCTCGGGAGCTACTTGCAACCATGTTGCAGACTCTGATCATCACCCTCCGCGAGGGAGTCGAGGCCGCGCTGGTCGTCGCCATCGCCATCGCCTACCTGCGCAAGATCGGCCGCCGGGATCTCCTGCCCGCTGTCCACCGCGCCTTCGGAACCGCTGTCATTGCTAGCTTTGGCTTCGCTTGGCTGCTCTCCAGACTGCACCTCGGCGAGGATGCCTACGAGGGTTGGACCCTCCTCGTAAGCGCCGTTTTCGTGCTCACCATGGTGCTCTGGATGAACCGCCACGCGCGCGGCTTGAAGGGTGAAATTGAAACTCAGTTGCAACAACGAAGCGGCGCCGCCAGCCGCTGGGGCATCTTCTTTTTCGTCTTTCTGATGGTCTTCCGCGAGGGCGTCGAGACCGTCCTGATGCTCATGGCTGTCAAGATCGACACCTCCGGAGTGCTCGATATTGCAGGGGTTGCGATCGGTTTGGGTCTCGCCGTACTGTTTGGCGTAAGCTTCGTCCGCGGCACCCTACGCATCGATCTGCGCAGCTTCTTCCGCATGACCACCCTCATCCTAATGGTCATCGTGGTGCAACTCACTATCACCGGGCTGCACGAGCTTTCCGAAAGTCAGGTGCTGCCCAGCAGCCGCCAGGAAATGGCTTTGATCGGCCCGATCGTGAGCAACGAAGTCTTCTTCTTCGTGGCCATCCTGGCTCTGGCCGGTGCCATGCTGCTCATGGAGTATCGCCGCCGCCGTGCCCCTGTGCTCGACGGCCTCACCGGCGCGGCCCTGCGCAAAGCCCGCTGGAGCGTCCGCCGCGAGCGCACGTGGATGACCGCCTCCTGCGCTGCCACGGCCCTGTTCATCCTCAGCATCACCGCGGAATTCCTCTACGCGAAGTCCACCACGGAGCTCTCCGCCGCCACGCCGGTGTCCATCGTGAACGGCAACGTGAGCATCCCCGCGGCTAGCGTGAACGACGGCAACCTGCACCGTTTTGCGGTCGAGGAGGATGGCGTCCACGTGCGCTTCATCGTGATCCGCCGTCCCGATCAGTCGCTGGTGGCGGCCTTCGACGCATGCGAGATTTGCGGCAACCAGGGCTACTATCAAAAAGGCCCCAACGTGATTTGCAAGAATTGCGCCTCCGCCATCTTCATTCCGAGCATCGGAGTGCGCGGCGGATGCAATCCCATCCCTATCGCCTCGCACATGGAAGGCGACCAACTCGTAATCCCCGCGGAGAAGCTCGTTCCCGGAGCGAAGCTCTTTCGCAACCCCAGCTAGCGCCATGTTCCTCCGTTTCGTGAGCCAGTCCATCCGCCGCTCGCCGCGCCGCAAGGCGATGACAGTCGCCGCAGTGGCCATGGGCTCGGCCGTCGCCACCGCCATGCTCGGCGTCATGCTGGATATCGGCGATCGCGTCAGCCGCGAGTTGCGCAGCCTCGGCGCCAACCTGATGGTTACGCCGAAAGCGCGCTCGCTGCCGGTCGAGATCGGCGGCATTAATTACCGTCCGGTGTCGCGCGAGGATTACATCCCCGAAGATCAGGTGCCCAAAATCAAGTCCACCTTCTGGCACTCGAATATTACCGGGTTCGCGCCCTCGCTCAAGGCCGCAGCATCGCTTGGCGGCCAGAACGTGCCGGTGGAAGGCGTGTGGTTCCGGCGCCGTTTTCGAGGGGCCGATGGTGCGACGCTCGAAGCCGGCCTGCGGACCGTGAATGGCGCGTGGAAAGTCGACGGACGTTGGATCGACGATGGCGCCCGCAACGACGCCGCGCACGATTGCATGGTGGGCGACGCGGTGGCGCGCAAGCTGGGCCTACACCCCGGAGATTCGCTGCAATTGTTCGGGCAGCCATTCACTGTGGCCGGCATCGTCTCTACGGGCGGCGAGGAGGAAGACCGCGTCTTCGTGCGGCTGGAAGTTTTGCAGAACCTCGTGAACCGGCCTGGCCAGGTGGATGCGGTCGAAGTCGGCGCGCTCACCAAGCCGGAAGACGCATTCGCGCGCAAAGACCCCGCCCGCATGACGCCAGTCGAATACGACCGCTGGTATTGCACACCGTACATCACTTCCATCGCGCATCAGATCGAGGAAGCGCTGCCCATGGCAGTGGCCCGGCCGATCTGGCGCGTAGCCGATAACGAAGGCAAGGTCCTCGGCAAGATCCGCGGCCTGATGCTGCTGATCTGCGTGGCGGCGCTGGCTTCGGCGGGGCTCACCGTCTGGAGCGTCATGGCGACTACTGTGCTCGAACGCCGCGGAGAGATCGCCATTATGCAGGCCACCGGCGCTTCTAACGGGCTGGTAGCGGCGCTGTTTTCGGCGGAGGTCGCGATGGAAGGCGCGGCCGGCGGGCTGATCGGGTCATGGATCGGCTTGCTGCTGGCGGAGTGGGTGGGCCGCTCCGTGTTCCAGACCGCGCTCCAGATTCCGGCCATGCTGGGTCCGGTCGTCGTGGGGGCAGCCGTGATCGCGTCGGTGGCCGGCGCCGCGCAACCGCTGCGCCGCTCGCTGCTGCTCGAGCCGGCGGTCACGTTGAGAGGTGGGGAATGATGGCGTGTGGAGGAATCGGTTGGCAGGCGAAAGCGCCTGCCCCACATGCCTGCAATACCGGTAGCGAGGTGGGACAGGCGCTTTCGCCTGTCAACCCGGTGGGCGGCAAGCTAAAGCTCGCGCCACGCGGAGACGCCTGATGTTCTGGAACTTCGTCCTGCGCGCCGTCCAGTTCCGCAAGCGCCGCCTGCTGCTGGCCTTCTCCGCGCTGGCCGTGGCGGCCACCCTGGCTACCGCCCTCTTCAGCGTCTATTCCGATATCGAGCGCAAAATGCGCGTGCAGTTTCGCGGATACGGCGCGAACATCGTGATCGCCCCATCCGGCGGCGCGCAGACTGTCCCGCTCGCCGCGGTCGCGGAAGCCGAGCGCCAAGGCGCCGTGGCCGCGCCGTTCGTCTACACGGTGGGGCGCATGGAAAGCGAGCCTGTTGTAGTGGCGGGGATCGACGCACGCCGCGCCGGACCGCTCACCGATTACTGGCGCGTGGAAGGCGCGCGCACACCCGCCGCCGGTGAGTGTCTGGTGGGCAGCACGGTGGCGGCCCATTTCCGTTTGCAGCTCGGACAGAAGGCGTCGCTCGACGGCGCGCCGTGCGTGGTCCGGGGCATCGTCTCAAGCGGTGGCGCCGAAGACGCGCAAGTGATCCTGCCCTTCGAAACGGCCGCGAAAATGGCCGGCTTGCACGATGCCGCCAGCCTGGTTGAAGTGCGCGCCGACGGCGAGCGATTGCCGGCCGTGCAGGCGGCCCTGGCCAAGGCGCTCCCGGACACCGATGTGCGCCTGCTGCACGCCGTGGCCGAGACTGAAGCCAACGTGGTCCTGAAGATTCGCTCCACCCTGTTTCTGCTCACGGCCCTGGTTCTGGCCATTACCACGCTTTGCGTCAGCAGCAACTTCAGCACGCTGGTGATGGAGCGCAGTCAGGAGATCGGAATCCTGAAAGCCATCGGCGCCGCGGAAAAGAAGATCGCCGCTCTGTTCCTGTCGGAATCCCTTATCCTGGGACTGGCATCCACCGCCGCCGGCTACGGCTTAGGATTACTGGTAGCCTGGTGGATCGGCCGCCAGATCTTCCCCGAATCGACAGCCGCCGGCGTTGGTGTAAACTATGGCGTGTTCCTGCCAGTCGCCGGCGTCACGCTGGCGGTGGCCACGGTCGCTACGCTGGCGGCAGCGGCGCGCATCTGGCGGATCAAGCCCGCCGTGATCCTGCGCGGAGAGTAGATGGGCATGGCATTCGTCGAACTTGAGAACGTCACGAAGGCTTACGACAGCGGCTGGGCCGCGCCGGTGAAGGCGCTCGACCGCGTGACCTTCACCGCGGAAGCCGGGGAGTGGATCGCGATCATGGGGCCGTCCGGATCGGGTAAGACGACGCTGCTGAACATCCTGGGCTGCCTCGACCAGGCCACCAGCGGCGCCGTGCGCATCGATTCCGTAGACACCTCCACCTTGACCCGCGCCGAGTTGGCCCGCTTTCGCGCCGAGACCGTGGGCTTCGTGTTCCAGCAATTCCACCTGATCCCGCACCTGACTGCGCTCGAGAACGTGATGCTGGCGCAATATTTCCACAGCATGACCGACGAAGGCGAAGCCCGCCAGGCGCTCGCGCGTGTAGGCCTGACCGATCGCGCGCGCCATCTGCCTTCGCAGCTCTCCGGCGGCGAGCAGCAGCGCGTAGCCATCGCGCGCGCGCTGGTGAATGATCCCAAGATCATCCTGGCAGACGAGCCCACCGGCAACCTGGACGCGACCAACGAGCACATCGTCCTCGATCTGCTGGCCGAGTTGCACCAGCAGGGCCGCACGATTCTGATGGTCACGCACGACGAGCAAGTGGGCCGCTGCGCCGACATCCGCCTCGACCTGGAACACGGCCGCATCGTCGAAACCACGCACTTCAGCATGGAGGTGAACCAGGATTTCGACGAAGTGCTGGAACAGCTATGGGCGGCGCGCGAACGCACCTTCCACGAGGAGCCCGAGCACTTCACCGCCGCACAGCATCGCAAGGTATGTGCCATGATGGCGCGCATCGGCCTGGTCGAGATACGCGGCGGCGAGGTCGGATTTACACTGCGTGGCGAGGAGCGCGCCCGCAGCGTCATCCGCCGGCACCGGCTGGCGGAGCGGCTGTTCATGGATGTGCTGGCCATACGCGACGAGGGTTCCATCGAGAAGAACGCGTGCACGTTTGAACACATCCTGAGCCCGGAAGTGACCGACCGTATTTGCACTTTCCTCGGCCATCCGCGAACCTGCCCGCACGGCAGCCCCATCCCCGAAGGCGACTGTTGCCGTGGCGCAGACACTCCTGTCTGCCGCGTCGGCACTCTTGCCGACGCAAACTAATCTGACTTGTACTAGCAAGCCGCGTGGGGCGAGCTAGGCTCGCCTGTGCCGGCAGGAGTGCCTGCGCCACGAGCTACAACCTCCGCTGCCAGTATTTCCAAACTCTTCGTACGAGCGTTGCGCATGGTCCGCAGAAGCTGCACCTCCCGGAAACCGGCTGCGCGGAATTCATCGAGGAAGGCCCCCGCTTCCTTAGCGCCTGCGATTCAAGCGAACCAATCGGCCGCAGTGTGTGTGTCTGGCGGCAACGGCTGCCGTAGCACCAACTCCGCAGCATAGACCTCACCGCCCACACGAAGCACACGTGCCAGTTCAAAGAATATCGACGCGCGCGCCGGGTTCAGATTGAAGATGCCGTTGACCAACGCCACATCGATCGAGCGATCCCGCAACGGAAGCCGCTCGGCGTCCGCCTGGCAGAACATCGCGTTGACAGCTCCAGCCTCGGCCGCGGCGGCACGCGCCCTCCCGACCATTGCCGCGCTGAAGTCCAGTCCCACGACTCTGCCACGAGGTCCTGTGCGTCGCGCGGCCAACAGCGAATCGAGACCGGCGCCGCAACCCAGATCCAGCACCGTGGCGCCCGCTGGAATACCGGCAATCATGGCCACGTTGGAAACGCCGGAAAAGGCCTCCAAACTGGCCGCTGGAAGGCCCGCGAGCGTCTCCGCCGCGTATCCCAGACTGGCCGCGAACTCCCGTCCCACGGGGAACGCGTGAGTTCCCCCCGGGGCTTCCGCAGCCGCGGAATACGCATCCCGAACCATGCTGCGCAACTTGTTCACTTCGACCATATGGACGCCTTCTTGGCCCAGATGCTTTCCCGATACCGGTGCTGGAACTGCTCGGCCGTCCGCCCCAGCGCCGTGTGGTCGTTCGTTCCCTTGTAATGCGCGACGCCCGCCCAGTATTGGCCCTCCGGCGCCGCGGCGGTCTCCGGGTAGCGCTCGACAATTGAGCCGTATCGGGCTTCGGCATCGGCCCAACGCTTGTTCATGAAGGCGGCTCGCGCCAGGCCGAGTTCCAATTGGGCCCGGAATTCCGCGGTCGGAAGATAGCCTTCGATGCGGAATCGTTCCACGCCTCCCGGATCGAAAATTAACACGGTGGGAGTCCATAAAACATCGAAGCGGTGGAACCAGGCGGGGTGTTCCTTGATGTGCGCTTCTACCGGCAGGAAATTCTCATTGATGTACTCTGAGGTGGCAGATTCCGCATACGACTCGGCCTCCAGCCGAGCACATCCGCCTCAAGCCGGCGCGGCGCTGAAATCCAGCAGCAACGGCCGGCCGCTTTCCTTGGCCTGAGCCAGCGCGCCATCTACGTCTTTGCTCCATGCAACACTCATATGCCCTCCTGGAGACTCATTGTACGCCCGGAACTGAACGCCTGCCCCGCCAGCATGCCCGCCCCAGCGAACCCGCCCGCATGGCAGCCCGATCCCGGAAGGCGGCTGCTGCCGCGGCGAGACACACTCTTGTCTGCCGGGGGACCCTCTCGTGGGCGCTCTTGCCGGCACAAACTATCGGCAAACTATCGGTTGCGCGCCGCCTCGCCGGGTGAGATGATGCCCCCATCGAGAAACTCTATGAAAAACTGGCTAATACTCGGAATCCTGTTCCTGACCTTCGGAGTTGGCGGCGCGACGCGCGCGCAGCAGCCCAAGAAAAAGAAGCTGCTCTTCATCGGCGAGGTGCAGGGCTTCCAGCACGATTCGGTGTCGCATGCTATGGCGACCATCGAAAAACTGGGCCAGCAATCCGGCCTGTGGGACACCTTCCTGCGCACCGACACGCAACTGGTGACCAAGCAGAAGCTGACGAACAACGCCAAGAACCTGGACTACTTCGACGCAGTCATGTTCTACACGACCGGCTCGCTAAAGATGAACGACGAGCAGAAAAGCGCGCTGCTGGCGTTCGTCAAGGAAGATGGCAAAGGCTTCCTGGGCACGCATAGCGCCACCGATACGTTCTACGATTGGCCGGAATATGGCGACTTGATCGGCGCCTACTTCAACGAGCATCCCTGGATGCAGGTGCACTGCGTGATCAACGTCGAGGACCGTGCCTTCCCCGCCACCAAACACTTCCCGCCGAACTTCCCCATCTACGACGAGATCTATCAGTTCAAGGCGCCCTACTCGCGCGACAAACTGCGCGTGCTGATGAGCGTGGATCCGAACTCGGTGGACCTGACCAACCCGCGCGTACATCGCACGGATAAGGATTTCGCCGTCACCTGGGTCCACCAATACGGTAAGGGCCGCGTCTTCTATTCCTCGCTGGGCCATCGCGAGGAAGTTTGGGACCGGCCGGATATACAGCAGATGTGGACCGAAGCCGTGAAGTGGGCGATGGGGATGACCGATGGCGACGCCACGCCGCGGCCCAAGCCGGCGGAATAGGTGGAGGTGAAGGACATGTCACGGAAGACCATATTGCTCGCTCTCCTGCTTGTCGCTGGTCTGACAACCGCCGCATTCAGCCAGAATGAAGCTCCTAAGGTACCGTTTCAGAAGTACACGCTTCCAAACGGCCTGCAGTTAATTCTGCACGTCGACCGCAAGCTGCCCATGGTGCACGTGAACCTTTGGTATCACGTCGGCTCGAAGAACGAGCGGAGAGGCCGCTCGGGTTTCGCGCACTTGTTCGAGCATATGATGTTCGAAGGCTCGTTGAACGCTCCCGGCAAGACGCTTCAGATTTTCGAAAAACTGGGCGCGAACCTGTTCGAAGGCGGCGTGAACGGCACCACCGATTGGGACCGCACAAATTACTTCGAAACGGTGCCTTCCGGCAGTCTGGAACGGGTGCTCTGGCTGGAATCGGACCGGCTCTCCACGCTGGCCGACGCCCTGACTCAGAAGAAGCTGGATAATCAGCGCGACGTGGTCAAGAACGAGCGGCGGCAGGGCCTCGAGAACGAGCCCTATGGCCGCTGGATCAAGCTGATCTGCGAGAATCTCTACCCATACCGCCACCCGTACGCCAACGATGTGATCGGCAGCCATGAGGACCTGACGGCTGCCAGCGCCGACGACGTGCGGGAGTTCTTCCGCACCTATTACACACCCAACAATCTCTCGTTGACCATCGCCGGCGACATCGATCCGGCGGAGGCGAAGCGCTTGGTCGAGAAATATTTTGGCGGCATTCCTCCCGGTCCGGCGCTGGACCGGCCGCCGCGCTGGGTGCCGGCCCTCGAGGGGGAAAAGATCATCGAAACCAACGACCGCGTGCCGCAAGAGCGGGTTTATTTCGCGTGGGTCTCGCCCGCTTTCTTCGAACCCGGGGACGCCGATCTGGAGCTCGCCTCGACGATCCTGACCGACGGCCTGTCCGCGCGTCTGAACAAAGTCCTGGTGTATGACAAGCAACTCTGCTCCGATACGGTCTCCTTTGAATTCGGGCACGAAATGGTCAGCGCTTTTCTGGTTTGGGCGACGGCTCGCCCGGGCGTTCCGCTATCGCAGATCGAACAGGTGGTGACCGCCGAGATCGCGCGCCTGGCCAAGGATGGGCCCACGCCGGCCGAATTGGAACGCGCCAAAACGAAGTGGGAGTACGGCTTCGTGACGGGCCTGGAGCGTATCGGCGGCTTTGGTGGAAAGGCCGACCTGCTGAACCAATACAACACGTTTCTGGGCGATCCCGATAAGTTCGCGGCCGACGTCGCGCGCCACCGGAACGTCACCGCGGAATCCCTGCGCCAGGCCGTCGCCAAGTGGCTGGATACTCCCAACCGATTGATCGTAAGGTTTCATTCCGAATCTTCGGCGCGCGCTACCGAGGTCGCGGAGCTCGACCGCTCCAAGCAGCCCGCGCTCGCGCCTGACAAGCCATTCGAAGCGCCGCAAGTGCAGACTACCAAGCTCGATAACGGGATGCAGGTATTTGTCGTCGAGCGTACCGATCTCCCCAAGGTCGCCGTCATGCTCGCCACCAGGGCCGGCAACGTTTACGATCCGCCTGGAAAAGACGGCTTGGCGGATCTGAGCCTGCAGATTATGAAGCGGGGCACACGTGCGCGCAAGGCTCTCGAAATCGAAGACGGCATGGGCGACCTGGGTGCTTCGCTCGACGGGTCTGCCACGCGCGAACGGGCGTCGCTGCGTTTTGAAGTGCTCAAAAGGAACCTGGCGCCGGCGCTCGATATCTTCGCGGATGTGGTGCGCAGTCCATCGTTCCCGGACGAGGAAGTGGGCCGCGAAAAGAAGAAACGGCTGGATACACTGGCGCAAGACGCGCAGGAGCCTAACGCGGTGGCCTCGCGAATCTCGGCGATGCTGGCGTTCGGGCCCGATCATCCGTATGGCCGGCCGGTCCAAGGTCTGCCCTCCACCGTCCAGCCGCTGACCCGCGAAGACTTCGTGCGCTTTCACGAGACGTTTTGGAAGCCAGGCGGCTCGATCCTGATTTTCACGGGCGACATTTCGCTTAGCGCGGCAACCGAATTGGCGCGCAAGAACTTCGGAACCTGGGCCGGTGCGGCGCCCGCGCCGCCCGCGATTCCGGAAAAGCATCCGATGGGGCCGGGCAAAGTCTACCTGGTCGACCGCCAGGACGCGGCGCAGACCGTGATCAACGAAATCCTGCCCGCGCCGCCGCGCGCGTCAGACGATCGTCACGCGCTGGAATTGGCTAACTCCGTTTGGGGTGGCTCGGCCTCCGGACGGCTCAGCTCCAACTTGCGAGAGGACAAGGGATACTCTTACGGAATCTTCTCGTTTACGGCGCAGTACGCGAAGTCCGGTATGTGGCGCGCATCCGGCGGCGTGCAGACCAACAAGACGAAAGAATCCGTGGTCGAATTCGTGAAGGAGTTGAAGCAGTTCGCCGGCGAGAAGCCGGTCAGCGAGCAAGAGCTGTCCGGCGCCAAAGCGAACCGCATACGCGGCTATGCGCAGGAGTTCGAGTCGCTCAGCAGGATTGCGGACCACATCGCGCAACTGTGGAGCGCCGACCTGCCCATGGCGGAAATCGAGCGCGAGCCGGGCGAGCTCGAAAAGACGACGCGCGCCGCGGTGAACGCCGTAGCCGAGAAGTACGCGCAACCTGGCAACGCCACGCTCTTGCTGGTCGGCGATCTGTCGAAGATCGAGGCTGGCGTACGCGATCTGAATTTGGGCGATGTGGTGGTCCTGGACGTGGAAGGAAAGCCGGCTCGAAAGTAGCGCACTTGAATGACTAGGCTCTTGTGGCTACTTCCGCTGGCCTGCTATTCACTGGCGGGCCAGGACTCCGGGGACGGAACCTGGAAGTTCGCGGTGTCCGGCGATTCGCGGAACTGCGGCGATATTGTCATGCCCGCGATCGCGTCCGGAGTCCTCGAAAGCCACGCGGAGTTTTATATACACCTCGGCGATTTCAGGGCGATCTACACCTTCGACGAGGACTTGGTCCCCCCGGCCAAACTGGGGTTGCCTGCCAAGCCGCTGAACATCAGCGACTACGAGGATCGCGCGTGGCCGGATTTCATCTTGCATCAACTCGATCCATTCGGGAGTCTTCCGGTCTTCCTCGCTGTCGGCAATCACGAGACGATACCCCCAGCTACACGCGATCGCTATCTCACGCAATTCGCCGATTGGCTGGAGGCGCCGGTGCTGCGCGCGCAACGTCTGGCTGACGATCCGAGGGATCACGCGCTGCGGACCTACTATCATTGGGTCAGCCACAACGTGGATTTCATCGTGCTCGACAACGGCTCCGAGGAGCAGTTCACCAGCGCGCAGCTCAAATGGTTTCATGCGCTGCTGGATCGCGACCAGACATCCGGCCAGATACGGACCATCGTGGTTGGGATGCACGCGGCTCTGCCCGGCAGCTTCGGCTACAGCCACAGCATGAGCGACTGGGCTAAGGGCGAAAAAAGCGGCCGCGAGGTTTACGAAGCGCTCTGGCACGCGCAAGAATCGGGGCATAAGCGGATCTATGTGCTCGCCAGCCATTCGCATTTCTACATGGAGGACGTTTTCCGGACCGATTACTGGAAGGAGCGCGTGTTGCCCGGCTGGATCATTGGAACCGCCGGGGCCGTGCGCCACCGTCTGCCGGCCGGTGTCGGAACCGGCCGAAAAGCCATGACGAACGTGTACGGATACCTGATCGGCACGGTTGCGAGTGACGCGTCCATCTCGTTTGCGTTCCAGCAGCTCAGCGCGGAAGATCTGCTACGCGCCAACCAGGGGAAAGTGCCCGAGGCCCTGGTGCACTGGTGCTACGACGAGAACCACCAGTAACCTGTGCGGTGCAGGCGGAACCGCCGACCCTACACCGAGTCGCGTTTGGCAGGCGAAAGCGCCTGCCCCACCCCGGACTTACTGGCGCGCAGCCACAGCGCGCAGCCGCCGCGCCTTCAACACTTCCAGGCCGGCGGGCAACAGCGACACCGCGATAATCCCTAAGATGACTTTGTCGAAGTAATGCCGCACGAAGCCGACGCCGCCGAGCTCGTAGCCCAGCATCGTCATCAGGAACACCCAGCCCGTCACGCCGAAAACGTCGAACGAAATGAAGCGCATCAGATTCATGCGGCCCACCCCCGCGACGAACGCCGCGAAGGTCCGGATGATCGGGATGAAGTGGGCGTACATCATGGTCCTGCCGCCGTGTTTCTCGTAGAATTCGTGCGTGCGCATCAAGTACTCGCGGCGGAAGATGCGGGAATCGGTCCGATTGAAGATGTGCGGGCCGGTGCTCCGCCCCAACATGTAACCAGCCGTATCGCCGAGCAGGGCGGCGCAGATCAGCAGCACGTTCACCAGCGCGATATCGAGCCGCCCGGCCCCGCAAACCACGCCCACCGTGAACAGCAGCGAGTCGCCCGGCAGGAAGAAACCCACCAGCATACCGGTCTCGGCGAACACCAGCCCGAACAACACGGCATAACCCAGCCATCCTGTAAGCAGCGTGCTGAGCAGTTGAATCAGCCGTTCGGGAGTCGTCAGCGAGCGCAGGAAATCCAGAAAGGAATGGATCATCCGGTCAGCCGTGATAACTGGCGATCAAGCGGTCGACGACATCCTGGTGGATTTTGACTTTGCCTTCTTTGATCAGCGCCTGGCGCACACCTTCTTCAAACAAGGTATTGCGGGCCTGGCTCTTCTGGCTCTTGATCTGGTCGCGAATGGCAATGCGCTCGGCCGCCAGGCTGTTCATATCGGCGGGAACCCGCTCCACCACCTTTCCCACAACTCTCGAATCGGAGATCCCGTTGGGCCCGAAGATGGTGCCAACCGGCTTGGAGAACGCATCCGGCAGCATGGCGGCCGACCCGAGCCCCTCAATGGCGCCGTTGCGATCGACCTCTGCGGAAGTCTTCACTTCGAACCCCATGGACTTTGCGGCCTTCTCCAGATCCCCGCCCATCGTGCGGGCCTTATCGGCCAGTTCGTTGGCTTTCTTTTCTGCCAAGGTATTCACGCGCTGTTTCACCAGAGCGTCGCGGACCTTGTCGCGCACCTCTTCGAAGGCGGCCGGGTGAGCGGAAATCACGGCGGTGCAGACAGCGATGGCGACTTTATTGCCCGTCACCACGACCTGTTGTGAGACCTCCCCTTTTTTCAAGCTGGAAACCGCATCGTCGAACTCGTGGCTGACGCCAATTCCCGGTACCGCTGTGCCAGACCCCACCTCGTCGGCCTTTATGTACTGCACGCCCAGGTCTGCGGCCACTTTCTCGGGATTCTGCGAATCCTTGGTGAGCGCCGCTTGCGCCTTATCGGCGGTCTGCTGCATCAGTTCGTTCACGCGCTGCTTTTTGTATTCGGCCGCCAGTTGCGGCTTCACTTCGTCAAACGGCTTAAGCCGAGGCTCCTCGTGCTTCAGCAACAGGATGATGTGGTAGCCGTACTGCGTCTTCACGAGATCGCTGATCTGGCCGGGCTTGAGCGCGAAAGCGGCCTTTTCGAATTCCGGAACCATTTGGCCGCGTACGACTCCATCGTACTCGCCGCCCTTCGCCGCGGAGCCCGGATCCTGGGAGTTCTTCTTGGCCAGCTCGGCAAAATCCGCGCCGCCGCGGGCCTGCTTCAGCAGTCCTTCGGCCTTGGCCTTGATCGCCGCTTCCTCTTGCGGGTTCTTATCCGTGGTCGTCAACAGGATATGGCGGATGTTTACGGTTTCCGGCGAGCGATAGTTGTCCCTATTCTCGTTATAGACACGCTGCAAGTCGGCATCGGTAGGCTGTATGGATTGCTCCAGCTTGGCCTGATCGATCAGCAAGATGCCGAGACTGCGCTTCTCGGGGACCTGGTAGAGAGACTTGGTGCCCTCGTACGCTACGCGCAACTCTTCCGGGGTGACCTCGACCTCCGGCTTCAGCTTGTCCGTCGAAATCTTGACATACTCGATTTTGACCTTGTCGTGGCGTTTCTTGTACTCCTGCTCGATTTCCTGCGGCGTTACGATCGTGCCTTCCAGAGCGACATCGCGCATTTTGGTGACGAGTAACTGCCGGGCCATGTCCCCTTCAAATTGCTCGATGGTGAAATTCTGCTGTGCCAGCGTGGCGGCATACTCTTCCTTGCTGAAGTTGCCTTTCTGGAAGAGCTGCGGAAGCGTGGCGCGGATGGCGGCGGCCAATTCGGTGTCGGAAATCTTGAAGCCCAGCCGCTGGGCCTCATAGGCGAGCGCCCGCTCGGTGACCATGGAGTTCACGAACTGCGGAACGTAGTGGGGCATGAGCTCCGGAGGCAACTGGCGGCGCTTCAGGTTCATCTGGACAATCTGCTGGACTTCGGGCAGCGTGATGACTTCTTTGCCGATCTCGGCGACCACCACATCCGACGCGCCGCTTCCGGTGTTGTAGCTGGGCACCAGGTAGGTCAGCATGGAAAAGGCAACCAGCAGAAGCAATCCACCGAGCAGGATGCGCACGGCTTTGTCTCGGCTGCGAAACAGATCAAACATGTAACGTAATCTCCTGCGATAAAGGGAAATTCCAGTATAGCGCGGGTTGACAGACGAATGCGTCTGTCCAACACTGTAGCAAAGCTGGCGGGCTATGTCGGGATTTCTTCGGGTTCATTTTCCGTTCGCGTCAACGTTTGCGTCGGCGTTTTGTCAGCAGGGGATCTTCGTTTTCGAACACGCGGCGGGCGTACTACAAAGCCGCCTGCCGGTTTGCCGACTGGTGCGACGGCCGGGGGCTGCCCGGCCTGGCGGACGTGAAGCCGCCGCACGTGGCGGCGTACATCGAGGGCCTGGCGGGCGGCGGATGCAACATCCTCGCAATCATCGAAATCATATTGCATCTGGTCGCACTCGGATGCATCCGCGGAGGGAGGGGCCGGAGATTCGGCGGGCGGCTCGGGTTCGGAGGCCGCCGATTCGACAGGGGCTTCCGCTTCGACGGGCGATTCGGCGGGATCGTCCCTTTCAATGTTATAGAGGCCGGGAAGGCTATTGTAGTCCTGCTCAATGATGGCCGAGTTGAGTAGCTTCTCGCCATCCGGATTGGGGGAGGGCTCGGGCATGGTCCAACCGGTCTTGGGCAGTTGGGGGCGCTGCAAAATAAACATGGCAGTACGCAGCAGGACGGCGGGCGACGATCTGGGGTTGTCAAGGACGGCGAGGAGGGTTTCCAAGGCGCGGTTGCTGAGATGGTGGAGGTCGTCGCGGCGGGCGAGGACGAATTCGGCGCGGGCGCGATGGAGGGCGGTGGAGAATTCCTTTTGGGTCTTCATCCAACGGTAGACGGTGACGCGATGGGCGCCGTAGGCTTCCGCGCCAGTAAGGGTGGATCCCCCAGCCAGAGCGTTGACGACGCATTGCTGGACCGTGGAGAGGGAGGGGCGATCTGTGGTGTGTTCCACATCCTGCGAAGAGCGTAGCATGCGGGCGTTGGCGGAAACGGGGGTGGAATTTGGGTTGGTGGTCTGTTTTCAGGGGGATGGGGCGGTGAGATTCGTGATTCGTGTTTTGTGAGCAATGCGACTCGCGCGCACCAAGTACTGGCGTTAAAATAGGCTATTGCAGCGTTGTTGCGGCATCGGACGGTGCAACATAAAGCGCGTGCGCTGTTTCCTGGACGATCCGGGTGCGCCGGGGCGGGGTTGGAATGGCTGTACAACGGCTTGAAAGGAACGCCGATGACGATCACTGTTGATATCACACCCGAGGTTAAGGCGGAACTCGCCCGCCAGGCCGCCGCCCGCGGCCGCGCCCTCGAGGCCCACACCGCCAGCTTGCTCGAAGAGGCTGTCCATCCTCCGGCGGGAACTGTAGTCAATTCCGAGAGGCAGGGAGCTAAGAACCTCGTGGAGGTTTGCGCCATGGTTAGGGGCCTGACGGACGATGTGGACTTCAGTCGCAATCCTGACACTGGACGCCCGGGAGACCTTTCATGAGCGGATTTCTGCTCGATACAAACTCCCCTCCGAGCTGACTAAGCCAAGGCCTGAATCTCGGGTAAGGGATTGGGTTGACGCCCAAGACAACGCTTCTTTGTACCTGAGCGTGGTTTCCGTTGGAGAACTTCGCAGGGGGTTTACCGTGCTTCGCCAGAGCAAACGGCGAGCCCAGTTGGAACAGTGGTTTGAACAGTACCTCCTTCCGTTGTTTGGCGGCAGAATCCTGCCGGTGACTCAAAGCGTGGGTAACCGCTGGGGTATCCTAAGCGGCGAACGCCAATTAAGAGGGACTCCTCTCAACACCGCTGACGGCATGATCGCCGCCACGGCCATGGAACACGATCTCACTATCGTGACGCGGAACGCGAAAGACTTTGCCGGTCTCGGTGCGGTTCTCCTCAACCCCTGGGATACGCTATAGAGGCCGCGGCGCCGGGAAGGTGGACATTGCCTCTCATTTGGGCTACGATGTAGCTCAGGGGACCTTAACGCCCATGCCTGAAAATTCCGTCGTTCGCGCTCGCATCAATGAGCGCACGAAGAGGGAAGCCACGGCGGCGCTGAAGAAAATCGGGCTCACGGTGTCCGATGCTTTTCGGCTGCTGCTGGTGCGCGTCGCGGCGGAGAAGGTCCTGCCGTTCGAGCCGCTCAATCCCAACGCCGAAACCGTCGCGGCGATGAAAGCCGCACGCCGGGGCGAGCTAATCAAGGCCGGTAAGCCAGACAAGCTACTGCGAAGCCTGAATGCGGGAGGTTAAGTACACCACCCGCTTTCAGCGTGACTACAAGCGAGAAAAATTCGGCCGTCACAGCAAGAAGCTGGACGCCCTGCTGATGGAGGTCGTCAACTTGCTCGCCGCTGACACGCCGCTATCGCGCAGGAATTTCGATCACCCACTGTCCGGCGAATGGAGCGATCACCGCGACTGCCACATCCGGCCGGATCTCGTTCTGATCTATCGCAAGCCTGATCACGACAGCCTCGAACTTGTGCGCCTTGGCTCGCATAGTGAGCTTGGGCTGTGAAACGGGCCAAACGTTTCAGGTTCCGTGGGCCGCATTATCCGTAAAGCAATCCGCCCCGTTCGCTTGTGCGGTGTTTCCTTTTGCGTCCCGA
>Ga0187858_10001831_pt1 | contig 22844 bp, 17 predicted proteins | sample June2016WEW_8_15_FD_133015 | JGI IMG/M metagenome (GOLD analysis project Ga0187858, IMG submission 133015) | Peatland microbial communities from SPRUCE experiment site at the Marcell Experimental Forest, Minnesota, USA - June2016WEW_8_150 | ecosystem: Environmental > Terrestrial > Soil >...
ATAGCTCAGCGTCGTGACATTCGTGATCTCGGTGTACGGACCCCCGTTCGTCGTCGCGCTGTACACGTTGTAGCTCGTGGCACCGCTCGACGCGTTCCACGTCAGGCTCACCTGCGCGTTCCCAGCTGTGGCTGTCAGCCCTGTCGGCGCAGGGGGCGGAGTAGTGATGGTTGTCGAATCGCTCGCGTTCGCCGTCGACGAACCGCCGCCAGAAACGCTCACCTGGTTTACCTGCGGCGAGCTGGCATTCGACGCCACGTTCACCGTCACCGTGATCGCCGGATAGCTCGACCCTGCACTCAGCCCGTTGCTGGTCGTGCAGGTGTTCGTCGTGCACGACCATCCCGTCCCGGCCATCGATACCAGCGTCAGTCCAGACGGCAACGTCTCCGTCACTGTCACTGTTCCGCTCGTCGAGCCCGCGCTCGCACCGTTCGACACCGTCACCGTATAGATCGCATTCGGCTGACCCTGTGCGAAATTCCCGACATTCGTCTTTGTGATACTCAAGACGGGAATCGCGATGATGACCGTCGAGTCGCTTCCGTTGGCCGTCGCTGAACCACCACCGGAAACACTCACCTGGTTCACCTGCGGAGAACCGGCATTCGACGCCACGTTCACCGTCACCGTGATCGCCGGATAGCTCGACCCTGCACTCAGCACGTTGCTGGTCGTGCAGGTGTTCGTCGTGCACGCCCATCCCGTCCCAGCCATCGACACCAGCGTCAGTCCAGAGGGCAACGTCTCCGTCACTGTCAGCGTTCCACTTGTCGGACCCGCGCTCGCTCCGTTCGATACCGTCACCGTATAGGTCGCACCCTGCTGCCCCTGCGTAAAACTCCCAGCGTGCGTGCTCGTGATGCTCAGCACTGCAGGGTTCGATGATTTCGGCCACTCGGTGACTAAGTTGTAGGCGTTGACGGAGCCAATTCCCGTCGCGAAGTCCCACCCCGTGTTCGTACCGTATGCCGGTTGATACGCAGAGTCAGACTTGGATAGCACGCCATGTGTGGCCGAATCCAAGTAGCAGTCATACGCGCCGGTGCAGTTCACATCCATGTCGCCAGCGGTCACGTCATAGAAAATGCATGTGCTGGCGGCGCCGTTTCCAAGGGAGGAGTTGCAGGAGGCGTCGCCGCCCGAACCGTACTCGCTTTGGGCCAGCGAATAATAAGTGGGATTCGGATTACCCGTGCGGCTGCCGGTCGTCTGATTTACCAGCGCCTGAATGGCCGCCATGATTGGAGACGAAATCGATGTTCCGCCAAATCCAGTCCAAGTGCTAGGAGCGCCGGCGCAACTTTTTCCACCGTTGGATGGATCCGAAAAGCACGCGACATAGTAATGCCCCCACAATCCGTTCGCGGCAAAGAGCGATACATCGGGAACGTCGCGCACGCCATCGCTCGGATTGCCAAAGACGGATTGCCAACTAGGCTTGGCATATCCCGCGCACGATCCACCGACGACTCCGCTGGTCGCCGGCGTTCCGGTGGCACAACCGCTGGGCCCGCCACTGCCGGCTGTAGTGGTCAGATACCCGGCGCCCGTGGAGCTGTTGCAAAAACCGCTTGGGCCATACGTCGTCGCATATCCGTAGCGAGCGGCGAGAAGCACGCCGGCGCACGAATCGTTCCACGGGATTTCCGGAATGTAAGAAAGTGCGGATTCATAAGTGGATGGATTGTTCGTTGAAGACCAATACGTTCCACCGGTTCCGGTGTACGTATCTCCAAAATCCGTGCCGCCCACAGAGACGTTGTATGGCGTAGAGGTATATCCGCTGATGGTAATGCCATGTGTCGCGCGGGTGGCGTTGTAATCGGAGCTCGCCGCACCTTCATCTCCCGACGAAACAAAAACAGAAACGCCCTCTGCTACTGCCTGCTGATATAGGGCGTTGATGGAAGCGTTCACGCTCGCGCCAAGCTCCGACTCGGATTCGCCGTAACTGATACTGACGATGGCAGGCGGCGTGCCACTTTCGTTGAGGAGGTTTTGAAGCGCGATAAAACCGCCGAAATTCGAGGTGTCCGTGCACGAAGCCAGAACGATGGCAGCGCTAGGCGCCGCTGCGCTGGACCACTCCGCGTCTAAGATCGCTTCGCCATCGTCTGAATTGACGCCGGGGTCGCTACAATTGTTGGTGCCCGTGGGAGGCGCGGGGTGGACTGTCGCGAAGGACCCACCCGTATAACCAGAGAGACCCAGGGTCGAGCGGAAGTTGGACCAGTCGGCGGTGCTATACAGGTCCGTGTCTTCGATCACCACAATTGTCTGGCCTTGTCCAGACACGCCTTTCGAGAAAAGCGGATTGAAGTTATAAATCGTTGCCAAGTCGGCAGGCACCACAAGCTCGCTCGAACCCGTGGTGTAGTCGACGCGCTCGCGGTTATCCGCATGCGGCATGAAGTCGTTCAGAGATGCAATGCCCACGATAGCCGGGGCGAGCGCGACCGGAATCTCCGGATCACTCATATTGGCGATGTGCCGCGCGCCGTTTACATCGAGGTCATGAATCTGGGTTCTGAATGCCGCCTTCACCTGAGCCGCAGTCCCGGAGAAGTCAATCGACCGCGGGTAAATCACGTTGACCGTAAATCCGTGGCCTTGGAGCCAAGCCGTGATGATGCTGACGTCCGCTTGCGCGACGCTGAATTGTTGCCCGAATTGATCCGGGGTAAGCCACTGGTGGAAGTTCGGCGAGTTGGGATCATGCAGCGCTTGTATCAATTGCTCCAGTTGCTGCTCCTTATCTGCAGGAAGCTGCAACTGAAGTTGCATGTGTTCCATTGGAAGGTCGCCGGCTACGGCGCCCCGATCATTCGTAGCGTTTGCTTCGGGGCGCGTGTTCCCTGCGAGAGTCACAATCTTGCTCTCGTCAATCGATTGCGTGATCAACTGCCGCGTGGCCTGCGCCGATTCCACTTGAGCACAGACGGGAGCGGCCGCAAAAAGCAATCCGGCCACGACAATTAAGAGCCCGGCGAAATGGCATCGTCGAAGCATGGTTTGGCTGACGCTTGTGCTACGAAACGTAGTGCCCGATGACTGCCGGGCCGGGGTCCGAGATATTAGCATGATGGCCGAGAAAAAATATAGGATGCCGCTGGCGCGATGGTGTAGGTTTGGGCTACGCCCAATTCGCAAGGCACGATCTTGCAAGACGTCGGTTTTTCGCGGGGTGCGCTCAGCATCGCGAACGCCCGAAGCTGACTTTGTTAAGAGTACCAAGCGCTTCCCTTGAGCTGCCCTTGGCGCGCCAGGCAAGAAAGTTTCCTGAAGTTCTAACTTACTTCCACCCCGAGCCTGCTGATCGCCATTCTCGCACAACAGAGTGATGGCAAAGCTTACGTCTACCCAATCTAAATGCTAGAATATAAACGACTTAACAAATATTTGGGTGAATAGGTAGCCATTCGTACTATGGAATGGCTATTGCAACATGCTCTATATAGAACCGGGTTTGCGACATTTTATCGGGGAAAGAATTAGGCGGCCATTCGTAATGTGGAATAACGATCCCGGGGTGCTCTATATCGAACCGGGATTGCCACATTTTGATCGGGAAAAGAGGGGTTGAAACGCAGTGCAAATCGAATCGGGCAAGAAGAATCTCACCGAATGCAATGGAGTGACATAACTGTGACGACCTCGTCCCAGCCGAACTCTGATGGTAGTGATTACACTTCATCCAGCGAAGGTTTCCATTCGCTGATCGCGGAGGAAAGCTGTGCGCGCCACGCATCGGTAGCGCACCTTGTGATGGAAGCGGCGAGATCTTGTCCGAATGCCAGCGCGCTTTCGGCCGGTGCGGATACCATGACGTTCGGCGATCTGGTGGCCCGATCCACGCGACTGGCAAGCTATCTGATCGCGCATGGCGCGGGGCCCGACGTGCCAGTAGCTCTGTGCTTGGAACGCTCTTTTGATTTCATCGTCTCGGCGCTTGCGACGATGGCCTCGGGCGCGGCGTATCTCCCCTTAGACCCAAGCTGGCCAGCCGCGCGTCTGAGTATGATCCTGGACGACTCCCAGGCTCCCCTGGTCATCTCGCGCGGTTCCCTGGCCACGCGCGCGACTGGAATTGCAACACGCACTATCAATCTTGACACAGACGCCAATGCGATTGAGCGCTGCGACTCTTTGACCGAGCCAGTTTCAACAACACGAGACAATCTGGCGTACATCATCTACACGTCGGGATCCACCGGTCAGCCGAAGGGTGTAGAAGTCATGCACCGAAATCTCTTGAACCTCATCTCTTGGCATCGGAATACATTCGGGATTACAGCCAAAGATCGAGCTAGCCATCTTGCCGGGGTCGGCTTCGACGCCGCTGTGTGGGAGATCTGGGCGAATCTGACGGCCGGGGCGACCCTAGTGTTAGTGGATGAGCAGGCGCGCACATCGGCTGAGTTCCTGAGCGATTGGTTGGTCAAAGAGCGCATTACTATGGCATTCGTTCCGTCCATACTTGCCGAACCGATGCTGGCCCATCGCTGGCCGTCCGGCACAGCATTAAGGTATCTGCTGACGGGCGGCGAAGCATTGCACCGTCATCCCTCACCGGGGCTTCCTTTCACCGTGGTGAACAACTATGGGCCGACCGAGTGCACGGTAGTTGCGACTTCGGGGATGCTTTCGGCCGCCGGATCAGCGGAACTGTTGCCGTCCATCGGGAGGCCGATTGCGAACACGCAAATCCGCATTCTTGATGGCGACTGTCGTCCCGTCGCGCCAGGCCAAGTCGGCGAAATCTACATCGCCGGAAACAGTGTCGCACGCGGGTATCGCAACAAGCCCGAGACCACGGCGGAGCGCTTCTTGCCGGATTCATTGAATCCCGTCCCCGGCTCGCGCATGTATCGAACCGGCGACCTTGGTTGCTTTCTCCCGGACGGACAGATTGCATTCCACGGCCGTTTGGACGGTCAGGAGCAGATCCGCGGTCACCGTGTCGAAACCGACGAGATTGTGTACGCACTAAACCGTCATCCCTCCATTTCCGGCAGTGCGGTGGTGGCGCGTGGCCACGCCTGTGCCAAAAGCCTGATAGCGTATGTGGTACCGCAAGAAACCTTTGCACCAACAGCGGCCAGTTTGCGCGAATACCTCGCGGCGAATCTGCCAGAATATATGGTGCCGTCCGCTTTCGTTCAAATTTCGGCGCTACCCTCCGACTCAAACGGAAAGTTGGACCGCAGCGCTCTTCCCGATCCGGACGCTAAGAACCGCGTCCAGGACGCTGATTATCGCGCTCCAAGCACCTCGACCGAGACGCAACTGGTCGAAATTTTGACCAAGTTGCTAGGAGTGGATCGAGTCGGTGCCGACGACAATTTTTTCCTCCTCGGGTTTCACTCTCTGCTGGCGACACAGGTTACTGTCCGGGTTCACGAACGCTTTGGCATTCAACTCGGTCTTCGACATCTGTTCGAAGCAAGAACAGTAGCGCGCCTGGCCGCCGAGGTTGATCGCCAGCTGTTGGAGAAGATCAACTCGATGAGCGATGAAGAAGTCTCCCGCCACCTGGCCAGTTAATAACGGACAGAATCAATGGCTGCCCATCTCAGTTTGTGCCAGCTCATGGAGCCGGAAGTGATGGCCTCCCCGTACCGGTTATATCGGGAGCTGCGCGAAGCCGATCCCGTACATTGGGATCCTTTTCTGCACGCATGGGTAGTTACGCGGTATGCGGACATTGTGACCGTCCTTAGCCGCCTCTCGGCCGAACGAACACCCACGCCGGAAAAATTGGACGAGATGGGGCTCGGGGCGCTATCCCCAATCATCCAAGTCATGTCCCTGCAAATGTTGTTCCGTGATCCCCCTGCGCACACGCGCCTAAAAAATCTCTGCGCCGCTGGGTTCACTCCGGCGCGAGTTGCGATACTTCAGGGTCATATTCAGGACATTGCGGACAGCTTGATTGACCGCTTCATCGGCAAAGGGAAAGCAGATATCGTGGCTGATCTAGCCTCCCCGATGCCTGCGATCGTTACCGCCGAGATGTTGGGGGTCCCCGTCAGCGATCACGATATGCTGAAGCAGTGGAGCATCGACTTCGCGGAGATCCTTGGAAATTTTCAACACCAACCGGATCGCGTTTTACGCGTGGCAACCAGCGTACGCGATATGACCAATTATTTTCGAGCCGCGATCCGAGAGCAGGAGACCAATCCCCACGAAGGACTCGTGAATTCTCTGGTAAATGCCGAAGTGGATGGAATCCGGTTGACCGAAGAAGAAATCATTGCCAACTGCATTCTCACGATGATAGGCGGACAAGAGACGGCCACGAATCTGATTGGCAGCGGCTTGCTGACTCTGCTGCTGCACCCCGAACAAATGCGCATGCTTCAGGACGACGCGTCCCTTATTCCCGCGGCAGTTGAAGAGTTACTGCGATATGAAAGCCCCATCCAGCATACAGCGCGGGTCGCGCAAGAAGACTTTTCGCTGGGCGGTAAACTCATTCGTCGCGGCCAGTCCGTCCTGGCGGTTTTGGCGGCGGGGAACCGTGATCCTGATCGCTTCTCAAATCCCGAGGTGCTCGACTTGAAGCGGGGGGATAGAGGGCATCTGGCGTTCGGTTGGTCGACGCATTTTTGCTTCGGTGCGCACTTGGCGCGCGTGGAAGGGCACATCGCCTTCGCCACCCTTCTGCGGCGCTTGAAGAATTTGGCGTTGGCGTCTGAAGATTTCGTTTGGCGCGAGAATCTCGGTTTGCGGGGACTCAGCGGCCTATCAGTTCGTTTCGACCCTGCTGGCGAAGAACTCGCGGCACCGCGCCCCGAGACGGTCCACAGGTAACGGATGTCAGGCACCGACGTCATATCCGAAGGCCGACGGCAACTGCTCGAAAGATTTCGGCGTGGCGAATTACAAGTTTCGACAGCGACGCCTGAGCCTCTGATCCCTCGGCCGTTCGGTGCAAAAACGCCTCTTTCACCCGGACAAGAACAGGTTTGGTTCCACTCCCAGTTGGCGGGCAACATTCCCACGTATAACGAGTCGGTGACTATTCATAAGCGTGGACCTCTGGATCCTGCTGTCCTCGAGCGCTGCTTCAACGAGATCGTCCGCCGTCATGAAATCTGGCGGTCAGCATTTCCCATGAGCGAAGGGAGAGGCGTTCAGAGAATCGATTCCAACGTACGCGTGACCTTGCCGGTTACCGATCTCAGCCATCTCCCTGTTGAGGAACGGGAACGGGAAGCGATTCGAATCGCGTCTGAGGAAGCTCGCCGCCCCTTCGATTTGAACGTGGCGCCTTTATTTCGAGTCCACCTCGTTCGATGTGCTGAGGAAAACCACCGGATTTATCTCACAGCGCACCACCTGGTGTTCGATGGTGTTTCGATCTATCGGATACTGATTACGGAGATTGCCGCTTTGTATGCGGCGTATGCGGCCGGCCGGCCGTCTCCCCTTTCCGAGCTAGCCTTCCAGTACGGCGATTACGCGGCATGGCAGCAAGACCGCCTCACCAATGGCAGTTTCACTGCGCAGTTGCAATACTGGCGTGAGACCCTGTCGGGCGAGTTGCCGTCGTTGCATCTTCCTTCCGATCGGCCGCGTCCCTCCGAACCAACTTTTCGCGGCGGAATGGAAACATTCGCGATACCTGCGCGACTTCTCGAGGCACTCAAAGAGCTCGGCAGACGTGAAGGGGCAACGCCCTACATGATGCTTCTTGCGGCGTTCCAAGTTCTGCTCTTTCGCTTTTCCGGACAAGACGACATCATCGTGGGCGGCGCGACCAGTACGCGTTCGAGACTCGAGTTCGAGCCCTTAATCGGATATTTTCTGAACCCGGTCGTATTCCGCTCACGAGTAGAAGCCAATCTTTCTTTCCGGGAGTTCCTGGGACGCGTCAAGAACACTGTGCTCGGCGCGCTGGCCCATAGTGATATTCCCTTCAGCGCAATCGTCCGCGAACTTGCATCGAAGCGCGACCCGAGCCGTCACCCCCTGTTCCAAGTTTTCTTCATGATGCGGCCGCCATTCGAAGATTTTCCAGAAGGCTGGGACGTCACGAGCATGGAATTCCACAATGGAGCTTCCAGTTTCGATCTCTTCGCCGAGTTTTCGGAGCACCCGGAAGGCTTGGTAGGGCGGTTCGTCTACAGTACGGCTCTATTCGACCAAACGACTATCCAGCGTCTGCTTGGACATTTTAAAGTGCTGCTGCAGGAGCTAGCCGCCAACCCGGATCAGGCTATCTCGCGAGCTAATTTGCTCACCGAGTACGATCGGCGCCAGCTATTGGTGGATTGGAATGCGACCGCGGCCCCCTATCCACAAGACAAGAGTGTTCATCAACTTTTCGAGCAACAGGCTGCCCAGACACCGGATGCTGTGGCAGTTGTGTTTGGTGATCAGCAACTTACATACCGGGAGTTGAACCAACTGTCGAACCAGTTGGCAAATCGCCTGCAAATTGTGGGAGTGGGGCCGAACACCCTGGTTGCCCTCTGCGTCGAGCGTTCATTAGAAATGATGGTGGGGCTATTAGGGATTATGAAGGCCGGTGGCGCCTATGTCCCGCTGGATCCAGCTTATCCCAGTGATCGGCTGGCATTCATGCTTGAGGATTGCCAGGCGCGCATACTAGTGACTCAGAGAAAATTGGAAAAGCGGCTGCCACCTCACCAGGCTCAGATAGTTTATTTGGACGATTTGGTCGCAGACAAAACGCGGAATAAAAATTGGCAGCTAAGTCCGGAAGCGCGTCAACCGGGCGATTTGGCATATGTTCTATACACTTCAGGTTCGACGGGTAAACCCAAGGGAGTCCAGATCTCGAACCGCGCGCTGGTCAACTTCCTGAGCGCGATGCAGCGGGAACCAGGACTGAGAGCCGACGATAGGCTGCTCGCCGTGACCACATTGTCTTTCGATATAGCTGGCCTGGAGCTGTTTTTGCCCCTGGTGAGTGGCGCTCGGGTGGTAATCGCCAGCAGAGAGGAAGCTGCGGACGGGGCTCGGCTTTCATCACTTCTGAAACGTTGCGGTGCAACCGTGATGCAGGCCACCCCAGCGACCTGGCAACTTCTGTTGGCCGCCGGTTGGACGGGAACCCCCGGACTGAAAATACTGTGTGGTGGCGAGGCTTGGCCGACCGGGCTGGCTGATCAGTTGTTGCCGCGGTGTGCGTCGCTCTGGAATATGTACGGGCCGACAGAGACAACGATCTGGTCGTCGGCGGCTCATGTGGAAGCGGACAAACACGTGGTGATTGGGCCCCCAATTGCGAATACCACATTTCATGTCCTCGACCCATCCCTGGAACTTGTACCGGTTGGAGTGTCTGGCGAACTCTATATCGGCGGTGACGGCGTAGCCCTTGGTTACCTCAACCGGCCAGATCTGACGAATGAACGCTTCGTGAGCGACCCCTTCAGCAATAAAATTGGTGCGAAGCTTTACAGAACCGGCGATCTTGTCCGCCGTATGCCGGATGGCTGGATCGAGTTTCTCCATCGAATCGACCAACAGGTTAAGCTCCGCGGGTTTCGCATCGAATTGGAAGAAGTGGAAGCTGCGCTGAAGCTACATCCGGGCGTCACCCAGTGCGTCACCTTGGTGCGGGAAGATATGCCTGGGGACAAACGGTTGGTGTCTTATATCGTCCCTTTTGACCCTCATGTTGCGCCGCGCGGCGCGGAACTAAGGGATTTTCTGAAGCAGAAGTTACCGGAATACATGATCCCCTCAGCTATTGTGACGCTGGCGGAGCTGCCGCTCACACCCAACGGCAAGATCGACCGAAAAGGACTGCCTATGCCGGGCGTGTCCCTGCATGACAGCTCTCCGGCACGGCAGATTGTTTCTCCCAGCACACCAGTGGAATTTGAGCTCGCGAGGATTTGGCAGCAGATACTAGGAATCAAGATCGAGAGCGTGCGGGACAATTTCTTTGATCTAGGCGGTCATTCATTGTTGGCGGTTCGGATGTTCGCGCAAATCGAGAAAGTTTTCAGCGTCAGGCTGCCCCTCGCCACGCTCTACGAATCACCAACCATTGAGGACATCGCCAGGATTCTGAACAGGGAGGTCATTTCTCCAGGCTGGTCGTCCATAGTATCAATCCAACCGTCGGGCTCGCGTCCACCTTTTTTCTGTTTCCATGGAGCAGGGGGCAATGTTCTCATCTACAGAAAGCTCGCGCAGTACCTTGGCTCCGACCAGCCATTCTACGGCTTGCAGGCTCAGGGTCTCGACGGCCAAACTCCGCCCCTGAAAACAATTGAGGAGATGGCTGCGCTATATGTCAAAGAGATACGCGGCATTCAGCCTAGTGGGCCCTACCTACTCGGTGGCTACTGCCTTGGTGGCACAGTTGCTTATGAGGTTGCGCAGCAACTTCGCGCCGCCGGCGAAGAGGTTGCGTTGCTCGCGCTCCTCGATACGGTGAACTGGCACAAGGTCCGGTTGACCAGCTGGACCAAGGGCTTCCTGCGTATCCAGAGATTGATTTTCCACGCAGCGGTTCTGCTTAGAATGGACTCCGAGAGCATGGGTAAGTTCCTCCAAGGGAAGTTACATGATCTGCGAAACCGAATTCCTGTGTGGTGGGGGATTCTGCTGAGATGGCTGAGAGAGCGTCCAGGCGAGAGACTATCGGGCTCGCTGGTACTTGCGGAGATCTGGCAAGCGAACGATCGGGCTTCCAGGAACTACGTCCCCCGGCCTTATCCCGGGGAAGTTACGGATTTCCGTCCAGCCACGCAGTATCCGCTCCTCGAAAAACCAGACTTGAAATGGGACCATCTGGCACGAGGCGGACAGCGGATCGTCGTTGTTCCCGGATATCCTGGCTCCATGCTGCTCGAGCCGTACGTCAAGGATTTGGCCTCGCGATTAGCGACGTGTATTGACGGCGCTATCAAAACTCGTAATGCTGACCGTGGAGAATAAAAAAGGTTGAGAATGTACCGAGTCTTGGAGCAACAGTGTCGGGCACAACGCAACACAATGGGTGGCACGAGATCTTCGAACCGCTTCAGGGGCGTCGTGTAGATATCTGGCGAGTGCGTATTTCGCCTTCGGCCGAGCTTGCATGCCTCTATCAGCCATTCCTCACTACCGACGAAAAATATCGCGCCGCTGGTTATCGCTTCGACCATTTGCAACAGTCCTTCACGATTTCGCGAGGCGTTCTGCGGATTCTTCTGGGGCGCTACCTAGATTTACCTCCTGCCGAAATCCCGTTACGGTGTGGGTCAAAGGGGAAACCGAGCCTTGACGGTTTCGGTCTTCATTTCAACGTCTCGCACTCTGGTCGCCTAGCGGTATTTGCGTTTACCTTGGGCTGCGAGATCGGGGTGGATGTGGAGCAAATTCAAGCGATCGATAATCTGAGCGAAATCGCAAATCGTTTTTTTTGCCGGGAAGAGGCTGATGAACTGTTGTCTTTGCCGCTTACCGAGCGAACCAATGCGTTTTTCCTATGCTGGACACGTAAGGAGGCCTACATCAAGGCGATCGGCGACGGTCTCTCGGCGCCACTGGACTGTTTTCGCACGATCCTACGGCCTTCTGAACCGGCGCGGTTCGTGCACGTTAACCAAAGTCCGGAGGAGGCGTCTCGATGGACATTGCACGATTTGGTTACGCTTCCTGGATACGCGGCAGCATTGGCATATCGCGATGTACAACGGCCGTTGCGCGAAGCACCTGTTATAGACTCCGAACGCTTGCTTTGAGATCCTCATCGTGATGGAAGGGATCCGCGGCGAGGTGTCGATCGCGGATCTATGCTGTCGCGAAGGGATTCACCGGTAGTGTCCAGAGTTTTTCGCACATTTGTTGAGGCATAGGCCTGTTGGTTGTTGTGTTCGGCTCCCCCGAAGGGGAGCCGAAATTGTTTGCACGGGCGTTCATGCCGCTTCGCTCGCTTCCGCTAAGCGGTTCATGTCCAGATAACGGCGCGTGCCCCACTTCGTGCCGGCCACGTGACGCAGTCGCGCGGCAGCCAGCATCAGCGCCGATTTCCCATCCGGGAACGCGCTTTCGCTTCCCCGTCGTTCATAGCCGCTCCATCATCCACGAGCGCGAATGTACGCGTCTTGCCCCGCTCGAAAAAGACAAATCGCTGATTTCAAGTGGGTTAGGCTAGTTCGTTTCGCAGAATTGCGTTTCTCGCCGTCTCGAGTCCCTGGCCTGAGTTGGTGTGAATAAGGTTGCGGACGATTGGCGCTGTCCTGCTCTCGAACCGCTGCCTTTGGTGACGTTAGTACGGCGAGGAATTGCGGTGTGCCGAAAACCGACTGCTTAAGCTGGCGGGTGAATGACGACGAGCCCTAGAATCTGCTCGAAATGATCAAAGTCTCGGTCTCGGTGTAAGAGCGAGTGCCCATGCCAAAGGCAGAATGTGGCAATCAAACAGTCGATCGTTTTGCGGACTGTGCGCCCTCGCTGGCGAAGATTTCTGAAATTTCTTGCGGCTGCGACAGCCAGTTCCTCGCCGCCAGTTCCGAAGAGCTCGAACTTGCGAAGTTCGCGCAAGACGCGCTTGGACGCGTTCTCATCTTTCACACCTTGAAGAACTTCGCAAAGAATCAGATCCGTCAGTCCAAAGCGTTGACGACCAAGCTCACGATCAAAGTAGTTGGTCTCGCTATTTTGCAGGCCATGCAGATAGTCGATCCAGACCGTGGTATCAACGATTACCATCGGCAGCTACTTTTGAAGCCGCCCGAGACGCGATCTGTTCAGGTCTCCGTCCCACCGGATCTTACCCCGCAGCCGGCGAATCGACGTCTGCGAGCGAGTCTCGATGAGTAGTCGCAATCCCGCGTCGACGGTGGCTCGCTTGGTCCGCGATCTGCTACTGCGCATTGCTTGGCGCATCAGACGATCGTCAATATCGATGTTCGTCCGCATCTGTCTTCTCTCTCCTATGTGTAACAATATCACTTTCGTGTGTATGGTTCAATCTTTGTTCTGCGTTGGTGGTCCTCCCTTCCGAGGATTTTCGCGGTCAGGGACCGTCGCTTGCTTTTGATTGCGAACAACGCGCAAATCGAACTAACGCCGCGTCTATTTCGTCCAGTTCTCCACAGATAGCCCAGCAATGGGCCTAAACGCGCGCTCGTTGTTGGTGGCCAGCGTGACATTCAAAGCCATGGCGTGCGCACCGATCCATAGGTCATTATTTCCGATCAAGGCTGTTCGTCAGCTCATTCAGTATCCGTGCACCCTAGGTGCACAACTTGGATTCTATTTAGAACGCATTCGCCTTTTCTTCGCCATACTAACACAAGACTAGTTGGAGTCAAGATGGATCTGCGAAATTCTGCAATTGATTTCGCTACTCTGAGTTGGCACTTTTGAATTGGCCAACGTGTGCACCACAATCGGCCCAACCTGTCAGCGGTACCCACGAGACGATCACAGTTGTTCTCTGGCCCGGTCGGATGAGTTGCCGTTTTTGGTTGGATTTAACTCGCCTCCAATTAAACGCGATAACCGCCGGATTGCACTGTGGAACACGGGCCCCCTTGAACTTCTCTTTTTCTGCTCCTAGGATAAATCACGGCGGCGTTCGCAGAAGCGACAAGCCGGCGTGATGTGATCGAAAACGTTCGCGCGCAACTGGCGAGTCTGATGAGAATGTTGCTTCGAGACAACATGTGAAGAATCCGAGGCGAAACCGTGAGAGAGTTGAAGCTGACCCGAATTCGCAAGAACCCATTCAAGTTCACCGGCCCGAAAACAACTCGTGGCAAAGCCGCTTCTTCCCGAAACGCTATGAAGCATGGAGTGCTGTCGATCGCGCCCGTTGTTCCGGGCCTCGAGACCCTCGAAGACTGGAACGACCACCGGGCGGGCATCGTCACGAGCCTCGTCCCAACTGGCTACGTTGAGAGCCTACTCGCTGAACGGATTGCGCTCATCGCGTGGAGATTGCGGCGCGTTGTTCGCTACGAAGTTGAGGCAACGGTCGCATCCGCCGCGACGGCGGAAATAGACATGGAAGACGAAGAGAGATTCGGAGTCGGAAAACCTGGGTACCGAGGAAGGCACCCCGAGCAAGTTCAGGCGCACTTTCTCATCCTCGTCGAACTGTTGAAGGAACTTCCCGAAATGCCGGCCGATAAGAAGATCGATTCTGCCAGAGCAAGAGACATTCTCTTCGTCTTTGCGCGAGGACTTCCGAAAGATATCGATAGGGGCGCGATCTCCATTCCTGGCATTCCGAGCGATGCGGGCGGATTGGATCGGTTCGACCTTTGGACAGCAGGCCTCCTTCAAAAAGCAATCGAAGTCTATGCGACCGTGGCGCAAACGACCCCCGACACTATAATGCTGATGGCCCGCGAATGTGTCGGCGAGCAGTTCCTGAAGGCGTGCAGCGACGTACAGAGTCTTGCGGAGCGCAAGGCTAAATGGAAGCTGCGACTGGAGCGGGAAATCCGTAGGCGGATACTTCTGCAGCCGGATGTCCTCGGCAAGGTCACTCGCTACGAGAACAGTCTGGAGCGGTCTTTTTTTCGGAATCTCCACGAGCTTCAGAGGTTGCAAGCCGCTCGGTCCGGTGTGGCGGTTACACCTCCGGGCGCATTGGATCTTGACGTGACCGTTCACCGCGAGGACGGCTCTTAGTTGGGTTCTCTCACGGCTGTCAGCCGATGAGCTTCTAGCTTTCTCCGGTAAGAAGCCACTCGATCGACTTTCCGAACTCGCGGCTGATCCTCAACAGAATTTCCGATCCGATCTGAACATTGCCTCGTTCCATCGTTGAAAGGTAGTTCTGGCTGATCCCGATACGCTGCGCAAACTCCTCCTGGGTCAAATCGAAGCCGCGGAGTTCCCGAATACGTCGCCCAACCGCTTTCCACTCCACAGCGGCGTTTGATGCTCGAGATTTTGCGCTTGACTTCATTATCCTTTTATGGATATAATATCCTCATAGAGTGACACGGACTTTGGGTCCGGTTGCCCCACGAGGTACCCGCAGAACTCTTTACGGTCTCCGGTGGGGCGAACGCGACCAAGGATACTGGGAGTGACCAATGAATCGCAACACAAAGGATAAGGACGCTCAATCGCCAGAGGATGGACCGCAACGACGCCTCTTGGCCATCCGGAACATCCGGTTTGCGCGGAGAAAGTGGCGAGTCTCCCGTGAACAAGTTCGTCTGCTTAAGGACCTGACCGAAGAACTGCAATTGTCAGTTGCTGTAGGCGACTTGAGCCTTCTTGACAACAAATGGTATGTCACCCACGCTGGCCTGCTTCGAGTGGCGCGGCGCAGTCGGTGCGCGGGAATCAGAACGTCCATTGAAAAAGGCTTGTCTGATCCGACTGCCTGCCGCTGGGTCTTCAAGGCGACAGTTTACAAGTCTCCCCGCTCTCGCGGTTTCGTCGGCTACGGTGACGCCGACCCGTCCAACGTTTCATCGATGGTCCACGGCGCCGAGATGCGCGTCGCTGAAACACGCGCCGTAAATCGCGCCCTCCGCAAAGCCTACGGAATCGGGCTCTGCTCGGTCGAGGAACTCGGTTGGGCTCCACGATCGAACTCGCCCGAACGGACCGATCAGCACAACACATCTGCTGTCGGAAACGGAAACAATGGCCACCACAACGGCCAGCCTCGGCTTCGCGATCGCCTTTGCCTGCTGATTCGCCAACACCAACTCGATGCCGGGCTCGTGAAGGCCTATGCCGCCGACTACTGTGGCACGCCCACTTTGCGAGATGCCCGCCGTGATCAAGTCGAAGCTTTCATCAATGTTCTTGCCGAATCAGCTGCCAAAGATCGCGACGCGCTGGTCTGTCACCTCAATAGTTTTGCCACACAACAGGAGGTCACGTCATGAAGCGCCACATCCCTGGGTTGCATGGTGAAGGCCACAACTCCGATGACATGTTGGAGGGCGTGTTCCTGGTCCGCGTTGATCGCGCCTTCTACCGCTGGCATCCGCAGCGACCGTTCTACGTTCTGCGGCTCGCGATCCTCGAACCGCAGGAACATCAGAGTCGGTCGCTTACCGGGCGTCTGTACTGCACCCCTAAAGCCCTTTGGAAGCTTCGCTGGTTCCTGAGGGACTTCGGCTACGACCCCGATCTGATGGGTCGAGACGAAGTCGATGAAAAGGCGCTGCGCGGCTTGCGCGGCATCGTGCGGATTTCCCATACCACCCTGAACGGCCGCACATTCCTCAATCTCGGCGGTTTCGCTCCGGCCAGCGAGTGGGAAGAATTTCCAGTGTCAGGAACAACCGGTCAGGAGGTGGCCCGTGAACTTTAGCTACACGCAAATCTCGCAGTTCCTGCGCTGCCCGCGGAGCTATCGCTTCCGGTATCTCGATGGCTGGCGGGAGACCGAGGGTCGGGCGTCGCTGTGCTTCGGTCGCTGTTTTGAGAAGGCTTTGGCTGCGTTCTTTGAGCGCGACGATCCGGGAGCGGTGTTGTTCAAGGAGTGGGGGGAGTATGGCGAGGTTCCACTCGAGTACTCCCACGGGGACGACTGGGCGCGCTTGCTGCGCCAGGGGATTGGCCTGTTGGAGCGGTTCGCCCAAGATGACCGCATCCGCATTCCGGAACCGCACTCCAACCTGCAGAAAAAGCTCGTTCGCACACTTCCCAACGGCCACGAATTCGTGGCCTATGTCGATGCCATCGGCACCTTAGACGGCAAGCAGCGTCTGCTCGAATGGAAGACCACCTCTGCTCGTTATCCCGACGAGCCCGAAGGGCTGACATCGCTTGACCTGCAGTTGGTCTGCTATTCCTGGATCAGTGGCATCTCCGATGTCGCCATTGTAGCGTTCGTCAGAAAGCGCGTCCCGGAGATTCAATACCTGATGGCGTCGATCACCGAAGAACAGCGGCGGGAGTTTGGTCAGTTGGTGGAAGCGACGGTCGGTCAAATCGAGACGACGCAGTTTCCGCCGCGGCCTGGAATTCGTTTCCCGCAGAACGGCTGCGTCAGCTGCGCCCACCTCGGCCTGTGCCTCGGGAACGAGCCACTCGTCGGGGCCAAACTGATTCGTCAGCCGGGAGCGAGCGACCTTGATTGGCTTAACGGGCTTGACGACTAACGGACGGGTTCTGGTGGCTCCGAAGCTCAATCGCCAGCGGGCCGTGTTTGTGCTCTCGAAGATCGACGAGATCTTGGCTTGGGAGAACAGAACCGACCGCGAACGGGATTCGAAGTTTGTCGAACTAGGCCGGTACCTCTGCGAGGTTCGGGCAGGATTGTACTGGAGGGTCGACAATGTGCGTTCGTTCGATGAGTTCCTGGAGAGGAAGTTCCCGGAATCGAGACGCAAGGCTTACTACCTGATGGCAATCCACGAGCAACTACCTCGAATCCACAAGGTAGACCTGCAGCAGGTAGGCTGGAGCAAGGCGACGGAATTGGCGAAGGTGGCGAGGAGGGATGGCCAGGGATTCGACTGTGCAACCTGGTTGCACAAGGCCCGCGAGCTGCCCAAGGAAGAGTTCAAACGGGAAGTCTCGAAGCACTTGACCGGGAAAGAGACGGAGCCCTGGGAGATCCTGTATTTCAAGGCCTACAAGAGCCAGCTGCCGGTGATCGAGCAGGCGCTCGAAACAGCGGCGTTGATGCTCGGGAGCGACAAATCGCGCGGCTACTGTCTGGAAATGATCTGCGCCGATTTTCTCGCGGGAGCGAGCTTGGAGACCGGCAAACCAGATGTTCTTCTGCCAGCCCTCACGCGGCTGATACTTGGCCTTCCGATTCCGCAGCGCGAGCAGCTCCTCGAGAGTGTTCAGGTAGCACCATGACTGGAATTCGATCCAAACGACCACGCTTAAAACTGAACGCAGAAGCCTACCGCCAACTCTGCAGAGAAGTCCTGGAGCGCGATGGCTGGCGCTGCCAATCCTGTGGCTCGATCGAGGGACTCGAAGTCCACCACATTCAGCCGCGTAGCCGTCTGGGCGATGACACGGTCGAGAATCTGGTGGCTCTTTGTGTCATGTGTCACCAGAAAGCTCACCGACAACGGCAAGACATGGATGGCTTTGCGGTCGCGGCTGCAAGCGACGAGAGGATCAAGCGCTGAATTGGGATGTGGCGGCTGGCCCAATCGGCCGTACACCAGACTTTGGATGATATGTGAAAAAATCCAAATCGTTTGGACCGTTGCACTCACCAAGAAGCATCACCCCGTGAAGTTGTCCCCCCATTTGCCCCGCGATTGGCCCTTCGGCGCGGGATCACTGAGAAGAACACCCAGAAGCGAGACGAGCCGTCCGCTTCTGCAAAGCGGATCGACCCGGTCATTTCAACAGCGCTATAGGGTGGAGAAAAGAAGATGCAGCTGTGCGCACCAATAGTTCGCGGACTTCCGGGCTCGAGATTCCGGCCTTTGGGGCAATTCCAACACTTCGTTGTGACGCATGCCCTCCCGCCAAACCTCAGTCCGGAGCGACTGAAATCGAGAGACCAGGGCTGGCCCGCTCCACTGGCTTCGATTCGAAAAAGCGTTTCAAGTTCAGGGACGGCTTCTCAAGCAGATTCCAGGATAGAGCCGCCAGCGCGAAGCTTGTCACGAAAATAAATGGCAGAGGTACGAATCGATGCCGATCCAGATGAAGTGCTTCCACGATGCCAGATGGAATCTTATGCAGCAGGTACAGCCCGTAACTGATGGTCCCGGTATAGATCAGGAATCGATTGTTCATCACGCCCTGGATCCATTTTCGTGGGGAGAAAACGGAAACATAAATAAACGACGCCGAGGCCAGCGCAGTGAAGGAAAAAACAATCCATCTTGCATGGTACGCCTCTGTCACAAATGCCAGCGGCGCCGCGATGACCAGCAAAATCCAGGCTCGCCTCAGCCATTTCGACGGAACAAATTCGTCGGATCGAACCAAAAGCGCAAGAAGTGCTCCTGCCATGAGGCCGTCCAATCGGCAGAATACATTTGTGTAGAGGTCGACCTGGTGCAGCGAGAGGTAGTAGCGGAGTGCCGGAGAAATGCAAATCTCGGCGATGCAGACGCGGCGCAGCCAAGTGGGCGAGCAGAATCGCACGACTAGGGGCCAAACCACATAAAATTGTTCCTCGATGGCGAGCGACCATGTGACACCGAGCGGCCCGGCCGCATTGGTTGAAATTGGAACCAAGAAATTCTGCAGGAACAAAGGAAAGGCCCACCACGGCGATGATCGCTGAAGGACTTCATGGTATTCCGATGGCCCGAGGAAACGAACAACCACGAACATGAAAAAGATCAGCGAGAAATACAGAGGCCATATTCTCAAACATCGCCGCACGTAGAAATTCTTGAAATAGCCCTGCGACTTTTTGGTATCGACCAGGATTCCAGTAATCAAAAAACCTGAGAGGACAAAAAACAGATCGACCCCCATCCACCCATCGCTGAACAATTGTTGGGAATGAAATAGAGGATATTTGAAGCCGATATTGTGCAACATCACAAGCAATATCGCCACACCGCGAACGGCATCGAGTTGAGGAACTCTTCGTTGCATTCTCTTTTGTTCGCCTTCAGCGCTTATGGGGGTGTCTGAGCCCATCTGACAAGCTACGCTTCCGAGCCTCGGGTTCACCGGTTGTTCGCGTCAGTTTCCTGGCGAGATTGTACCGAAATCGTTGGTAGGGTGTCCGGATGCGCACGCGGTGATCGCGATCGGATGCGAGCGCGAGGTCGGTATCGACATCGAGCCTATCGCCGTGTCTGGCGGCAGCGCAGGCAATCGTGGAGCTGTGCCCGGCACAAAATGGAAGAAGCGGATGAAACTCATCCAATATGACGGTAAATCAACTTCCCTGTCATTGCGAGCAGTCTATGTGGCATGCGCACAAAGATCTGCTTGGCCACTTTTAATTTCCAGTCTTGTTTCTCACCGACCGAATCGGACCCGGGGTATCTCCAATAGACCAGTTGCGTGGACTCGCCTACCCAATGATTCTTAAATGTGACCAGGCCTTCGTTATCGACTTCCGATCGGCCGAGGTCGAACTCGGTTGCGCCTGTCGTCTTCGCATCCTGAATTGCGTTCCACAGAAGCAGCGTAGCCGCGCCCAAGTTCTTGAATCTAGCGTCCGAACAACCGTACTTGTAGTACGCGACGTCTCGAAATCGCAATGTGAGAATAGCGTTGGTCGGTACCCGGTCCTTGTAGCTCACACGCACTTCGAGTGCATCGCCCATGCAATCCGCTAGATTCCGAAACCATGCATACGGCTGCGGCGGCAGAAAATGCCGCTTCCGCGTCAGCAGCATCATGTCGTAAAAATCCTTCAGGAGCTTGTCGGACCTTCCACATTCGCAAACGAGGCCAGCCTTGGCGGCACGGCCGATTCGGCGCTGCACCGAATCCTTATGAAAGGTCCGAAAGAGTTTATCTACGTCAGGACGTATATCCAGCCGATGCAGAAAATAATGATGGACCTCTCGGAAGTTACGTTCCTTGGCAGTGGGGTTCAAATTCCCATTGATCGGGCGAACCTCCAAATACTTCCATTCCTTACAATCCATTTCCGCTTGCAGGTAATCCACCAGGAAATCCAACTCTTCTTGGGAATCAACCAGTGGCTCGCAGTGGTCGGAAAATGGCAGTGACACCATGCGTGGTCCCGTGAGCCAACTGCGAATCCGGCAAAATGCAAAGCCGTTCCGCAGTTGTTCCGTTGGAGCCGACGTCGTGAATACAACAGGACTGTACCCATAGGTTCGGTGAAGGGCCTCAAGCCAGCCCGTCGTATGAAACACCGATGCACGTGGATGCCCCTCGACGAAGATGCCCCAACGGGGATCTCGCAATGGATCTAATTTGTAGACTGTTGCCACGCGACCTCTCTACTTCAACGCAAAGATCCGTCGAAGAATGCTCACAGATGAAAGCGGGCTTGGCTAATGGCTGGGTTGTTGAGACTTCTCAAGCGCTCGCGAATACTCGGCTGACAGACCGCGGGCTTCTGAATCGCCACCAATGGCGTACTCACCGAAATGCGACATTGCGATGCGGAACCTAGGACTGTGCTTTCGACCCAGTCTCTCCGGCTGTTTTGGGGACGCGTTCGGATTTTTGCAGAAACAGCAACACCGGCAACAGCAAACCGAGCGCTATTAAAAAGAAAACGAATCCGCCTTCATGGTGAAGACGACCGGTAAGAAAACCTGGGTTCACGTAAACGGCGAGCAGGGTCAGCGTCGCGATGCGGATGCCATTCTTGATGATGGACAAGGGTAAAGCCAGCAGCACAAAAACTAGCATTTTCCACTTCGTTCGCAGAAATAAATGGGCTGCAAGTAGACACGTAATAAGCAGCGCCACGCTCGACCGGATGCTGCTGCATTCTTCTGCCACCTCAATGGTCACGGTTGGAAGCGAAAGGATGAATCCCTGCCGCAGCACCGGAACTCCGACGGCCTTGAAAAGCAGGTACGCGATTTCCGTCGAACCTTGCTGCAACAGGTAAACGGTGCGATCCACAATTGTCGGTGGTAGCGGCACCATGAGCAACAGAAACAACAGCGAAAACGAGGCCCTGCGCCATGCTTCGCCGCCATAGCACAATAAGAATCCACCTAGCCAAAACAAAACAATTGCGAGCGTCGCACCGGGCAAAAAGTGTTCCGGATCCCCCACCGATAAGCGGCTTCCAACGAATAAATACAGTGCGATTGCGGCCAGAACAACTGCGATGCCCGGAACGGGGGAAGGTCGAACTACCCGGAAAATTCGCGATCGCTCCGTGAACAATAAATAGATACTCACCAAAGGAATCAGCACGATGTGCGATGATGAATCGTTGTTCAAGGAAAACAGCAGCAAGGCATGCAGCGTCTTCCAGAAAACGATGACCGATAAAACTAGGCCGCCGGCAAACGCGGCGTGCGATCGCGCACTGCTCACGACGGGTGGTTTCAATGCTTCAGTTGTCACGATATTTGTCCCAAGACCGCGAAGATTTCAAACAGATTCTTTCAGCCAAGGCTTGTAATGTCTCGCATTAAACGGAATAGAGCCCCGTCGTATGCGGCTGCACCATTGGCTTCGAAGCATCTTCCAACGCGTAGGTCACTCGGCCTGCATCCAACGTCGCATAAGCGAGGCGCGCGCGATCACTCCCCGGCCCCTCAATCTTCCAGCCATCATCCGTTGGGACTAATTTCATTTGACTACGAGCTCTCCACCAGCGATCGACCTCGCCAGGAAGCGCAAACCACAGTCTCTGTTGGTCACGCAACTGCGTCAAGTATCGGAGCAGTTCCTCATACACGCGCCGGGCGCGCTTCTCGATCATGTAGTCGGGATGAATAATGAAGCTGATCAATCCGTTTCTCTGCAAAATCAAATCGATCTGATACTTCCAGAAATCGGTGGAGTAATCTCCTAAGATGTGGAAGAGCGAATAGTCTTGGATCATCGTCAAGGGCAACTCGATGATGTTGCCGATGAAATAAGGCATTACGGTGCAGCATCCGCCTCGTTTCGGCTCCAAATGGGCCACGCTAGGCACCGACATGTCGTACGAAAAATCAAATGCGTCATACCAATCGAGATTGCGATACATCGATCCCGCACGGAAGCCTCGCGAATTATACTTGCGAGCGTATGCGTTGATCGTCGCCGCCCTGCGGCGAAATTCTCCATGCTCTTGATACAAATTCCCATCGTGATTTAGATCGTGGATATTGAACTCGAATCCCCGCTTTTTGATTTCCTGCACGTATTCAGGTGGAACGTCATAGCGTCTCTCCGGAATTACCTGAAACGACGCGCGAACCCCGTAAGCCTCATCGAGAGCCATTAAGTCCGACGTGAAATCGCGGCCGTCAGCGGTTTCCACATCGTGCGTCATGATCGCGCAGCTC
>Ga0187858_10001834_pt1 | contig 22838 bp, 20 predicted proteins | sample June2016WEW_8_15_FD_133015 | JGI IMG/M metagenome (GOLD analysis project Ga0187858, IMG submission 133015) | Peatland microbial communities from SPRUCE experiment site at the Marcell Experimental Forest, Minnesota, USA - June2016WEW_8_150 | ecosystem: Environmental > Terrestrial > Soil >...
CCCCCAGCTTCCGCCCGAAATCGTGATGAACGCCGGCGCACTCCAGCCATTCGCCGTGCGGCAGGTGGCTACGCCTTTGCCTCCTTTAGCTCCGAAGACAAAGCCGCCTTTGACCATGTGCGGTATAACCGCTATGCACTTTGCGTGCTGCAACACTTCGTCCGGGATTCCCTTGTCTGGTATCCCCATAATTTCGTGCATCACTGAGGTGGCGTTGTCCAGCCGTTCGGTGGCATCTTCCAGCGCCGACTTTGCCCAGCACAGCGTGCTGAGACTCAATATCGCAAGTACGAACATTACTTTTTTCATGGAACACCCTCGTTTCTGTACCTCTGCGCCGCATCTCCGGCTTCGTGCTGTGTGTGTACTCGCACACAAATCCGGGCGGACATGCCGGCGCACCAGGTCGCTTCCGACCTTAGCAAATCAGGATTCAAGAGGTCTGAGCAATTCTGTACACTCGGATCCGGCACAGTCGTCCCACTCGTCGCGTCTGCTTGGCGAGGACTGTGCAGAGCATAAAGGAATTGACCTGCCCCTCGCGCCATACGGTGACCAATCTTTCCAGTGATTAGATAGCCGTGTGGCTCCCTGCGGTCGAGTAGACTTGGTGGGCTTAAACCAAGGCCTCATTCATTCTGCCTGTTTACTCGGAGGGTATTAACCCGTGTTTACCACTACCCCCCTCCCCCGATCTTTGGAATCATGGGGTTAGGGGGGCAATAATTGACTTGGCTAACCCAAACTAGGTGACCACCTGTGCAATTCTGAAGCAGTGTCCCTCAGATAATTCGGAGTTCCCGGCATTTGGTCTCAATCTCCCGCAAGATCGTTTCGACCATATTCACGAACAGGTCAAGGACTGGGATCACAGATTTTCCTTCGAGGCTGCCGATTTTCCCAAACGCTATGTAGAATCCGAACTGGAACTTGCCCTTGAATTTCGTACCCGGCGTGAGGGTGAACAGTTCCATCTCATTTTTTGCGCGGTCCCACGTGGGAGTGTACGGCATTTCCCAATACCCAATTGCGCTGACATCCACCCCCGCGGTGAACGTGGCCGACCCCATGAGCGTAAGGGGTATGTGCTCGTTAGCAACGCGTACCTCGTTGAGTGCCCAGAGGGGTTCGCTCCCTCCCTTGTATGGCTGGAACGAGCGAAGGAGCGGGTAAATGTCCTTCGGAACATCTGCACATCTCCCTTTAAGATTAGCTTCGAATGTGGAGTCGTCGCGAGAGAACGGGAAGTAAGCGTTCCGGGGCTTATTGCACCCAGATGCGACGGCAATATCGTAGATAGCGTGATCCAGTGCAGCCCGGAGATTACCGACGATGTCGCCAGTAATGTTGAAGCAGACATCGGGCACTTGCTTGACTACGCGCATTTTGTGCACGACGTGCTGGGGCTTATCCGGGTGAGGCTCAGTAAACATTTCGTAGAAGTTTTTGTCGCCTACCCAAGCAGAGACTTCCCGTTTGAGATCGGCGAGGCGATGCTTTGCCCATGCGATCTTGCGGCGCGAGCTCTCAAAGGGGTCTGACACAATGCCTACACGTGATCCTGAAGAAGTCCTACGCGAAGCCTGTCAACTGCTTCTACAGTATGATCGTGAGACTTCTGAAATACTGGATCAATTTCAATTTCGTAAACGTAATTCTGGTAATCCGAAAATATCTCAGGATGCTCCTGAGCTATGCGATCCAGCGCCTTAAATTTTGCGGCATGTTCACGAGAGTGATGAAATAAAGCTCCTAGAACTGCGATCATTTGGTCAACCGTTTCTTTGTTCATAGCCGTAATTCTCCTTTCCCGTATGGGCATTGCCATAACTTCTCCGCTAGTTAGAGACAAGGAACTCCTAGAACTTTTCGGCTTGACTTTAGGGAGACAGCAGAACTACTCTGCGGTTACTGATTTCCCGAACTTCAAACCATTGAGTTCCACCAGAGAGCGCCGTTGCAAGCGGTGCTTTTGGTGTCTCTGGGACACTTCGAGTTGTACTTCTGAGTCTGTAACACTCTTCGCCGGATTTAACAGTGACTATTTAGGTGCGGTTGCTTGATGTGCGCTATGATGGGTGCATGAAATCCGAACTTGATCCCAACACAACCCCAGAGCAAAAGTTCGCCAGTTTCCAAGGTGCACTCCGTAAGGTGCTGCGAGTGTCGAAAGACAGCATGAATAAAATGCTTGCTGACGAGAAGATAGCCAACCAGGGGAAGCCGAAGCGCGGCCCTAAACCGCGCCATTCTTCGGCTTCGGGCCACGCTTCCGATAACGGAGTCTAGAGCGATATTTCTTCTCCCTTACCGGTGAGTTCAGCGAAGGTGAGACGCTTCCCAGCAACTTGTGAGAGTGCGAGAAGAAAGCGGTCGGAATCGTTCAGCGGATTGTCCTTTGTGGCGCGATTGTTGTAGCGAAAAACCTGCTCATCCACATACCGCTCCAAATGGAATGGCTCTACAGCAACGTAAGTCCCTTTCAAATTTCGTTTCAGCAATGACCAGAAATTCTCAAGCCCATTGGTATGCACGCGGCCATTGACATAAGCCTCAGCATGATTGACAACCTCATGCACAAAACGGGCATGCAGCTTGTCATAGGGTACGGCGTCATCGGTGAATACTGGCGATCCATACTTCACATTGTTGAGAACTTCATTCTGCAAGGTCTCGCGTTTCACATCCGGCACAACACTTGCGCGAACCTGACGCGCATCGCGGTCGAGAATGCCCATTACAACGGCTTTGCCCGTAGCGCCTCCGGTATGACCGCTCTTTGCCGCAAAGCGTTCGCGTCGATCCCGGTGCATGTTCCGCAACTTCCCACCGACAAAGGTTTCGTCAACCTCGCAACCGCCGCTCTCAACTCCACCGAGTTTGGTTCCCATTGTTCCGGTCTTGAGGGCAAGTCGCAGACGGTGAAGCATGAACCAAGCGGATTTCTGAGACACGCCAAGATCGCGGTGAATTTCATAAGACGAAATCCCATTCTTGCAGCTAACGAGCATCCAGAGGGCAGGGAGCCACTTCTGCAATGGGATGGGCGAATCCTCGAAGATAGTCTCGACCTTGACGGAGAACTGGCGACGGCAGTTCCGGCACTTCCACCGTTTCTGAGTCTTGAGGTAGTAGGGATTTTTGGCGTCATCGCCTAGACAATCCGGGCAACGCGGGCCATCGGGCCAGCGCATAGCAGCGACGGCATCAATGCAAACCTGTTCGTCGCTAAAGTATTGAATTGCTTGCTGTAATGTCTTTGGGCTGTCCATACCACAACTATACCAAATTGGCGTGGGTTAGTCAAGTTAATTATTGCCGTTAGGGGGACTCATCCCGCCAAAATATAGAGCGCAAAGGACTTATTTTCAAAATATTCCGGAATAAGGACTTAGCTTGATCCTTCGCTTAATTCTCCTAAAATTCATAGTTTCGGCGGCTTGCTGACGCCCGCTCCTTGCCACAAATATAGTTATCAAAGAGCTCCTGGCAAATAGGGCTGCGGCAGCTTCGGGGGCCGTCCCGCCTTGGGAGACGGGCACAGCTCGGCCCTGCCACAGGTCGATCTCCATATGTCGCCGACGGCCAGTTAGAAGTCTGTGATGCGTGGCCCGGGCGTTTGTGATGAAAGAGGGTAGAGGTCAGATTGCGGCGGTCAGCGAAAGATTACAAGCGGTGCGCGGAGGTGGAATTTCACCCGTTCAAAAAGCGATGGGCGGGGCACCCGGCGGAGTCGACCGGTGTCGGCTGTTCGGGAGGCCACTTCTCGAAAAGCGCGAGAAGTGGCGCGCCCCCAGTTATTTCGGTCAATGTTAAAAGACAAACCCGCGTTACACTTCCCCGTTAAAGTGGCCCACCCGCCTCTTGAAATCCATGCAGACGTTCTTCTAATCGATGAGTGAGCTGGCCGACGAGAGGCCGAAGCGCGGCACATCGAAGTGGCGGGTACGCTGGCCGTTCTGTTGCAAGCGTCCCTGCGCGGATACTTTGATCTTCCAGAAGCTATGAAACAACTCCGTCAGTATGGGTTCCGCGCCTCCCGGCCCATCGAAGCGTTGATGTTGGCCCGGTATGAACAAGCAAGAAAGGTGAAGCCGTGAGCGCCGAACCCCTGCTTTCCACCGCCCAACCCCGCTCGCTTGCGCTACAATCCGCTCATACTCTGAATAACGAGTTGCCTGGAGGCATATATGGATCTCGGATTCCCGGTGATCAGCGTTGCTGTCGTCATCCTCGTCATCTACCTGCTGAGTTCCATCAAGATTCTGGCTGAATATGAGCGTGGCGTCATCTTCCGGCTCGGCCGCCTGTTAGGTACGGCCAAGGGCCCGGGCATAATTCTGGTCTTCGCCCCGGTCGACCGCATGGTGCGCATTTCGCTGCGGCAGGAAGCGCTCGAAGTTCCGCCGCAGGACATCATCACCCGCGATAACGTCACGTTGAAAGTGAACGCGGTCATTTTCCTGCGCGTGATCGAGCCCAATAAGGCCGTGGTGGAAGTCTCCAATTACGTCTATCAGACTTCGCAGTTTGCGCAGACCACTTTGCGTTCGGTGCTCGGCGAACAGGAACTCGACGAATTGCTGGCTCACCGCGACAAGATTAACCTGCGTTTGCAGAGCATCCTCGATACGCACACCGCGCCCTGGGGCGTGAAGGTCGCCAACGTGGAAGTCAAGCAGGTGGATATGCCCGAGTCCATGCTGCGGGCCATGGCCAAGCAGGCCGAGGCGGAACGCGAAAAGCGCTCGAAGATCATCCACGCCGAAGGCGAGTTCTCCGCCGCCCAGCGCCTGGTGGATGCCGCGCACCTGTTGGCGACCGAACCGATCAGCATCCAGTTGCGCTATCTGCAAACGCTCACCGAAATCGGCGTCGAGAAAAACACGACCGTCGTGTTCCCCGTGCCGATCGATTTCTTCTCCGGTTTGCAGAAGTTGCTCGCGAACGTGCCCGCACCCGGCGCACCGGCGAAAAGCTAGAGGTCAACGCTACTTCCCATGTCCACGGCGCAGCAGGATACGGAAATCACCCTTGGCACCGGCCGCATGCTGGCCCTTTTCTTCGCCTTTGTCCTGGTCTGCGCTTTCTTTTTTGCGATCGGCTTTTCGCTCGGCAGAAGAACCACCGCCGCAATCGCGAGCAGCTTGCTGAGCGCTCCAACTGCGGCTCCGGCGACCATCGTTCGGCCCTCGGCCGCAAAAAACGAGGCTCCCCAGCCAACGCCGCAGTCTGGCGACTTTAGCTTTTACAAGGCCGTAGGCGAAAAGAATGCTGATGCCGCGCTCACGCCTCCGGATTCGAAGGCGCAACCGGTGACCTCAACCGCAGCGACCCCATCCGCGGAAGCGCCGCCAAAAGCCGCCACTGATGCCGCAACCGCTGCGCCCTCGAGCGGCGGTTACTACGTGCAGGTCGCCGCGGTTAGCCGGCAGGAAGACGCCGAAGCGCTAGTCGAGGCCCTGAAGAAGAAACAGTACCCGGCCTTCACCGCGAACAATCCTTCCACCGATAAGTTCTATCACGTTCAGGTCGGACCCTACGCCGACCTGAAGGACGCCGAGGCCATGCGCGCCCGCCTCATCAGCGATGGCTACAATCCGATTGTGAAGAAATGAGCTTCGAGCCGCGAGCTTCGAGCAGACCGTTTGCCCGCAGCTCGCAGCTTACTTACTCGCCAGCAAACAGCCCACTACAAGAAGATCGAAGCCCGCGTCGTCTTTCTGTTACGCTTCCTCATCATGGCTCACGGCGCTCCCAATCTTGATCGCTTCCTGCACGCCATTGCCGACCCCACTCGCCGCCGAATTCTGCGCGCGCTCAAAGAAAAAGGCGGATGCTCGCTCGACAAGGAAACCGGGCTCTGTGCGGCCGATATCGAGGAGCGCGTGAAGCTGGCGCAGCCTACCGTTTCGCATCACATGCGAATCCTGGAAAAGGCCAACCTGGTGGAAGCCAAGAGAGAGGGGCACTGGCGCTGGTACCGGCGCAACGAAAAATTGATTGCGGAAATGATGCGGGGCTTGAAGGGACAACTTTAGAAGGGACAACTTTAGGCAGATTCCGCTGCGGCTATGCTCCCGCGCTGGCCACGGAGGCCTTTTCTTCGTTCTTCTCCTTCGTCTTCATGGCGAGGTTCCCTTCCCTCTGGCTCAGCGCACGCACCTGTGAGATAAGATCCGCCACCTCAAACGGCTTGGCCAGCGACGGCACGCCCTGTTCTTGCAGGAAACTTCGAGTCTGCGCGTCGGTCACCGTGGAAAACGTCAGCAGCAGCCCTTTCTCCATACCGGGGCAGTTTTTCGCGATCCACTCGTACATTTCCCGTGCGCTGCACCCGCCCGGCATTCGACCATTCATCACGATCACGTCGAAAGTGCCACTACGGAGCCGCTGCTGCATGTCCTCCACGCTCATGGATGTAGTGACCTCGGCTCCGGCGCCGACCAACACGTCTCGTTCAAATTCCAGCACCGCTTCTTCGTCTTCGACGAGCAGCACACGCCCTGCCAGCACCGACTCGCGCCGCGTGGAGGCCACCGTCTCCGGCAACGCTGGTTTCTCGCTCGCCAGCAAACGGACTTCAATTGTCGCTCCGCCCTCTTCCCGGTTGCGCGCCACGATTTCCCCGCCATGTTCCTTGACGATCCCGTAACAGATGCTCAACCCAAGGCCGGTTCCCTTGCCCACTGACTTAGTCGTGTAGAAGGGATCGAAAATCCGGCTCGGGTCCTTGATCCCCGGACCGCTGTCATCGAACTCCACGCACACGAAGGCGTCTTTCTTGAAGACGCGCACTTTCAACACACCGCTGCCGCTGTTCTCCACCATCGCATCGAGGGCGTTGTTGATAATGTTCAGGAAGACCTGCTCCAACTGATGCGGATCGGCCACTACCGAGGGCACGTCCTCGGGAATTTCGCGTTCCAGCGAGACGTTGTTGACCTTCAAATCGTATTCGCGCAGCGTGAGTGACTCTTCCAGCACCTTGCACAAGTCCACTTCCTGCTTCTGCGGCTTGCGCTGGCGTGCAAAAGAAAGCAGATTCTGTACCACCCGGTGCGTGCGCTGCGCCTGCTTGAACAGCTTACGCACATAGTCGGCCGAACGGTGATCCAGGCCGGCGCCTTCCAACAGTTGCGCGTAACCGAGGATTGCCGTCAGTGGATTGTTCAACTAGTGCGCCACGCCAGAAATCAATTGGCCGACGGCCGACATCTTCTCGCTTTGCAGCAGTTGCTCCTGCGTCCGCCGCAAGTCTTCGTACGCCCGGCAAGTCTCCTCGTAGAGCTGCACCTTTTCGATCGTAGTCGCCAGTTGCCGGCTGATGGCGACCAGCAGATTCTCATCGTTACTGGAATAGTGCCGGTCTTCCTTGCTGGCAATACCCATGATGCCGATGGGCTTGTCCTTACTCCAGAGCACAACCCAGATCCAGTAGGGCAGACGGTCCGCGCACACAAACTCCACCACCGCCGGTGGCAGGTGCGGCAGAAAATCCTGCGTCACCACTTCCGCTCGCGAGCGCATCACGAGATCGCCGAAGCCTTCCGGAAAGACGACTTCGGCCATGCGCACGCGCGCCTCGCTGCGCGGGCCCCAACCCGCGCGCCGCCGGTAGGTGCCATCCGGTTCCGCTGCCAGATAGACTGAGCCGGTCTCCGCCCCAAACAGCGAGATCACCTGGCGCAGCGTCAGGTTCAGAATTTCATCCAGATCGAACGACTGCGTCGCGATGACTGCCATCGCGTTGAGCGCGTTCAACTCGCGATTGCGCCGCCGCATCTCGTCTTCCGAGCGTTTCTTCTCGGTGATGTCGAGAACGAAGCCCTGATAGCGCTCAATGTTTCCACCTGGATCGCGCGTCGCAAAGCAGCTCTGCGCCACCGTCAGCAGCGTGCCATCTTTGCGCCGCACCGTGATTTCAAAGTTGCGCACGTAGTTGTGCGCCTCGATTTCCTTGCAAAAAGCTTCTCGCTCCTCCGCCACCGAGTGCAGCACGCTGCCCATGTCGAGCGCCATCAACTCGTCCCGGCTGCCGTAACCGAGCATGGTGACAAACGCGTCGTTGCAGTCGAGCAACTCGCCATCCGGCGTCGCTACGAACACGCCTTCCTGCGCCTGCTCAAACAGCATGCGGTACTTTTCTTCCGCCACTTGACGGTCGGTCGTGTCGTGCACCACATGGATGGTGCCCTTTTTCTGGCCTCCCTGCTCGGCATACGATGAGGTCGAAACCACCGACTGCCCGCCGAAACACGGATCCATTCCTTCCGTCAGCCCCGAGCCGCGTTCGCAATACGGGCATCCGCTCCAGGCGCGCTTCTGCGGTAGAACCTCTTCACACAGATTGCCCAACACATCGGCCGGCGCCTTTTCCAGCCGCTGCAGCAGGGCTTGATTTATCTTGAGGATTCCGAAGTCTGCGTCGTGCGCCAGAATCAGATCCTGGATGGAATCGAAGGTATTCATCCACTGCCGCTGCGAGCGCAGCACCTGCTCCAGCAACCGCAGGTTTTCTACCGCAATCCCCAGCGACTGCGCCGCCGTTTCCAAAAATTCGAGTTCTTCCCGCGTGTGGCGTCGGCTGCCTGAGCAGCCCAGCGACAGCATCCCGATCACCGACTTCTTGCCCTGCACCGGCAGCAGCACCACGTGATGAATGCCGTGCTTCCCCAGTTGTGCCCGCTCCGGCTCTGACATCTCCGAGAGTTTCATCACCGCCGCCCGGTTTTCCTGGAGGACGCGAGCCTGCGTTTCATCCGTCCCGACTTGCCCGATGGCTCGTAGAAATTCCGGCGACAGCCCTGAGTGCTGCGTGGGCACCAGACGGTCGCCGTCCATCAACTGGAACCAAGCTGCCTTCGCCCCCCCTGCGGCTTTCAGTTTCTCCAGCGCAGTCTGCATCATCGGGGCATGACTCTGGCCACGCGCAATCGTCACCGCCAACTCATTCAGCACCGCCAGCCGGCGTGTACGCAACCGGGAGTCGTCCAGCACGATCAGCAGGAGGCTCGAACCAAACAGCACCTCCGCCAACAGGTAACCTTCGCTCGGAATATGACTGGTAAACGGTGGCCAGTTCAGATTCAACGTCAGCAGCCCAGCGCCGAACAGGAATGACCCCAGCCCAATACGTGCGAACCGGTACCGCAGTAGTTCCACGACTGCGCCGGTCGCAACGAACCGGCACGCCACATCCAGCCCATCCCCGAAGCTTTTCGAATCCACAAAATACAGTGAATCCGGAAAATACAGCGGCCTCATTGCCGCGAAAACCATCAGCACCCACGAGAATGCCACCAACACCATCAACGCTCGCCGGGCCTGCGCCGACATCAGCGCCGCCGCGGCAAACAACCCCATCGCCAGCACAAAGTCGGCCTGCGTGAATGCCGTCATCGCCTTCGATGCGCCGTGCGACTCACCCGCGCTCGTTACCCACAGGAACGCACCATAGCTGACCCAGCCTGCTCCCCACGCCAGCAGACATCGTTCCCGAAAAACCCGGAAGAAAAGCAGACTGACCACTACCACGATCAGGGCGGCCGTTTCCCGCGCCGTCAACCAGGGGACGGTCAACACGCCAACCGAATTCCCGAATAGCCCGGCAGGATCCATAGATAAGCGCACGAACACCTAAGCTTTTTAAATATCACGCTCGCTGCCCATCGTTACCGGATTTCCGTCTCCCTTTGGTTACTTTCGGAATGTGCAGTCGTGGCCTAAAATGAACGATACATTCACTTAGCGCCATGCCTAATGCCCGCATTCTTGTGGTGGACGACGAGGAAACAATCCGCGAGATTGTTTGCTCAACCCTCGGCCTAGCCCATTTTCAGACTCGCGCGGCCGCCAATGGCGTCGAAGCCCTCGCGATTCTGGAATCGGGTGACGAATTCGATCTCGTGCTCTCCGACCTGATGATGGCCGAAATGGATGGGACTGCCCTTTTGGAACGTGCCAAGGAACGTTACCCTGACATGCCGATCGTGATGGTCACTGCGGTCCACGACATCGGAGTCGCTCTGCAGGCCCTGCGCAATGGGGCGTACGACTACCTGCTCAAGCCTTTCGAGCGAGAACAACTGCTGAACACGGTTCGCCGTGCCCTTGAGAACCGCCGCCTCAAGCGCGAAAACGATGCTTATCGCACCAACCTCGAGTCGCTGGTTGCCGCCCGTACCCAGCAATGGAAAACGGCGCTTTCCGACCTGGAGGAGTCCTATGACATGACGCTCGAAGCCTTGGGCGATGCGCTCGACCTCAAGGACGCCGAGACCCAACACCACTGCAAACGCGTCACCGCATTCACCATCGCCATTGCACGCAAAATGGGCCTGTCAAAAGAAGAGATCAGAGTGATCGCGCGCGGAGCTTTCCTGCACGATATCGGCAAGATGGCCATTCCAGACCACATCCTGCACAAGCCCGGTAAGCTCACGGACGACGAGATGGCCGTCATGAGGGAGCACTGCTACCTCGGCTATAAGATCATCTCCCGAATCCCCTTTCTGGCCGAGGCTGCCGAAATCATCTACGCCCACCAAGAGCGCTACGACGGACTCGGCTATCCGCGCGGCCTGAAGGGCGAGGAGATCCCGCTGGGCGCCCGAATTTTCGCGATTGCCGATACGCTGGATGCCATGAGATCCAAGCGTGATTACCGTGATGCCCAAACCATTCAGGCCGCCCGCAAGGAAATCGAACTCTGGTCCGGTCGCCAGTTCGATCCCCAGATCGCCAAGGTTTTCCTCGAAATGCCCGACAATATCTGGGAAGACCTGCGGAACGACATCAATGACCAGAACCCGTCTTTCCCGAAGGTGTAACCACGGACACCGGGCTGAGCATACAACCCTGAAACTCCAATGACCGTCTCACTCTGACCAGCATTTCCCGCCAGGCGCCAGGCATCGTTTTGCCCTGATCGCCTCATCCAAACGAACAGTGAAGTCAATCCAAGCGGCCCCACCACGGTCGTGTTCGGCCGTTCTGGGGTGAATAACCGGTGCCCGCCAGAATGTGCCTGTTTCACATTTGGTGGGCAGACCGGGTTTTGTTCTGGTGCGTCAGAAGCTTACGAGGTCATCGTGAACAAACTCTCATCGTGGGTGGGAATACTCTTTCTGACCGCCGCAACGTCACTGCTGGCCCAGGCAATCGATCCGGCCATTGCGCCCATGGCTCCGCCGAACGCTGTCCCGGAAGGCACGACCTTCCTCGTCCGGCTTCAGGACAAAATCGACACTGCCGAACTGCATCCGGGCCAACATTTCAAGGTTAAGCTTGACGAGGATCTTATTTCCGCCAATGGCAAAATGATTCCCCGTGGCAAGAAAATCAAGGGTCACGTCAGTTCCGTGGCGAACGGCCTGCACGCACGCCTGCTGCTCAGCTTCGACGAAATCGAAACCAACCACGGATGGGTCGCGCTGGTCGCGACCGTCATCGGAGTGCCCAGCGAACACGGTCTCAAGGCGCCCGACTCCGAGGGTGAAATCGAACGCAACCCACCGAGTGTAAAGCACACGGTCGAAGACGCGGCTGTCGGCGCAGTCCTCGGCACCAGTATTGGCGCAGCCGCAGGGGGTGCCAAAGGAACCGGCGCCGGCGGAGCAGCAGGCGCGGGTGCTGGAGCCATGGCCAGCCTGCTTGCCAATCGCGACCTTCGGCTCGAAAAAGGAACCACCCTCGAGGTGCGCCTCGATCGCGCGCTCCAGATTCCCTCTCACTGACACTCTCGACTCGCCGCTCAACTCGCCGATAGAGACGTGGTTCGCTGCGTCTCCCGCGGCTGTGTCCTTTTTGTCCTGCAATTTTCCTCGTTTTACTTCTTTCGATTGCAACTCGGGAAGCTCGTCGCGTTCTAACGTTAGAGGTGTATTAAGGGAACTCTTAGCAGCTTGATGAAAAACTTTAGGAGTTTTCATCCCGAGCGAAGCGAGGGATCTGCAGTTATCCATCAAGATTCAGGAGAAATCCGATGAAGGCCACCATTTTCATTCTTTGCGCCGTTCTCGTTCTGAGTGCTCTCTCGGTCGCGCAGAGCCCCACGCTCAACCCCCTGCCCAACACCGTTTTCGTCGGCGCCGACGGCAAATTTGAATCCGCGCCGGATACCGCGCTCATCCAGTTCAACATCTCGGCCCAAGCCGACAACGCCAAAGACGCCTACGACCAGGCCGCCAAACAAGCCGAGGCCACGCGGCAGGTTCTGCGCACAAACGGCATCGATCCGAAGGCCGCGGAGATTGGCTTCTTCTCGGTGAATCCGCAATACGACTGGAAGAACCCGAAGCACAAAGTCATCGGCTATCAGGTCACGACGAGTGTGAGTTTGAAACTGAAGGATTTTTCGAAGATCGGCCCTGTCACCCAGCAGCTCGCCGACGCCAGCGTCGGTGAAAGCCAGTCGCTTAGCTACACGCTTGCCTCGACCGACGAGGCCAAGAGCAAAGCCGTTGCCGACGCCTACCGGCACGCCCGAGCTTCCGCGCAGTCCCTCGCCACTGCCAGCGGACGCGCGCTCGGCGAACTCTCCTATGCTTCCGTCGATACCTTTGAGAACATTCGCGTGATCGCGCCTATGCAGCGCCGTGCCATGCCCATGGCGATGGCAGCACAAGGCCCCACCCCGACCGAGGAGTTTTCGCCCCAGAACGTGACGGTCACCGCGCACGTGAACGCTATGTTTGTATTGAAGTAGCTCGTGTGGCGCGGACACTCTTGTCCGCGAACGATGGAAGAGAAACGACAGCGGAAAGCAAGTTACTCAGCCGCGAATCGACTAGTCGCTATTGCGAACAATGACCTCACGTCTCGCGGAAACCCGGCTCGCATCCACCGTCACTTCCCGCTGGATCTCCATCTCGATCGACGTCCCCGGCTCCAGCCTCACGTCGGCACCGCGCGTCAGCATTCCCACCGCCAGCCCAGTGACTCCTCCAATTCCCGCTCCGATCCCGGCTCCCTTCAGTCCGTTGGTTACAGCACCGATCACCGCTCCCGTGGTTGCCGTACCGGCAGCGGTCTCAGCTTTCTTCCCGGCGTCGCTATCCTGACGAATCGTCCCTTCCGAATCTTTCATCGACGTCTTCTCCGCCCCGGGCGTGTTCTCCACCGAACCCCCCAGCATCACCGTATAGCCATTGGGATAAATCATCGAGGTGAAGTGGATCAGCACCTCAGCGCGCCCCTTTACGTGCCCACCGCGCTGCACGCGCTCGATCTTTCCCTGGATGTAAGTTCCCGCCGGAATCACGACCCGTTCGTTGACCACAAACGGAAAGGCAGTCTCCGCGTATACCGGGTCTCCGTCTTTAGCCGTCTTCGTCGAGATCGCCTGCTTCAGTGATATCGGAACCCTCGTTCCCGCCGGAATGGTCAGCGTAGCCTTCCCAGACTCCACCGAAGGCGCAGCCGGATCCGGGACCTGAGACGACTGTGCCGCCGCGATCCCCGCCAGCAGCAAAACCCAAATAGAAGCAGCACATATCCTCATCAAAGACCCACCTTTTCAGGATAATTTAGCAACACGCTTGCAATCTCAGATGCGCCGACCAGCGTGCCCGGTTAGCTGAGAACCCTTGGTTTAGAACCGTTAGCTGAGAACCAGTGAATAGTTATTTCTTCCGCCAGCAAGCCTAACCACTGTTTCTTCGCCCCCGGCTCTCCAACACATTGCCCATGAACTGCGACTGCAGTTTCTGCGCGCACCCCTCGCCGCAAACGTGCATCGCGCCTTCCTGCACTGCCAGTTTTTCGTCCCACGGCGCCAGATGCATCACCGGCAATTCGTAATCGCCAAACGAGCTCCACATTATCCACCAGCGGTCGCTCTCGCCTTTTAGCACCCCACAATTCGGGCCGGCGCAACGGTAAAACGGACTCGGAATCAGAAGTAGATTTTCGGACATGGCCAACCTGCGTACCCCGGGTCATTGTAGCTGAGGAGTCCGCGCGGAGCCACCGGTTGAGCACAAAGGAGGTCCTAAACCGAATGCGATCCCCGATCCCGAACAACACCCACTACGGAGACACAGAGACACGGAGGAAGGCTCCTTCATAGGCCCATTGTCGGGTCGCAGTTGCTTCATAAGGGACAAAATCATGAGCTCGCTTTTCTCCGTGATTCCGTGTCTCCGTGGTGAGGTTCTGGTTTGTTAACAGCTCGAAGCTCGCGGCTGGTAGCTGAATTTAGAACACTATCAGCACAAAGGGCTGCGAACTGCCCGTTACTTGTACAACAAATACTTTTCCCGCAGGCGCACAAATACCTCCAGCCGCTCTTGCCAGTCCTCCGCAATCCGTCTCGGATCCTCGCCCGCCCCGATCGCCTCGAACACCGCCTGATTGACCAGCAGATCCGCCATCCGCTCCATCTTGAAGTCGTTCGGATACAGCTTATGCAGCGTCGAGGCCAGCTCAATCCCCAATTCCGGTGAGTCCAGCGTATTCCGATCCAGAACAATCAGGTTCACGCCCTCACATCGTTCCCCGGCAAAGTTACTCGACGACGGAGTAAAAACAATCGGCACGAACCGCACACTCTGAATACCGCGCCCGTTCAAGTAAGTCGCCAATTCCCTGCTCTTGATCCAAGGAGCGCCCACCACTTCGAACGGCGTGTCCGTCCCCCGCCCCACCGAGACATTCGTCCCTTCAATCAGCGCCACGCCCGGATAAAGCGCCGCCTCTGTCAAATTCCGCAAATTGGGCGAAGGATTCACCCACACCAGGCCAGTCGAATCGAACCAGTCCCCCGGCTGCCAACCTTCGATCGCAACCACTTCGAGCCGCGCCCCAATGTGCCGCTCGCCATTAAACATTTTTGCCAGCTCACCCAAAGTCATCCCATGGCGCACCGGCTCGGGAAAGTAGTTCGTAAAACTTTCCCGCCCGTCGTTGGAATTGGAATTGGAAGCGGAATCGGAAACCGGCCCTTGCACAAACGAACCCGTAATCGGATTCGGTCGATCCAGAATGACCACCCCAATTCCCGCCTGTGCCGCCGCTTCCAGAAAATATCCCGTCGTAGTCTCGAACGTGTAAAACCGCGCGCCCGCATCCGCCAGATCGATCACCACCGCATCCAGTCGCTTCAGTACGTCCATTGGCGGACGCCGCGCCGCGTCGCTCGCCCCGTACACGCTGTAGACCGCAATTCCGGTCGCCGCATCCTTCGCATTCTTGATGTCGGTCGTGTCCAGCGTCCCCGTCACTCCATGCTCTGGACTGAAAATCGCATCCAGCGAAATCCCCGGCACACTCGCCAGCACGTCAATCGTCCGCCGCCCTTCCGAGTCCACGCCTGTCTGATTCGTCAGCAGTCCAATGCTTCGCGGAGCCCCGCCCCTGGCCGATGCAGCGCCACGAACTTACTCTCCTCGAGCACGTCGATTCCCGTCTTCACCGTTCCATTCCGCACCGCCAGCTTGCGCGCCGCGCTCTGCATTTCGTTGTAGCCGGTGATCGTCGCCACCCGCATCTTCTCCGCCTCAGCCGGATCGAGCGCCAGCGCCGCCGCCACCGCCGTCGCGACCTTGGTTCTGAGAGACACCGCGCTTCCCTTCTCCTTCGGCGGCACCACGTTCATGTGCACCGCGTTCGTTAGCAGCACGATGTAAGTCTTCGTCGCCGGATCAATCCACAGCGAAGTCCCGGTGAATCCCGTATGTCCGTAACCGCCCACCGGCAACAGTTCTCCCCGATTAGTAGAGAAAGGAGAATCAATGTCCCACCCAAATCCCTGCACTGCCGTGCCATTTACTGGCTGCTGTGGCGCAGTCATCTTCGCAATCGTCGCCGGAGTCAGCACGCCGCGCCCGCCATCCAGCAAAGCTTGCGCAAAAAGCGCCAGGTCGTCCGCGGTGGAAAATAATCCCGCATGAGCCGCCACGCCGCCCATCCGGCGAGCCGTAGGATCATGCACCACGCCGCGCAGCAGGTGATGGTTCTCATCCTCTTCGGTTGGAGCGATGCGCTGCTCCCACGACGCCGGAGGAACAAAGCGGGTCTCCTTCATGCCCAGCGGTCCAAAAATATGCCGCGCCGCATATTCATCGAGCGACTCGCCCGAGAGCCGCTCCACCAGCGCTCCCAGCACCACGAAGTTGATATCGCTATAAACAAACGCCGCGCCCGGAGCCCGCTCTGGAAGGGCCTCAAACGCCATCCGATACGCCGTCTCCTTACCTTCCCACTTCTTCGCCAAATCCAGGTCCGGAGCGAGGCCCGAGTAGTGCACCAGCAACTGCCGGATCGTAATATCCTGCTTGCCGTTTTGCCCAAACTCGGGAAGATACTTCGCGACCGGATCGCTCATGCGAAATTTTCCCTGCTCCCACAGCTGCATGATCGCCGTCGCGGTTACGACAACCTTGGTCAACGACGCACAATCAAACACCGTATCGAGCGTCATCGCCTCCCGCCGAGGTTCGATCGCCCGGCTGCCGTAAACCTTGCGATAAACCACCTGCCCGTCGTGCCCGACGACGAGCACCGCCCCTGGAATCTGTTGCTGCGTGACGGCGTCGTTGATGATGGGGTCTAGAACAGCGAGGCGCGAATCCAGCGAAGTCTGGGAGAACGCGGCGGAAGAAAACAGTAGAACGAAGAGCAGCAGATTTTTCGGTGAGTGTTTCACGTCTGCTGTGACTCTACATGACCCCGGAGATGCGGCTCAAGGCTGAACGTTATCAACGATGCTCTCAAAGTAACTCCCCGTTTGCCTCCACCCGCCGCCTTTGTTATAACCCCATCAGTTCACAAAACACCCTTGAACCTGACGCTGCGGAATCGAGAATCCGGATTTTCCTTCCTCGTGCGCAATTTCGTCGCGCAGGATGATCGGTTTCCGAGCGCCTTCGGCATTCTGGAAAAGGCCATTGCCGACCGCGCCTTCCCCGCCTGCTCGCTCGCCGTCACCTTCCGCGGAGAGCTGGTCGCCCACAAAGCCCTCGGCTGCTTCACATACGATCCGGCTTCGCCCGAAGTCACCACGGCAAGCATCTTCGATCTCGCTTCGCTCACCAAAGTCCTCGCCACGACCGCCATGGCCATGATCCTCTACGAGCGCGGCCTGCTCGATCTCGAAGCCCCCGTCACTGCTATCGTCCACGAATTCGCAGGCGAATTCGCCGCAAATGACCCTCGCCGCCGCGAAATCACGCTGCGCATGCTGCTCGCGCACAGCTCCGGCCTGCCCGCCTACGAAAAGCTTTTCCTGCGCGCTCAGACTCGTGAAGGCCTTCTGCAAGCCGCCTTCACTACCCCACTCGCCGCCGACCCCGGTACACGCGCCGAATACAGCGACATCGGATTCATCATTCTCGGCGTCGTCCTTGAACGCCTCGCCGACGAATCTCTTGACGCATTTTGCCAACGCGAAATCTTTGGCCCGCTCGGCATGACGCACACGACTTTCAATCCCACGCCCGCCTTGAAAGACCCCATCCCGCCAACCGCCGACGATCGCACCTTCCGCCACCGCATCATTCAAGGCGAGGTGCAGGACGAAAACGCGAGTGTCCTCGGCGGCATTGCCGGACACGCCGGCCTGTTCTCCACCGCCGAAGATCTAGCCATCTTCGCCCACGCCATGCTCAACGCCGGACACCCCATCCTCCGCTCCTCGACCGTCGAACTCTTTTCGCGCCGAGAATCCGCTCCCGAAGGCACTTCCCGGGCGCTGGGCTGGGACACGCCCTCGGCGCCCTCGCAGTCCGGAAAATACTTCTCGTCCCGCTCCTTCGGACACCTCGGTTACACTGGCACGTCCCTGTGGATCGACCCCGAGCGCCAACTTTCGATAGCTTTGCTAACCAACCGCACCTGGCCTGACTGCCAGGACCAGGCAATCAAACAGGTACGCCCAGCGTTTTACGACGCGGTGATGGAAGCCTTGAGGAAGCAAGCTTGAAACGCCAAGCTCCGAAGCGCAAAGCCCTGATCCGCAAAACAAGGAGCGCAGAACTCCGCCGCCTCGGTACCGAGAAAACAAACTCCGCCTCCGCCGATCTCGATCGCAAGTCCGCACTCGAAATCGCCCGCATCATCAACGCCGAAGATGCCAAGGTCGCCGCCGCCGTGAAGGGCGCTCTCCGGCAAATCGCGCAAGCGATCGATCTGATCGCCGCGGCACTCTCCCAAGGCGGGCGCCTCATCTACGTGGGCACCGGCACCAGCGGACGCATCGCCGCCCTCGACGCCGTCGAGTGTCTGCCAACCTTTGACGTCGGCCCGCGCATGGTCCAATTCATAATCGCCGGCGGCTCAAAAGCGCTGGGCGCAGCCGTGGAAGCCGACGAAGACTCTCGCGAGCTGGGCCGCAAAGCCATCGCGAAGAAGAAACCAAGAAAAAGAGATGTCGTCGTAGGCATCGCCGCCAGCGGACGAACTCCCTTCACCATCGCCGCCATCGAATATGCGCGCGCTCACGGCGCAAGAACCGTTGCCGTCGTCTGCAACCCGAAATCCCCGCTCGGCAAAGCCGCGCACGTGGCCATCGTGGCGGAAGTCGGTCCGGAAGTCGTCGCTGGCTCCACGCGTATGAAAGCCGGCACCGCGCAGAAGATGATCCTGAACATGCTCACAACCGGGGCGATGACTCGTCTCGGCTACGTCTACGGCAACCTGATGGTCAACGTCAGTCCGAAGAACGAGAAACTGGTCGAACGCGGAGTGGGCATCCTGGAAAGAGCCGCCGGACTCGACCGCCGAGCGGCGCGCAAACTCCTCGCCGCCGCAGGAGGCCGCGTCCCCGTAGCCCTGGTGATGGCCAAGGCTGGCGTCAGCCGCGCCGATGCTGTCGCTGCCCTGAGAGAATCCCAAGGCCAAGTGCGCAGAGCGATAACAGCAGCAATTACACGAGGGCCAAAATGATGAAAACATGCAGCTATTTTCTTTTTGTATTGCTGGCTTCGATCTTGTGCTGTGCCCAAGACTCAGCGATGTATCGCAGCTGCAGCAAGCAGGCAAACGCGCAGCATGAAATGAACGTGTGTGCGAACGACGAAGCAAAACGCGTCAACGATGAACTAAATAAGGTTTATGAACTGGTTCTGTCAAAGGTCCACGGCAATCCAGTCGCTACTAGCAAAATCCGGGCGGCACAGAGGGTATGGATGACTTACCGTGACGCGTACATCGACGCGATGTATCCAGCAAAAGATAAACAAGCGGAGTATGGATCGATGTTCCCCATGGAAGTCGATCTGCTCGCTGCCAAGCTTACCCGGCAACAGATCGGAGCGCTGCAAGACATCCTGCGGCAAAACGATCCTCAGTAGGGCCTAGCGGCACTCATCCGCGCATAGCTCGTAGCTTATTTACTCGGCCACACAGAATTAGCCCACCACAAACATTGCCCGCTGCAGGCTTTCGGCGTAACCTAACCCTGTAATCATTCTTATCGACGCACGCATCTCGAAAGGCCTGCCATGCCGAAAAGTGCCAGCGACCATCTTCACAATGATGCCGACCGCGGGAAGGGTTCCCTCGAGCCGGACGAACGCACCCAAACCGGCAACAACTCCATGAAAGACCAGCTCCCGCATCGTAACCCCGACCCCATGCAGGACGGCGCCGATAGCGACTTCCCTGAGCCCGGCCACAGCCCCGAGCACTCGTTCGAGGGAGAGTTGAAGAAAAGTGGCTAGAGTTCGACTCTCGCCGCTTCGAGGGAGAACCACTGACTGATGTGTGAGCCCTTGTCGTCTCCTAGGACATCTCATTCGGAATCGTTTAAAGGGGAATCGCCCGTAGCGAATGCGTAGGGACGGAGGTAAACGCTGTGGACGTTACGTTCCCTAAACCCGACGTCGCCCCGGATCTGACACGTGGTCTGGATGGCCTCACGAGCGAGGAAATTCGTGCGTCAAGGCAAGGGTGGTGGGACGAGTCCTTTACGCAGTTCCTGCTTCGCTGGATTCCGGCGGAGACGCACAGGCTTATAGACGTCGGTTGCGGCTTGGCCACGGCAGCCCACGCGTTGCTCCCTTGCCTCGGAAGCGCGACCTACCTCGGGATCGACGCCGATGAGAACCGGTTGCGCGAGGCTGACAAGCTACTCGCCGGCACAGCTTATGCCAAAAGAGTGGAGCTTCAGCGGGGCCGTGCCGAACAACTGCCCTGTTCCGAGTGTGCTGCCGATTTGGTGCTCAGCAGCATGACGCTGCAACATGTCACTGATGTGCAGGCGGTTCTGTCCGAGATTAAGCGCGTCCTGTGCCCCGGGGGGCGTTTCGTGGCCGTTGAACCAGACAATCTTGCCAATCTGTTCTACTTCGACGGCTCGCTGCAGGAAGTGAATGCAGCATTTCGGGACCTCTTTGCCGCCCAGCGGCAAGCGCGTCGTCCCGCGGACACCGCGATCGGCCCGGCCGTGCCGCGGGCCCTGGAGAAGGCCGGATTCAGAGTCATTGACTGCCGCCCATACGCGGTCGGGCGCGTGAGCCGAGTTTCAGCCAGCGAGTTTTTCGAGCGGGCAAGGCGTGTTGCGGCGATTGTTATCGCATCAGCCAACTTGCCGCCGGACAACTCGGTGCTCCAAGAGTGTCTCGCGGCCGTCAATCGTGCGGTGGCGGCGGTCGGGCCCGACACCGTCGGTTACGGCTGCCAGCTAGTTCCGGTGTTCGTCAGTGTTGCTGAGAAGAACCCATAGAAGAGAGAATCAAGCTCTTTGTTTTGCGTCCCGTATTTCCATCAACCCGAATTCATGAGGAAGAAACTATGTCGAAGATGAAAGCTGTCCAAGTCAGCAAAGCGGGCGGTAATCTCGAACTCGTCGAAAGAAACATTCCCGAGCCCGCCCGCGGCCAGGTCAGGATTAAAGCCGAAGCCTGCGGCGTCTGCCACAGCGACGTCTTCGTAAAGGAAGGCCATTGGCCCGGCATCCAGTATCCACGCGTTCCCGGACACGAAATCGCCGGCCGCATCGACGCCGTCGGTGCTGACGTTGCCAACTGGAAACCCGGCCAGCGCGTCGGAGTCGGATGGCACGGAGGCCATTGTTTCACCTGCGATCCCTGCCGCCGCGGCGATTTCATTCTCTGCCAGTTCCACAAAATTACCGGCATCAGCCATGACGGCGGTTACGCGGAATACATGGTTACGCCCGCCGAAGCGGTTGCCGCTATCCCAGATAACCTCCCCGCCGCCGAAGCTGCGCCGCTGCTTTGCGCCGGCATCACGGTTTTCAATTCGCTTCGCAACGCCGGCGCGCGCCCCGGCGATCTGGTCGCCGTTCAAGGCATCGGCGGACTTGGCCATCTCGCAATCCAGTATGCGCGACAGATGGGCTTCCGCACTTTCGCCATCGGCCGAGGCAAGGACAAAGAAGCGCTGGCGCGAAAACTTGGTGCCGCTCACTACGTGGACTCCGCTGCTGGCGATCCGGCCGCAGAACTGCAGACGTTCGGCGGCGCCCGCGTGATTCTCGCCACCGCGCCTGATTCGAAATCCATCTCCGCGCTGGTCAATGGACTTTCGATAAACGGCAAGCTGCTAGTCGTTGGCGCCAGCGCCGAACCGATCACCGTTACGCCTCTCCAGTTGATCTCGGGCCGCAAGGCGATCCAGGGCTGGCCCTCGGGAACCGCCAAAGATTCCGAAGACACCATGCAATTCAGCGCCCTGTCCGGAGTCCGTCCGATGATCGAGCGCTTTCCGCTCGAAAAAGCTGCCGAAGCCTACGAACAAATGATCAGCGGCCGCGCCCGGTTTCGCGTAGTGCTGACCATGGGTGGGTAAACAATGAGCGCGTAAACAAATTGAGCCGGTCCCAAGCGGGGCCGACTCAACAATTTTTGCCATCTGTCGCAGGGGTCTACTGCAGCTCTTCCATGCACTTTGCCAGCACTTCCCTGCTCGGCCGTATTACTGATTCCGGCAGAGTCGCCAGTGGCTCATCCGTAACGTTCAGCATGTCGATAAAGCTCGGCGCGTTGGCATTGATGTAGAACACGCCGGTCAACACTTCGCCTTTCGCATGCGATTCCATCAACCGCCCCACCGCCTGAATCTTGTCCGTCGGATCGTACTCCTGCTCAAGCTTCCGCAACCTTAAGCTCGACCCGTCGTGCATCGTGACTTCAAACGTCGTCCCATGGTCATAGTCAACATTAATTTCCTCAAACGACGGTATAAAGCTGACCTCCTGCAGCGGCTCTTCATGGGCCTGCATATATTTGTAAGACTTCGTCGAGCCCTCGTGGTCGTTGAAGGTCACGCACGGCGAAACCACGTCCAGCATCACCGTGCCGTTGTGAGCGATGGCAGCCTTGAGCATGGTGTGAAGCTGCCGCTTGTCGCCGGAGAACGACCGGCCCACAAACGTGGCTCCCAACTGGATGGCCATGGCGCAAGTATCGACCGGAGGAAGGTCGTTCACCACGCCGCTCTTCAGCGTTGACCCCAAATCGGCGGTCGCGGAGAACTGGCCCTTCGTCAACCCGTAACAACCGTTGTCCTCGATGACATAGATGATCGGCAGGTTGCGCCGCATCAGGTGGATAAACTGCCCCGCGCCGATTGAAACCGTGTCGCCGTCGCCGCTCACACCGAGCGCGATCAGGTTTTTGTTCGCCAGCATCGCTCCCGTAGCTATCGAAGGCATGCGTCCGTGCACGGAGTTAAAGCTGTGCGACCGGTTCATGAAATAAGCCGGACTCTTCGACGAGCATCCAATGCCGCTGAACTTCGCAACGCGCTCCGGCTTCACTCCCATTTCATACATCGCGTCAATGATGCGTTCGGAAATCGCGTTATGCCCGCAACCGGCACAAAGCGTCGTCTTCCCGCCCCGATAGTCGATAACTTGCAGTCCGATGCGGTTC
>Ga0187858_10001837_pt1 | contig 22825 bp, 14 predicted proteins | sample June2016WEW_8_15_FD_133015 | JGI IMG/M metagenome (GOLD analysis project Ga0187858, IMG submission 133015) | Peatland microbial communities from SPRUCE experiment site at the Marcell Experimental Forest, Minnesota, USA - June2016WEW_8_150 | ecosystem: Environmental > Terrestrial > Soil >...
CCCTCTCGGTGAATCCGGTCCACATCCAGAACGGGACGGTGGTGGAGTGGCTCTTCCGTCGGGGTCGATATCGGCCCCCGTGGCTCTGGTCCGTGGTGGAGGCGCTCCAGGAGGGGGCGACCCGCCGAAGCACGAGCCGACTCGTGTCGTTCCCCACCGCCGGCGGCCTCGCCCGCGGGCCGCACAACTGTGGGAAATGCGACGCGCGGGTGCTCGAGGCGATCGAGACCTCCTCCCTCGCCCAGGAGTTCGGCCCGCTCGATGACCTCGCCTGCACCTGCCGCGAGGAATGGCAGGCGGCTCGCGCGCTCGAGCCCCTCGGGGTCGAAGCGTGATCGACCTCGTCCCCCACCTTCCCCCGCATGCCGAGTCAACCATCCGCCAGTTCCTGAGCGCGCACGCCCTGCCGCCGGCGGGCGAGGGCGTGGTCGTCGGACTCTCGGGAGGCATCGACAGTGCGCTGTGCGCCCGACTCGCGGCCGACGCCCTCGGGCCCGAGCGCGTCCTCGGCGTACTGCTGCCGGCCGACGGGTTTCCCGAGGAGCTGCGCGCCGAGACCGTCCGCTACGCGGAACGCCTCGGGATCGCCCACCGCACGGTGTCCCTCGCCGGACTTGTCGAGGCGTTTCGGACGACCCTTCCGGACGAGACGGACCGCATCACGGCGGGGAACACGGTCGCTCGGTTCCGCATGACGGTCCTCTACGCGCTCGCCCGGGACTGCGGCCGGCTGGTGATGGGTACCGGGAACAAGTCAGAACTCCTCCAGGGATACTTCACGAAGTACGGGGACGGCGGGGTCGACCTCCTTCCGATCGGCGACCTGTACAAGACGCAGGTCCGCGCCCTCTCCAAGCAGCTCGGCCTGCCGCAGGAGATCCTCGACCGGCCGCCCTCCGCCGGTTTCTGGGAGGGCCAGACGGACGAGGAGGAGCTCGGGATCACGTATGCGGACCTCGACCGGGTCCTGTTCGGGGTGGAGCAGCTCTGCCGCCCGGAGGAGATCCACGAGCGCACGGGGATCCCGATGGACACCGTGCATCGGATCACCGAGCGGATCATGCTCACCCGCCACAAGCGACGCCCCCCGCCGGTCGCGAAGGTCGGGCTGCGCACCGTCGGCCTCGACTGGCGAGAGTAACCTCTATCAACCGTCCCCCCCTGCCCGGCCCTGAGAATCTTCCGGATATCTCCCGTTCTTCCATGGATCGAGCGACCTACCAGCGTCTTTACGACGCCCTTGTCACCTACGACGATGTCGAGCGTATCTCCCGCGCCGAGCGCCTCGACCCCGAGCTCCTCTTCGTGATCCACACCCACCGGGTCACGCGGGACGCGACCCGCCGCTTCTACGTAGTGCGGCGCCAGGTCCCCCGCCTCGTCTCCGAATGGAAGCGCGGCCGGTCGATCCGGGACATCGCGGAGGAGTGGCGCTTCCCGCCCGTGCTGATGGGCCAGCAGATGCTCGGCGAGCTCGGGATCCCGCGCAAGAAGGTCTGGCAGACGTTCCTCCATCCCGAGACCGCGCCCGACGAGCGCATCCGGAAGGAGGTCGAGGAGCTCCTCGCCGCGGACCGCATCTACTCCCCCGAGGGGATGGAGCTCCAGCGCGAACGGGGCCGCAAGGGGGAGGACCGCCTGGTCGCCTGGCTCGAGAAGCACGGGATTGGATACCGCACGGAGAAGGACCTCCGGGGGAAGTATGCGAAGACCCCGGACGCCCTCCTGGACGAGCCGATCACGTTCAACGGCCAGAAGCTCACCTGGATCGAGTCGAAGGCGAACTTCGGGGACGACGTCGAGCTCCGGAAGAACCTGCGGCGTCAGCTCGCCCCGTACACCGAGATCTTCGGCGAGGGCGGCGTGGTCTACTGGTACGGGTACGTGGACGGGGCGGAGTCGCCGCCGGGGATCCTGCTCTGGGATGCGGAGGCGCTCGAGGGGATCACGCCCGTCGTATCGCCGCGTCCCGCGGGAGCTCCCGCTGGACCCCCGTCGTCAGATCACGCTCGACGAGCGCACCCGGCGCCGCCTCCTTCAAGCCCAGGATCAGCGCACGACGGGCACGGCGGCGCGCGGCCTCCCTGAGCTGGCGGGACATCGAGCGGCCCAGCAGGTCGCAGTCCGCACTCGCCCCGGACCTCCGGAGCTCCTGCACCAGTTCCATCGCCTCCGCCATCCGCACGGCGTCGTTGACGACCACGTAGGTATCGAGCGGCGGCTCCCCGTCCGGCCATCGCCCCGCCCCCTTGAGCAGGATCTCGAGCGTCTGGTCTCCGATCGCGAGCCCGGCCGCGGGCGTGGGGGGGCCTTCGAACAGCTCGATGAGGTGGTCGTACCGGCCCCCGCCGAACAGAGCGCGACCGTCGCCCGAGCGCGCGTAGGCCTCGAACACGGTGGAGGTGTAGTACGCAAGCCCTCGGACGACCGTCGGGTCGTAGACGACTCGGTCGCCGAGCCCGGTCTTCCCCAGCAGACCGAACAGGTGCCGCATCCGGACGACTCCGGCGCGTCCCGCCTCGTTGAGCCCCCGCGCCTCGAGGTCCGCGAGGAACCGGTCCACGCCGGCCGGCGGAACTCCTGGACCGGCCGAGGCGAACAGCGCCGCGAGCTCCGCCGCGGCCTCGGGCGACACCCCCGCCTGGATGATCTCCCCCTCGAACTCGGCCGGCGGGACCTTGTGGTAGCGGTCGACGGCGCGGAAGAAGCGCCCCACGTCCTGGACGCCGAAGAGGCTCCCGATCCCCTCCGCGATCGCCCGGTCGTTGATCCGGAACGCGTAAAGTCCTACCGCCCCGACCTCATCCAGCAGGAGCGCGGCGGTCGACAGGAGGTCGGCCTCCGCCTCCACGCCCGGCACACCGAGCAGGTCGAGGTTGAACTGCAGGAACTCCCGGGTCCGTCCGGCCTGCGGCTCCTCGTACCGCCAGATCTTCGAGACGGTGAACCACTTCACGGGCAGGGGCTCGGATTTGGCCCGGTCGACGAAGATGCGGGCAAGCGAGGGCGTCGTCTCCGGGACGAGCGCGACCGGGCGCTCCCCCTTGTCCCGGAACAGCCAGGTCTCGGCGGCGATCCCTTCGCCGCTCTTGATCTGGTACAGCTCGAAGCTCTCGACGCACGGGCCCTCGAGCTCGGAGTATCCCGCCCGCCTCGCCGCCGAGCGCATCCGGCGACGGATCTCGGAGCGGGCCCCCGCCTCGGGGGGAGGGTAGTCGCGGAACCCGCGCAACAGGTTGAACGGCACGACCGAGGGACCTGCGGTCCCCCCTTATCAATTCCGCGACCCGGGGGCGGCGCGGAAGTCCAGGGTCCTAGGCAACGCCGTTCGGGTTCGCCGCCCCAAGGGGTATGAACCCCGGGAGCGCTGTGAATCGCCGTGCGGAACCTCCGGTCGGGCCGGACCTCGATCGTCCTCGTCGCGGTCCTGCTCCTGGTCGCGTCAGTGTTGCTCCTGCCGGCATCGACCGACCGCGCCGCCCCGTCGCCCCACCCGATCCTGGCGACGAACGGCCATTCCACCCCCCGCTCCGGCCCCGTGGCGAGTGCCCCGCCCGTCGTGCCGGCGGTCGAGGCGCCGGGCCCTAGAGCGGCGATCCCCGCGGCACCTTCGAGCGCCACCGCCGCCCCGGGTTCGCTCGCCGGCCTTGCCGGCTCGATCGCCGCGGCCGGTGTTCCTCTCCGCTATGCCTTCCTCCCGAACCTGAACGGCCGACAGACCGGAGCGCCGCGTGACGGCCATATCGAACCGACCTACCCGACCGGCCCGGCGCCCATGGGGGTCGCCGACCTGGGGCTCGTCAACATCTCCGGTTCACTCGAGGCCACCAACCTCACCACCTCCCGGGTCGCTGGAACGTTTGCGCCGACCTACCTCTCCGGCGTATCGATCGACTCGGGGGCACCGGACGCCTACGGAGTCCAGGTCAATGCCGTCCTGACGAACGTGACCCTGTTCGGGAACTCCTCCTACCAGTTCTGGACCCAGAACGTGGTCGAGTACTCCACCTACTCCCACGAGCTCTCCTTCATCGACAACGTCTGGAACTTCTCCGGGCCCTCGGGCGCTCTTTCGAAGAATGCGATCCTCGCCCATGGGCCGAACGGGACCCAGGAGGGGACGACATTCTACTACGCGCTCGGTCCGGTCGTGACGATCGGCTATCCGTTCACGCTCTCCCTGTTCCTCAACGCCGCGGCCGGCTCGGGCGGGGACGAGGTCTACTTCAACTACACGTTGTCGAACCAAAGCCAGAGCCTGGCGGGCTCGTATGATTTCGTGGAGTTCAACGCCTCGGGCGGCTCGCCCGCGGGGAGCATTCCGCCGGCGGTCTTCCTCGCCGACGGGGGCACGTACAACCCCCTGGGTCTGCCGGACGACTTCGAGATCGACGTCGTGGGCCCGGGCGGCGGCAGCAATTTCGACGCCCTCAACGCCTCCGCGGCGATCAACCTCTACTACTGGTCCACCACCGACCAGCGGTTCCTGGTCGTCCCCTCGGCGATGGATGCCGGGGCAGAAACGGGGGAGACCTCGGCGGGCCTCGCCGCGACCTGGAACGGAAACGGGGACGAGGGACTCCGCGGTATCCCCGGGCCGGCCGCCTATCTCGGCCAAGGTCCGTCGCTCTCGATGGGAATGTGGAACGTCACACCGTCCACGTCCGGCTCGGCCGTGCTCCACTACGACCTCGCTCCATCGAACGGGTTCACGTTCATTGCCCCCGGGGCCTCCCCGTCGCTCGCCGGCTTCGGGTGGGCGCCGCCCGCGACCTCGTACGACCTACCGCCCGGAACCTACTCGCTCTGGTCCCTCGCGTCGGAATTCGCGCCGCTCCGCTCGGCGCTCAGCCTCCCGGGCGGTGGGGCCACCCTCAACGTGACGCTGGTCGCCGACCCGTCCGTCGGCGTCTACACTCCGCTGTGGGCGTTCGGACCCAGCGCGCTCGCGAACATCTCGTCGACCTGCGCCGCGGGAGCCTGTACGCTCGACAACAACCAGCTCGGACCGATCGGCTCCGCCGGACCGGCCGGGCGCGGTCCCTTCTTCCCCTGGTTTGGCGAGTTCAACGATTTCCTCTTCCCGGTGTTCCCCGGCCTGTTCCTCTGGCACGTTTCGAACGCGATCGTCGCCTCGCCGCCGTCGTTCGAAGTGACCCCGCCCGCGTGGCTGGCCAATGAGACGGAGGATTTCGGCACCCCGTCGACCAACGACCTTGGGCTCTTCTTCTACGACGACGCGAACATCACGCTCGCAGGCGCGGCCGCCGTCGGAGGCTGGTGGTTCGAGCCGGCGTACTTTGGTCCCACCGCTCCCCAGTACTCGGTCGTGTTTTGGAACACCTCCGCGAGCTCCGTGGTCGGGAACACGTTCACGACCGGCGGAGGGGCCCTCTACCTATACGGCGGGGAGAACAACACGATCTGGAACAACACCTTCCTCGAATACATCCCCCTCGCGCCGAACGCCGGTTCCATCTCGGGGGCCGTCCACGGCGCGAACGGCCTCTTCGACGCCGACTTCGGGGACGCCCGGGCCAGCGGGGCGGGCTGCCGGTGCGGCGACGAGGTCTACAACAATGTCTTCGGGGACTACCACCCCGCGTACGCGCCGACCCTCGACCCGTACACCGGCCTCGCACCGCGGCTGCCGTTCGACTCCCTGTGGAACGTCACTCCGCGCGCCGGCCCCAACATCCTCGGGGGCCAGGTGGTCGGCGGGAACTACTGGTGGAACTACGGCACCTCGCTCGACCCGTACTGGGTCCTGCCGTTCAACGCGAGCGGGGCGATCGCGATCGGCGGAGATGCCCATCCGCTCGTGCCCACCCCGCTCGTCACGGTCACGTTCGGTGTGACCGGCTTGCCCGCCGGCGACTCGTGGCACGTCGGGGTGTACACGTCGACCGGCCTCGCGTTCAACTCCTCGAGCGGCTCGACCCTGACCGAGAACTGGCCCAGCGGCGAGTACTACTTCACCGCCGATTCTCTCGACGGCGCCTACGGGGTCCCCTCCACCGGGGTCTTCCAGGTCGGCCCGGTCAACCTCACCGTCCTCCTCACGTTCTACCCCCTCTACGGTCTCACGTTCGGGACCGTGAACTTCCCCTCCGGGAGCTTCTGGGCGATCACGATCTCGAGCGTGCTCTGGGGCGCGTTCATCGACCTCGGGAACGTACCGAACTTCCCGGCGGAAGTGCTGGCCGCCGGGCCGTACAACTTCACGATCAGCCCGCCGGCGGGCTACACCGTCTTCCCGGACGCCGGCTCGGTGAACCTCACCGGCAACCTCACGGTCCACGTCTCGTTCTCCAAGGTCGGCGTCCCCGGAAACCTCTACATCACCCTCGCGCCCGCCGCCGGTGCCCGTCTCTGGGTCGACGGGGACCTGGTCGCGAACGCTTCGGTCGGCCGCGTGAACCTCTCCCTCCCCGCCGGCATCCACTCGGTGTACGCGACCTCGCCGGGCTACCTGCCCTACTTCAACAACGTCAGCATCGAGGGGGGCGGGTCCACCAGCCTCCTCATCGCCTTCACGCTCGAACCCTCCGCCCAGGCCGGGTCCTCGAACGGGACGGCGGCGTTCCTCCCCTGGCTCGTGGCCGGCGTGTGCGCGGCGGTCGCGGTCGGCCTGGCCGCGGCCCTCGGGTACGTCTATTCCCGTCCTCGGCCGCCGGCGGGCCCGGTGACGGGCCGGCCCGACACGACCCCGAAGCCCTGACGGGGCCCGCTACATCGAAGAGAACGTCCGGGCGCCCGCGGAGGCCTCCGCCGGGGTCCCGTTCTCCTCGCCCGGCATGCGGTGCTGCTCCACGAAGGCGCGGGCGCGGCGGTACGCCACGATCGTGCCGACGAAGTTTCGCTGCCGCAGCTCGGTCATGACGACCTTCAGCTCGTCGACCGCGGGGCGGATGTCCATCCCCGCGGAGCGCAGCTCGGAAAGGCGGGCCTTGACCCGCTGGAGGTCCTCGACCAGGAGGGGCTCGACCACCGCCCAGAGGGCGACCGCTCCGCGGGCCAGCAGGCGTTCCCCGTCCGTGCGGCGTCCGGCGCGCACCATCCTGCGGCCCTCCTCGAGCGGTCCCAGGGCGGGTCCCGGGTCGCCGCCGAGCTCTCGGGCGGTGGCGGCGAGCATCTCGGCCTCGGTCACGAGGATCTTCCCCACCTCCCACTCCTCCTCGTCCCGCTGGATCTCGTCGCGGACGTGGGCCAGGCGGCGCTGGGCGCCGGTCAGGTCGCCCTGGGCCAGCGCGCGCCGTATCGACTCGATCTCGACATCGGCGCTCGGCGTGGGCACGAACGTCGCGAGCTCGTTGCGTCGGGCGACGACGACCTCGAACTCCTCGGCGAGGGCACTGACCAGGTGGACGAACATCTCGCGGGCGACCGTCTCGAGCGAGGAGCGGTCCTCCACCAGGTCGGCCGCGTTGTGGCGGCTCTCAAAATCACTGAAGTCGAGCCCGAGCCTGCGCCCGAGGTGGAAGTATTCCTGGATCGTGCGGTCGAGCTCGGCGTCGCCGCGGCCGGCCGGGAGGCCGGGCAGCTCCGGCATGTCGGAGAGGGGCGGGACGTCCCGGGCCACCGGGGTCGGGACCGGTGCGGACTCCCGGAGCGCGGGCAACTGCGGGGCACGGGTGAGGAGCGCCCCGGTCGCGGCCGGGGCCGCCGGAAGGGTCAGGTCGACGGCCGCGAGGATCTCCCCGATCGTCTTCAGCGAGACCGGGTCGGCCCCCGCCAGCGGCCCCGCCGCCTCCCGGACGGCGCCGAACAGGTCGCTCGACAAGTGGCACTGGGGGCAGGAGTCGACCTCCCCCGGCACGGGAGCACCGCAGGCCGGGCAGAGGAGCTGGACGGTCGCGCTCAGCGGCCGCCTCCCCGCCCCGAACGGGGGAGGTTTCGGGCCGACGGCGTATCCCGCTGGCGTTGCAGTGTCGAACCGCCCATCCCCGGAGCCCCAGCGATGATGAAGGTCGGTTGCCCTTCAAAAACTCTGGGGGTCCGTCCGGGGGTCAGTTTTCGGGCCCCCTCGGCGCCAGATGCCGCCGGGCGGAGGGGGTGGGGTGGTAGGTCCCGACCGGGAGGGGGGGAGGGCGCGGGCGCGGCGGCCCCGCCTCGGGAGGCAGGTGGGTCTTGCACCTACGGCAGCGATACCCACGCAGGGTCCCGTACGACTCGGTACGGCGGAGGCACTTCGGGCAGGTCGGCGCCGACCTGTTGGGCCCCTGGCGAGCCCAGGCGAGCACGGTGATCCCTTCCAGACGGACCGTTCCGTCGTCGGACCGGCTCCCCCAGACACGAACTCGGTCTCCGGGAACGAGCGTCCGGGCCACGTGGGGGAGGGTCTTGGTCGGCTCGAAGGCCACGCACTTCACCGACCTCCCCGAGGCCAGGGCGACGTCGAACCGTACGTGCCCGCCCCGGAGAACGGTGGGCGCCCGCGATACCCGGCCGGTCGCCCAGCCCGAAGTGAGTGGAGGCCACGACGGGTCGGGCCGGAGGATCAGGTGGTCGCCGCTGCCCTGGTTCGTTCGGAACACCAGGTAGCGGTCGACCGGCTCCGAGCGGATGAGGGGGAACGCCCGGAGGGGGGAGACGCGGTCGGTGGACCGGAGCCCGAACAGGATCGGACACGGGGTGTGGGGAGCGACGAGCAGTCGACGGGTCCGTTCGTCGTAGCAGAGGAAGAGGTGGGGGTATTCCCGCTGCGCGTTCCGAACGCTCTCGGGGTCCACCGAGCGGGACGTCCCCCACCGTCCCCGGGTCCGGTAGGCGATGAGCTCCCACGTCGGGTGCGAACCCGGCCAGGCGACCGCCGCAGCGGCGCCCACCAGGCCCTGCTCGCTACCCTCCCACTGGAACCACGCGCCCTGGCCCTCGAGTGCCGTGCGGGCCTGCGCCACGGGGACGACGGACCGGACCGCGTCCCAGTAGTATCGGGCGGGCAGCCGGTGCTCCGTCACCACCAGGGCCGGGTCGGTCCCGCTGCCCCCTCCCGCGGCCGCCGCGCGAACGAGAGCCCACGCGGCCTCGGAGAACGACGACCGTTCCGCCGGTCCCGGGGCCCCCCCGCGCGCGTACGACCAGACAGGCTCCCCGTCGATCTCACCCACCCGGGTGCGAGGCCCGACGCCGTGACCGAATCGGGCCGAGAGCGCGGCGTTGCCGCGGGTCTTCCACGGAATGTTCGGGTTGAGCCGAACGAGCCGCGGTGACCCGAGCAGGTCGAGCCCTCGGCGTCGGGCGAGGGCGATGAGCTCGGTCAGGACGTAGGTGGTGCAGCCGCCCCGAGGACTGTCGGTATCGTCCACGCCGACCCACACGGTCCGTCTCCCCGCGGGCGGTCCCCTGCGGCGGGGAGCCCGCGGCTCAGGCGAGCCCGGCGAGGAGCTTCTGGTATGCCCCGAGGTTCGGCGCGACCGAGATGTCGGACCTCGCGGGCCCCGCGGCGTCCCCGAGGAGCTTCGCCTCGAGGCCCTCGCGCGTGGACTCCTTCGGTCGGTGCATGACCCCGATGGGGATCCGGCCCGATTCCATCGTCTCGAAGCAGATGCGGAACATCGTCTGCCGGTCGGTCGGGTCGTACCCGGGGACCTTCGAGACGTCCAGCACCTTCTCCCGCCAGAGCTTGTACGTGTCGTTGTAGGTGACGCAGGGCGACAAGTCCTCGATGAACGCGAACCCGCGGCCGTCGCGCGTGAACTGCAGCGCCTCCACGAGGACCTGGATCATCGTCTTCGGGTCGCCCGAGAAGGTCCGTGCGATCAGGTTCGGTGCGGGGATCGAGAGCGCGGTCAGGATCGCGTCGAACGGCCGCTCGATGTTCCCCTCGAAACCGATCTGGCTCGTGGGGGACGCCTGGCCCTTCGTGAGCCCGTACGTCTCGTTGTTCATCGCGATATAGACGATCGACGCGTTCTTCTTGAACGCGTGCATGAAGTGGCCCATCCCGATCGCGTAGCCGTCCCCATCGCCCCCCGCGGCGATGACGGTGAGCGCAGGGTTGGCCAGCTTCACGCCCACGGCCTGGGCCAGCAGTCGGCCGTGGAGCGCGTGGATCCCGTTGATCTCGAGGAAGTTGTGGATGGAGCCCGAGCATCCGATGCCTCCGACCAGGACCAGGTCGTGGGTCGGGACCTTCATCTCGGCCGCGGCCTTCTTGAGGGCCGCCAGCACCCCGAAGTCCCCGCAGCCGGGACACCAGATCGGGGGGACGGGCTTGGCGGACTGGACCATCCTACTTCGCCTCCGTGATGGCGGCGACGATCTGGGGGGCCCGGAAGTTGGAGCCGTCGTACTTGTTGATCCCGTGCAACTTCCGGTAGTGCCAGGGCATCGATTCGCGCAGGAGACGTCCGAACTGGCCGGTGTAGTTGTGTTCGACGACGTAGCAGATGTCGACCGATTGGAGGAACGGGTCGATCTCGTGCACGGGTACCGGGTAGAGGGTCCGGGGCTGGAGGAACTTGGTCGACATCCCCTTCGCGGTCAGCAGACCCTGCGCCTCTCGGACCGGTCCGACGGTGCTGCCGAAGGCGATGATACCGACCTTGGCATCGGCCGGGCCGAAGAGGTTGGCCGTGGGGAGCTCGTCGCGCGCCCGGACCATCTTCTCCATTCGCTTCTTCATCATCCGGACACGGTTCGTCGGGTTCACGGTCACGTGCCCCCATTCGTCGTGCTCGTTCCCGGTGATCTCGGCCCAGACCCCGGGGGTGCCGGGCGGGGCGTACGGAGACCGCCCGGACTCGGTGAACGCGTAGGCCTTGTACTGGGTTAGTGCCGCCGCCGCGTCACCGGTCAGTCGGTCGCCGCGGTCGACCTGGACCTTGTCGAGCTCGAAGTGGCGGCTCGTCGTGGCGTTCTGGCAGAGCGCCTCGTCCAGGAGGAGGATGACGGGGACGCGCCAGCGTTCGGCGAGATTGAGGGCGTCCACGGTGATGAGGAAGCATTCCTCGGGAGTGCCGGGCGAGAGGATGAACCTCGGGAATTCGCCGTGGCCCAGGTTCGCGAGGTGCGAGAGGTCGGACTGTTCGTGACGGGTCGGCTGGCCGGTCGACGGCCCGACCCGTTGGCAATCCGCGACGACGATCGGGATCTCGGCGGCCGCGGCGTGACCGATCCCCTCGGTCATCAGCCCGAGGCCCGGCCCGCTCGTGGAGGTCATCACCCGGGCGCCCGCGTAGGAGGCCCCGATGATCATGTTCACCGCGGCGAGCTCGTCCTCGGCCTGCCGGACCACGCCGTGGAACGGCGGGAGGTACCGCTGAAGGTACTCCATGATCTCGGTGGCAGGGGTGATCGGATAGCCGGCGAAGAATCGGCCGCCCCCGACGACGAATCCCATCGCCGTCGCCTGGTTGCCCGTCGTCATGAAGAAATCGTGGGCGTCGCCGTCGGCGACCGAGAATCGGTCCGCGAGCCCGGGCGTTTCGAGCGCGGCCTTGCGCCCGATCTCGAGCGCCTTGAGGTTCTTTTCGAGCGCCTCGCCACCCCGCCGCTTGAACCGCTCCTCGATGACGGCCCGGGTCTCGGTCGGGTCGAACCCGAAGATGACGCTGAGCGCGCCGTAGGCCGCGGTGTTCTTGAAGATCGGTTGGCCGAGCGGCCCCCCGACCAACGTCGCGAACGGAAAGCCGGTCGCATTGGGCAGGTCGACCTGGAACGTCGTCGAATCGTAGAGGATGTAGCCGTGCGGGGCGAGCTCGGCCTTCCCGATCTCCACCGCCTCCTTGTCGAAGGCCACGAGGACATCCACCTCGGTCTTGACCGCCGAAACCGCCGCCCGGCTGCCGCGGACGGAGGCGTCCGCATGACCCCCGCGGATCCTGGACAGTACGTTGCGCGAGAGGTAGACGTAGAGACCCCGCTTCCGGAAGTACCGCCCCAACAGGTCGGAGACGGTCAGGGTCCCGTCGCCTCCCTGTCCTCCGATCATGACGCTAACGTCCGTGAGCTGTGGCGTACTCCGACCGGTTCCCGACCCGGCTCCTTCCGGGACCGGGGTGGTTTTGGCTGCGGGGGTGGTCATGTGATTCCTCGGTTGGCCGTCGAATTCGACGTACAGTGCGTTTCAGCACCGGACGGTATTTAAGTACTGACGCCACGCCGGTGACCACGTGGCGTCGAGCGACCTTCCGGACCGCTCCGCGCGCGACAAAGGTTAATTCGGATTGGCGGGTGGAACCGTCAATGGACGAGCCGTCGCTCGTGGAGGACTTCCACTCCGCGACCTCTTCGGAGCGTCACGTTCCCGAGCACCCCATCCTGTGGGACGAGACCCTCCGCGACGGCGAGCAGACCCCGGGCGTCCACTTTTCACCGGAGGAAAAGCTCCGGATCGCCACGCTCCTCTCGGAGATCGGGATCCCGCTGCTCAACGCGGGGATACCGGTCGTTTCGGAGAAGGAGGCTCGGGCCGTCGACCTGCTCGCGCACGCCGGGTTGAAGGCAAAGATCCTCGCGGCCGCCCGTACCGTCCCCGCCGACGTGGACGCGGTGATCGAGAGCGGGGCGACGCACATCGCGATCTTCGTAGCCGCCAGCAACGTCCACCTCCGGTACAAGCTCAAGATGTCCCAGGACGAGGTGCTCTCGGCGAGCCTCGCGACGGTGCGGCAGGCGAAGGACGCCGGGCTCCACGTCGCGTTCGTCACCGAGGACACGGTGCGCGCGCCGTTCGATTTCGTCCAGCGGCTCTATCGCGAGGTGCAGGAGGCCGGCGCCGACCGCCTCGTCGTCTCCGACACGGTGGGCATCATGACACCGCTCACGTTCCGCTGGTACCTCAAGGAGTTCCGGCGCCGCGTCCACCCTCACGACCTTTCGGTACACTGCCACAACGACTTCGGCCTCGCGACGGCCAACACGCTCACGGCCCTCGAGTGCGGGGCGGTCGCGCCCCACGTGTGCGTGAACGGCCTCGGGGAGCGGGCCGGGAACGCCTCTCTCGAGGAGGTGGTCCTCTGCCTCGAATCCCTGTACGGGATCAAGACCGGCATCAAGACCGAGCGACTCTACGAGCTCTCGCAGCTCGTCGAGGAGATCTCCGGGATCCCGATCGCCGCGAACAAGGCGCTCGTCGGGTACAACGCCTTCTCCCATGAGGCCGGCATCCACACGCACGGCATCCTGGCCCACACCCTCACCTACGAGCCGCTCCAACCGCACATCGTCGGCCGCGAGCGCCAGATGATCCTCGGAAAGCACACCGGCAAGGCGGCCCTCGTCGAGAAGCTGAAGGAGCGGGGGCTCACCGCGACCGACCCGCTGCTCCTCGACCTACTCCAGCGCGTGAAGACCGAGACCGAGTCGCGATCCAAGACGGACCTCAAGCACTTCCTGCGCGAGTACCGGCGCCTCTTCGAGCGGCCGGGCCTCTCGGACGCAGATTTCTGGACGATGGTCGATGTGGTCGGGATCCGACCGGAGAGCGCATGAGCGAGTCGAACGGCCACGGGATGACGATGGCCGAGAAGATCCTCGCCCGCGCCGGCGGCGTGGACCACACCGTCCCGGGGCAGATCGTAGAAGGGAACGTCGACCTCGCGATGATGCACGAGCAGGGCGCCCAATCCGTCCTCCCGTTCCACCAGATGGGCGCGGAGACCGTCTGGGATCCGGACCGGGTGGTGATCGCCATCGACCACTGGGTGCCCGCCTCCACGGAGGGGGCTGCGATCCTCCACCGCATCCTCCGCAAGTTCGCGGCCGAGACCCACCTGCCGCACTTCTACGATGTCGGGAACCACGGCATCTGCCACCAGATCCTCGCCGAGAACGGCTGGGTCGTCCCGGGGGACCTCGCGGTCGGGACGGATTCGCACACCAACATGCTGGGGGCGATGGGGGCCGTCGCCGCGGGGATCGGCCCGACGGAGATGGCCGCGGTGCTCGCGCTCGGGCGGCTCTGGCTGAAGGTCCCTCCGACCATCCAGATCCGGGTGCACGGCCGCTTCGGACGCGGCGTCACGGCCAAGGACCTCATCCTGCGGATCCTGGGCGAGGTCAAGACGACCGGTGCGACCTACAAGGCGGTCGAGTTCACCGGCCCGACGATCGAGGCACTCTCAATGCCCGAACGGTTCACGATCTGCAACATGACGACCGAGATGGGCGCGAAGGCCGGGATGGTCGCCCCCGACGAGACGACGTTCGACTACCTCCGCCCGATCGCCAAGCACTCGATGCACCCGCTGCGCTCGGACGCCGACGCGCGGTACGAGCGGGTCGTCGACATCGACGTCACCGACATGCCGCCGATGGTCGCCTGCCCCTATTCTCCCGACAACGTCCGGCCGCTGCCCGACGTCGTCCGCGAGCACGTGAAGGTCGACCAGGTGTTCCTCGGCTCCTGCACGAACGCGCGGATCGAGGACCTTCGGGAGGGCGCCGCCATGATGAAGGGCAACAGGGTGGCTCCCGGGGTCCGGTTCATCGTTTCGCCCGCCTCGACCAAGATCTACGAGCAGTGCCTGTCCGAGGGGATCATCCGGACCTTCACAGAAGCCGGCGCGGTATTCACGAACTCGAGCTGCTCCGCGTGCTTCGGCGGGAACATGGGGATCCTTGCGCCCGACGAGGTGTGCGCCTCCTCCTCGAACCGGAACTTCCCCGGACGGATGGGGGCCAAGGAGGCCCGGATCTACCTTCTGTCGCCGGCGGCGACCGTCGCGGCGGCGATCCGGGGAGAACTCACCGACCCACGGGACCTGATGTAGGGAGGGGTCGTGAAGGACGTCATCGAAGGTCGGGTCTGGGTGCTGGGCGCCGACGTCGACACCGACGGGATCATCTCGGGAAAGTACCTCACGATCATCGACCCGAACGAGCTCAAGAAGCACGTGTTCGAGATCGCGCTCCCCGAGTTCGCGAAGGAGGCCCGCGACGGCGACATCATCGTGGCGGACGAGAATTTCGCGTGCGGCTCCAGCCGGGAGCACGCGCCCCAGGCGATGCGCGCGATCGGGGTGGGCGCCGTCGTTGCCGACTCGTTCGCCCGCATCTTTTACCGGAACGCGATCAACCTCGGCATCCCGACCATCGAGGTCCGGGGGGTCCGGAAGATCTTCGAGAAGGGCGACATCGCCCGGATCGAGATGCGGGCGGGTCGCATCACGAACCTCCGTACCGGGGCGTTCGTCACATTTCCCCCGCTCCCCCCGCACCTGCTCGACCTCCTGGAGGCCGGCGGGCTCGTCGAGAAGGTCCGAACCGAGCTCGAGCGGCGGAAGTCGGCGGCAGGGGCCGCATGAAGGACGCCGGCTACGGCATCGTGCTCTACCCCGGTGACGGGACCGGACCCGAGGTACTGCGCGAGGGCCGGAAGGTCCTGGACGCGCTGGCGGAAGGCGGGCCCTCCCCCTGGCACCTCGCCGAATACCCGGGGGGCGGCCAGTACTACCTCAAGACAGGGAAGGAGTGGGAGCCCGAGGCCGAGGCGGCCGCGCGGACCGCGGATGCGATCCTGCTCGGGGCGGTCGGATGGCCCGGCGCGAGCCTCCCGAACGGAGACCTGGCCGGTCGGGCCCTGGTCCTCGGCCTGCGGGAGGGCCTCGACCTTTACGCGAACGTCCGCCCGTGCCGGCTCTACCCCGGCGTGCTGCACAAGATCAGCGGCACCTACCGCGAGGTATGGGCCCCCAAGTTCGTCGACATGGTGATCGTCCGCGAGAACACCGAGGACCTGTACACGCCGGCGCGCGGACGGCTTCGCCGGGGCGGGGAGACCGAGGTCGCGGTCGATACCCGCATCATCACCCGCAAGGGCTCGGAGCGGGTCATCCGCTACGCGTTCGAGCTTGCCCGTGCTCGCCCGAGGGGCGCCCCGGAAGACGGCGTCAAGCGGGTCACCTGCATCGACAAGTCCAACGTGATGGAAGGGTGCCGATTCTTCCGGGAGACGTTCGACCGGGTCGCCCAGGAGTATCCGGAGATCGAACGGGATTACGCCTATGTCGACGCCTTCACCCAATGGCTCGTCCGGAACCCCGAACGATACAACGTCGCCGTCGCGACGAACATGATGGGCGACATCGTCACCGATCTCGCCTCGGTCCTGCAGGGCGGGATGGGGTTCGCTTCCGGAGGGAACATCGGCGCCGACCACGCGATGTTCGAACCGGTGCACGGGTCGGCGCCGAAGTACGCCGGCAAGAACCAGGTCAACCCGTTCGCCACCTTCTTCGCGATCGAGCAGATGCTCCGGTGGCTCGGCCACCGGCACCACGACCCGCGCCTCCTCCACCAGGCCGACCGCCTCGAACGCGCACTGGCCGGCGTGCTCGCCCACGGTGGGTCGGGGACGTACGACCAGGGCGGCACCGCCACGACCTCTCAGGCGGGCGACCGGGTCGCGGCCGCGATCCGATCGGGGGCGTCATGAACGTCCGGGACGTCGCCCTCGTCGGCGGGTCGACCACCAAGTTCGGCGTCCGGCCCTCCACGTGGGCCGAGCTCGCCCAGGAGGTCGGGGCGGCCCTCTTCCGGGAGATCCCGGAACTGCGGGCGGAGGACGTCGATTCGTTCTTCCTGGGGGCCGCCGAACCCGAGCGGTTCGCTTTCCAGTCCCACGTGGCCCCGTTCGCCGCCGAGCAGATGGGGCTCCGACCCCACCGGATCATCCAGCGCACCGAACTCGCCTGCGCTTCCGGTCAATCGGCGATCCGCTCGGCGTACGCGGCGATCGCCTCGGGGCTCTCCGACGTCGCGGTCGCGGTCGGTGTCGAGAAGATGAACCTTCCGTCGATGGCGGAAGCCAACTCCTCGATGGCCTGCGTGATGGACCGTGCCTGGGACGGCCCCCACGGGGCGACCGCCCCACCGTTCTTCGCGATGGTGGCCCAGCGTCACCAGCTCGAATACGGGACGACGGACGAACAGATGGCTGCCGTCTCGGAGAAGAACCACCGTTTCGCCAACTCCAACCCCGAAGCCCAGTTCTACGAGAAGAAATTCCCCCGCGACAAGCTCCTCCGGCTGCCGATCGTGGCCCCGCCGCTGCGACTCGGGGACTGCTCCTCCATGACCGACGGGGCCGCGGCCGTGCTGCTGGTCGCGGCGGACCGCGCCCGGCGCTACACCGACACCCCGGCGTGGATCCGCGGCACGGGGCAGTACTCCAACTTCCACAACCTCGCCAACGCCGGCTCGCTCACGGAGTGGAGTGGACTGCGGCACGCCGCGCGCGAAGCGTTCGGACGGGCGGGGATCGGGGCCGACCAGGTCGACTTCGCGGAGGTCCACGACTGTTTCACGATCTCGGAGATCGTCGAGTATGAGATGTTCGGCTGGGCCGCCCCGGGCCGGGGTGGCCAGTTCGCGGCGGACGGCCAGGGCGACATCGGAGGGAAGGTGGTCGTCAACCCCCGCGGGGGACTCCTCGGGTGCGGCCATCCTCTCGGCGCGACGGGCGTCGCGCAGGCGGTCGAGGTCCACCGGCAGTTCGCGCACAAGGTCCCGGCGGCCCGCGCGGTGCCCGACCCGGAGTGGGCCCTCGTCCACAACCTCTCGGGGAGCGCGAACGTCCACTCGGTGATGATCTACCAGGCAGGCGGTGCGGCGTGAGCGTCGAATCTCGACCCCGTCGCCCGGCCGCCACGCTCGCTCCCGCCCCGAACGAGACGACACCGACTGCCCCACCCGCTCCCGCTCCGAGCGCCCCGGTCCGGGAGAAGAAGCCGTTCCTCCTCGATTTCTTCCCGCTCGAGACCGCCGACCAGACCCGCCTCTCCCGCTTCTTCGAGCGACTGAAGGAGGGCACCGTCTCCACGACCCGGTGCCCGAAGGACGACCTCCTCCTGTGGCCGCCGCGGACCGCCTGCCCCGTGTGCCACGGCGAGACGCTCGAGTGGGTCGACCTGCCCGCCCGCGGTCACATCTACGCGTTCAGCGCGGTGCTCGGTGGGGCTCCGCTGGGGATGGAAGGGGAGGTCCCGTTCGCGGTCGGCCTCGTCGACCTCGAAGGAGTTCCGCTCCGCTTGTTCGGCCGGATCGAGGGCCACCCCTGGAACGAGCTCCGGATCGGCCAACCGGTCCGCCTCGAATCGTACGACATCGGCGACGGCCGGTGGTTCTACCGGTTCCGCACCGAAACCTGAAACCGCCGCCGGCCGCCGCCCTCCCGGCCGCCGAAAATCCGACCTTAGAGCAGGCTATTTATACACCCCCTCGGTCTCGCGCGCCGCCGGTTCTTGGAGAGCCGACCATCGATGCAGTTGAGCTCGGGCTGGTGGCGCCGAAACATCTGGACCGTCGCCATCCTGTTGGGCGCGTTCGCCTCCGCGTTCCTGGTCCGCACGATCTGGACGTGGCCCATCGTCCAGCAGTACGGGGCGCTCTACACCTACGCCGGAGGATCCGACTCGTACTACCACTCGCGGGTCACGACGTACATCATCCTGACCCACACGAACCTCATCCACGACCCGATGCTCAAGTTCCCGTTCGGGGCCATCAACCCCCGGGAACCGCTGTTCGACTGGATGAACGCGATCCTCGGGATCGTCTTCGCCCCGTTCTTCGGCGGGAACGCCGTCAACGCGGGCGCCTGGTTCCTCGAACTGCAGGGCCCTCTCTGGGCGGCCCTCTCCGTCTTCCCGGTCTATCTCATCGGCAAGGACGTCTTCTCGCGGCGGACGGGCCTCATCGCCGCGATGATCTTCCCCTTCCTTCCGGCGAGCATCGATTCGTCCATCTTCGGCTACGCGAACTACCTCTCCTTCTACACGTTCCTCATCCTCATCTGTCTCTACGCGTGGATCCGTACCGTCAAGTCGGTCGGTAAGGGCCGATACGTCGAGTCGTACCGGGACCCCAAGCAGGTCGTCGGCGGGGTCCGCTGGTTCCTCCGCTCCGAACGCACCGCGGTGAAGTGGGCGGTGTTCACCGGTGTGAGCCTCGGAGCCCTCGCGCTGGCCTGGCAGGGCTACACGTACGCGGTGGTCGTCATCGCCCTCTCGGTACTCGTGATCCTCATCGTCGAACGGATCCGACGGATCGACTCGTTCGGGCTGTACGTTTCGGCCTGGATCGTGGGCCTGATCGGCTTCCCGATGGCGATCCCCTACTACCTCGTCCAGCACCAGTTCACGGTCTGGTTCGCCATCCCGCTGTTCCTGTTCTTCGGAACGCTCTTGCTGCTGCTCCCGTTCATGCTGATGCGGGACTTCCCGTGGGTCGTCTCGATCCCCACGCTCGTCCTCCTCGTCCTGGCCGGGGTGGCGGCGCTGGCGGTGGTCGACCCCGCCGACTTCAACAGCATCGTCACGGGGCAGGGGTACTTCGTCAAGAGCCTCATCTACTCCACGGTCGCCGAGGCGCAGGCGCCGTCGATCGACCAGCTCGTCGTCGGGTACGGCGTGATCACGTTCTTCCTCGCGTTCGTCGGCGTCGGACTCGTCGTATACCAGATGATCCGAAAGCGGTTCCCGCGCGTCCTTGCGGTGTTCCTCGTCTTCGCCCTCCTCTCGATCTACCTTCCGATCTCGGCGGCGAAGTTCTTCCTCCTCGGCTCGCCGGCGTTCGCGCTCCTGCCGGCGGAGGCCCTCCGCCAGGCCCTCGACATCGCGGGGTACCCCGAGCTGCGACGCACGGTCGCTTCACTTTCCGACCGACGGAGCCAGCTCTCCGCGTTCCGGCGGGCGTTCAAGCTCCGGCACGTCTTCATCATGATCCTGGTCGTCGGGCTCATCCTCCCCAACATCTGGATCTCGATCGACGCGGGCATCCCGGGGAACACGAAGTCGGGGATCGGGGTGCAGGTCGCGAACAGCCTCCCGTCGTGGCTGCAGCCCAGCACCTCCATCGGGGCCTCCAGCGCCTACTTCGGGGCCGCGGGGACGTCCCTGGACACGCCGAACCAGTACGACAGTGCCGGGTACAACTGGCTCGCTACGCAGGATACGAATACTCCCGCACCCAATCGTCCGGCCGTCGTCAGTTGGTGGGACTACGGGTTCCAGACGATCGACCAGGGCAACCATCCCAGCGTGGCCGACAACTTCCAGAACGGGATCGACCCGGCCGGCCAGTTCCTGCTGGCGCAGAACGAGTCGAACGCCATCGGCGTCCTCGCGGCGACCCTCCTCCAGGCGGAGATCCTGAAGTCCGGCGACGCCTACCTTCCCCCCGCGCTGAACACGATCCTCGCCGCGGACGGCCTCGACCTCACCAAGCTCCACACGCTCCTCGCCAACGAAAGCCAGGACTACAACCTGGTCGTCAACAACCCGAAGGTCTACCTCGCCGTGGACCCGAACACCCTCACCGACGACAACGCGATGTACCTCGCCGTCTCGTACTTCATCGGCTCCTCGCTCCCGCTCTCCGGTGTCGCGACCGTCTACAACGACATCCAGTCGTACACGGGCTGGTCGATCCGCTACGACCTGGTCGACAGCCGCCTGTTCCCGTTCAGCGGCCAGGACACGGGGATCTTCTACGCTCCCGCCGACCTGACCGGGCGCGTCATCGACGCCGCGGGCCTCCCGTCGACCTTCTTCAACGTCACCGTGCTCGGCTCGGACGGCAACACCTACCCGCTCGGGGACGTCCCGGCGAGCGTCCAGGCCGTTCAGTACAACATCAACTATTTCTCGCCGTTCTATCAGTCGATGATCTACAAGACCTACATCGGCTACAACGGGACCGACATCGGCCAGTCCGGCGGGATCCCGGGCCTCTCCTCCAACCTGCAGAACTCGCCGGTCGAGCCGGGCTGGATGCTCCAGCACTTCGAGGTCGTCTACCGGACCGCGTACTACTGCGCGACCCAGGCCGACGACAACGCCTCGAACTGCGATGCCCAGAACCTTCCGACGGCGGTCGCCCAGGCCAAGGCGACCACCGGTGCGGTCGCGAACACTTCGACCTTCCGCTACTTCCAGGGCGGCGAATCGTTCCTCGAATACTACCCCGGACAGTCGGTCGTCGGTACGGCCCATCTTGCCGACGGTACCCCCGCCGCGGGGATCCGCGTCACCGTCTTCGACCAGTGGGGGATCCCGCACCAGACGACCCTCACCGCGTCGGACGGCTCCTTCGCGCTCGTCCTACCGCCCGGGAACGACACGTTGAACTTCACCTCGGGCGCGGTCGAAGGGCTCGAACAGCAGGGGTCGGTCGCACTGAAGAGCCTCAAGGTCTTCGTGTCCAACGCCTACGGCCTCGGGTTCAACGCGCCCACGCTCACGCTTCCCGTCCAGCTCGGCTCGACCCAGTTTAGCGGGACGATCTACTGGAACACGGCCAACAACACGACGTACGTCCCCCTCAAGGACCCCCTCGTTTCGGGGGCCCAGGTCGTCCTCTGGGGCTCCAGCGGACAGAACCGCGTGGTCACCACCACCGACCGGGACGGCACGTTCGACCTGCCGAACGTCGTCCCCGGCGTCTACAACTACAGCATCCTGTTCGCGGGTCACAACTACACCGAGGCGACCCAGTACCTCACTCCCGGTTCGTCCCAGAACGGGTCGGTGGGCCTCAAACCCGCCTCGCTGACCGGCCAGGTCCGACTGTTCGGCACGCCCGTGACCGGCGCGGTCGTGACGGCGTTTGGTGCGAACGGGAGCATCGGCTCGTACACCACGAACTCCACCGGCAACTACACGATCTCCGGCCTGGGTCCCGGGAACTACACGCTGGTTTCGGTCGGCCCGCTCCCCTCCCAGCGGTCCGCCGGGGTCGCGGTGGAGGTGACCGTCCCCGCCTCGGTCGTCTCGACGAACCTGACGGTCGAGCCGACGGCGACGGTCCAGTTCCTCGTCGTGGCGAACGGTGCGCCCGTCGGGAACGTCCCGGTGCGGTTCACGCCCCTCCCCAGTTTCACCAACGCCTCGCAGTCGCCGCTGGCCGCGCTTCAGGGCTCGACCTCCAACAGCACGGTCGTCGTCTCGAGCTCCTCCGGCATCGTCACCGCGACGTTGCCCGTGGGGAACTACTCGGTCTACGCGCTCGGGTACCTCGGGAGCTCGCTCGAGTCCGCCCTCACGAGCGTGACCGCGTTCCCCGGCCTTCCCTCCTCGCTCACCCCGCTCCTGCTCCAGACGACCGCGCGCCTCTCGGGGACGTTCGCGGGTACCGGCTCGGGCACTGCCTCGACCTCGGCCGCCGTCCTCGTCTACGGGTCCGGGTTCTCGGAGCTCACGGCCTGGGCCGGATCCACCGGCAGCTACTCCCTGCTCCTCCCCCTCGGGAACTATTCGGTCCTCGGCCTTCAGGGCAGCACGACCTCCACCTCCGGGCTCACGGCCGCCCTGACGCAGGTGCACCTCGAGTTCCCCACCGTGCTGCCGCTCCAACCGGTGAGCGCGGTCGAGACCCGGTTCAGTGTCGGCGCGGCCCTCTCGGACGGCGGCCTGTTCCCCGCCGTGGCCGCCACGGTCTCGATCTCGGCCGGACCCACCGGCGCCAGCATCCCGACGCTCGCGTCGTCGAACGGCTCGGTCGCGTTCTACCTCCCGAGCTCGATCCCGCTCGCCTCCGGTGGGTACTGTGTCTCCGCGCAGTCCGCGGGCTTCCTTTCGTCGACCCAGTGCGGGTACACCGCGAGCGGCCTTTCCGCCCTCAACCGCCTGCCCCTCGAGCTCCGGCCGGTCAACGTGCAGCTCCGGGTCACGGGTCTCCCGTCGGGGACACCGGTCAACGTCAACTTCACGGCGCTCGGCGCGCCGGCCGTCTCCCACACCTTCTCGGGCGGCCCGACCTTCACGTTCACCACCACCCCGGGTCCGTACACGGTCTCCGCGCGGGCGGTGATCGGGAAAGGGACGGTCATCTACCTCCCCTCCTCCCTCCTCAACACGACCATCCCGCTGGGCGCGTATGC
>Ga0187858_10001838_pt1 | contig 22825 bp, 16 predicted proteins | sample June2016WEW_8_15_FD_133015 | JGI IMG/M metagenome (GOLD analysis project Ga0187858, IMG submission 133015) | Peatland microbial communities from SPRUCE experiment site at the Marcell Experimental Forest, Minnesota, USA - June2016WEW_8_150 | ecosystem: Environmental > Terrestrial > Soil >...
AGCTTCATGGCGCGGTAGGTCGCTCCCGCCACCTGCGCCAGCGAAACGCTCTTGCCGCTGCGGTTGCAGATACACTGACCGCCGGAAAAAGTGACGTCCTCGGATTCGAGCAGCACCTCGCCAAACTTCACGATCTTCTTTTTCAGCTCCTGCAGAGCGTAATAGAGCGCGGGTCCGCCGACAGCCGTGCCGCGGCTGCCGAACGTTCCGATGCCGTATTGCACGATGGCGGTATCGCCGTGCAGCACGATCACGTCGTCGAGGGTCACGCCCAATTCGTCCGCCGCGATTTGCGCGAAAGTGGTCTCCTCGCCTTGGCCGTGCGGCGATATGCCGGTCATCACAGTGACCTTGCCGGACGGCTCGATCTTGACCGTAGCGCTTTCCCATCCACCGGCGGGCGTGGCGGGCGACGGACCGAATGCGCAGATTTCGCCATAGGTGGAGATGCCCACGCCCATCAGCCGGCCTGCGGCCTTGGCCTTCTTCTGCTCGTCGCGCAGCTTGTGATACTCGACCGTGTCGAGCGCCTTCTTCAGCGGCTCGGCGTAATTGCCGCTGTCGTAGCTTAGGCCCGTGGCCGTCGCGTAGGGGAACTCGTCCATGCCGATGAAGTTGATCAGGCGCAATTCGGCCGGATCCATCTTCAGCTCGGCGGCCAGCAGGTCAATCATGCGCTCGATGCCATGGGTAGCCTCCGGCCGGCCCGCACCGCGGTAGGCGTCCGTCGGCACGCAATTGGTGAACACCCCGACGATATCCGCCGAGATGTTGCGGAATTTGTAGAGGCCGGGCATCATCAGGACCGACAGCGTCGGAATTGCCGGCGTGAGCAGTTGATGATACGCTCCCAGATCCTGTATCAGCTTCAGCCGCAGCCCCAGCACGGTGCCATCGCGTTTGGCGGCGATTTCGTAATAATCCACGTGGCCGCGGCCGTGAATCGTACACTGGAAGTTCTCGCGCCGCGATTCGATCCATTTCACGGGCTTGCCGATGCGCATGGAGACGAAGCCCATCAGGGCCTCTTCCGCATAAACGTTCAGCTTGCTGCCGAAACCGCCGCCCACTTCGGGCGTGATCACCCGAAAGCGGTTCTCGGCGATGCCCAGCATCTGCGCCACGAGCGTTCGCAGCAGGTGCGGGATCTGCGTGGAAGAGTAGAGCGTGAGGTTCTTTTCCGCGTTGTGATAATCGGCCACCACGCCGCGCGTCTCCATGGCGGTGGGGATCAGGCGCTGGCTGGTGATACGCTGCTTGACCACCACTTCCGCGCCGGCGAAGGCCTTCTCGGGCTCGCCGCCTTCCTGGTGAAACGTAAACGCGATGTTGTCGGGCCATTCCGGATGGACCGCCGGCGCCCCGGGCTCGAGGGCTTTCTCGGGGTCTGCGACAGCTTGCGTCGGATCGTACTCGACTTCGATCAGATCGATCGCGTCGGCCGCAATATACCTGTCAGTGGCCACAGCCACAGCAACCGGATGACCCACGAAGTAGACGCGATCCTTCGCCAGGATGGCGTGCGGCGGCACGCGCAGGCCCGGCAGCGATGCGCCGCAGGGGACCGGTCCGACTGCTTCCACATCGGCGCCGGTGAAGACCGCCACTACGCCAGGATGCGCCAGGGCCGCCGCGACGTTGATCGACTTTATACGGGCGGCGGCATGCGGACTGCGCAGGATGCAAGCGTGGTGCATGCCCGGCATCTTGATATCGTCGACGTACGTGGCGGTGCCGGTGATCAGGCGCGGGTCCTCTTTGCGCCGTATGCGCTGGCCGACCAGGGTTTCGGTTTTGGTGATGGTGGTAGTCGCCATGGATTACGCTCCTGCCTTGCCCGCGGCCTCGCGTACCGCGTTGACGATGTGCTGATAGCCCGTGCAGCGGCAAAGATTGCCTTCCAGGCCGTGCCGGATTTCCTCCTCGGTCGGGTGCGGATTGCGCTCCAGCAATTGCTTGGAAGCCATGATCATGCCCGGCGTGCAGAAGCCGCACTGCAGCCCATGCTGGTTCCAGAAGGCTTCTTGCATGGGGTCGAGATCGCCGTTGGAGGCCAGGCCCTCGATCGTCACGACTTCTCGCCCGTCGGCCTGCACGGCGAACATGGTGCAGCTCTTCACCGCCTGGCCGTCTAGCGCGACCGTGCACGCACCGCAAATGGAGGTTTCGCAGCCGATGTGCGGCCCGGTGAACCCGGCCACTTCCCGCAAGTAGTGTATGAGGAGCATGCGCGGCTCGACTTCATCGGAATACGATTTGCCGTTGATCTTCAATGTGATTTTTCGTTTCATCAACCCAGCCTTTGCGCGAGAGCGCCCCAGACAGTTCGGGCCAATCCCGCGAGGAGTCCTGCGGTCTATGATGTTGACGAAAATCGCGGCGAAATGCAAGGGGCCCCGTGGCGCAAGCTTTAGCTTGCTGCGGCGAGCTTCAGCTCGCCGTCCGAACCCGCCCCCGCCCGTATGGCAGGGACAGTACTCAAACCCCCTCGCCCACTTGCCCACTCCTCTGTTATGATTTGGGTTCGGAACTCGGCGGCTGCCTACAGCGTCGAAATAGTTGCGCCACTCGTGTGGTTCGGTTATACTCCGCAATTACCCACTGATCGAGACCAGACGGTGGGGCGTTGCCCAAGCGGGGAGTATACGGCGCGGTAGGCCGGCAGCTTCAAAAATTTTAAATCGAATATCGGCAGGAGGCGGCAAAGTGCATCAATTCTTACGAAGGCTGACGGAGATTTCGGCCATCGCGCTACTCGGGGCCGTTTGCGGCTTGGCGCAGGATCAGACGCCGAGCACCCCGCCGGCGCAAAGCGCCCCAGCGGCGCCCGCCCAAGCGGCCGCGCCAAAGGAAAAGAAGGTCAAGGACCAGGGAGAATACGATCTCTATACGGCCGTTACCAAAGAGACGGACAACAACAAGAAGCTGCAACTGCTGAATACCTGGAAGGAAAAATATCCGGATTCGGATTTCAAGCAGGATCGGCTGGTCTACTTTCTAAACACTTACCAGCAGCTCGGACAGGCGGCCAAGATGATCGATACGGCCAAGGAGATCCTGGCCATCGATCCCAAAGACATCACCGCGCTCTACTGGATCACCTTCTTATCCCCATCGATGGGGAACAGCAGCCCGGCCGCGCTGGATGATGCCACCAAGGCAGCCAACGGGCTACTAGCAGCGGAAAAGCCCGCCACCACCAAGGACGAGGACTGGAAGACTGCCAAGACTAACTTCGACGCCCTCGGTTACAAGACCCTGGGTTGGGTCGCGATGGTGCAGAAGAACAAGAATGACGACGCGATAAAAAACTTCAAGCAGAGTCTCACGCTTAGTCCAAACGCCGGCGAGGTTTCCTACTGGCTCGGTCAAGTGGTGCTGGCCAAATCGATCGCTGAAAAGAAGCCGGAGCTGCAGTCGGAAGCCCTGTTTCACTTCGCCAGAGCGGCGGCGTATGACGGACCCGGCTCGCTCACTCCCGACGGGCGGAAGACCGTCGACGATTACCTGACCAAGGTTTACAAAACGCTGCACGGGGATACCTCGGGCTTGACGGAACTGAAAGCGCTGGCCAAGGCCAACCCCCAACCGCCCGCGGACTTCAAGATCAAGACGGCAGCCGAGGTCGCTGCGGAAAAGGACGAGGAGCTAAAGAAGACCAACCCCGCCCTGGCGATGTGGTTGGGAATCAAGGGACAGCTTCTCGCTCCGGATGGCCAACAATATTTCGACGACAAGATGAAGGGGGCAGCCGTGCCAAAGCTGAAAGGCTGGCTAGTCTCCGCCAAACCGCCCACGAAGTCGAAAGAACTGCTGGTAAGCATGGAGGGCAAGGATCAGCCCGCCAACGTCACGTTGAAACTGGTGGGTGCCGACGGCACCACGCCCCAGCCTCTCACCACTAAGCCGGACGTCGGATACGAAATCGAGTTCGAAGGTGTTCCGGACGCCTTCGCCAAGGAGCCGCTGATGCTGACTTTCGCCATCCAAAAGTCCAAGATCAGCGGTTTGAAGGAAGAGAAGGTGGCAGTGCCCGTCCACCACAAGAAGCAGTAGCGGCCGTCAGGCCCCGTGCCGGACCGGTTTGCAGTTCGCCTGGGCTTGCGTGTTCGCCAGAACCAGGCTGAGCACCAGACTCTCCACCGGATTGACGGATTCAGCCCGCAAGGCGTGGAAATACCCGGTGAATGTCTGCGCCGACCGTGCGAGCGCGGTCATACACACGTGGCGGCTCTGGGAGACAGCCATCACCGAAACCAGCACAACTGTTAAGAAGCTCACTCGCATCCGCATATTGTTATGACGCCGGAAGCCCTCCCCGCGTTAGCATCCCCCCGGCAAATCTGCTAGAATTGGAGTCAGCAAGTACATTTGGGTAATCGAAGACCATGCCGCTGTACGAGTATAAATGCGCCTCTTGCGGTGATGTTTTTGAGGTGATCCAGAAGTTCTCCGATGAGCCTCTTCAGAAGCATCCGGGTTGCGGAGGCGCTGTCGAGAGGCTGATATCGGTTTCGGCTCTGAAGTTCAAAGGCTCAGGGTTCTACGTGAACGACTACGGCAAGAACGGTTCCGGCGCGGAAAAACCTGAGAAACCGAAGGACAAGCCCAAGACCGAGTCCTCGGACACTGGCAAGAACGGAACAGACAAGCCCGCGGCCGCGCCAGCCAAAGAAACACCCAGCGCTACGAAGGAACCCGGCTAGCCTAGTCCGTATATACCTGGCATCGGTAACCCCCGACTTTGGGTGGCGCAGGCGGTTCCGCCTGCGATCATCGACTTTTCACGGTTCTCAAGTCCGCGGCTCCCCATCGACGTTTCGGAGCCGTGCGCGTTGGCAAGTGGTATGCCGGACGCTCTAGGCGCGCGCGACTGCTTCGGCCCAGCGCCGTAGCTTCTGATCGCTACGCGTCCACCAGGCGTCATCCGGCACCGCCCGCGACAAGGTGCGAAATTCGTACTGCTCGATGGTGCTCGCGACCCTGCCGTTCTCGCTTCGGAGCACGCGCCCGAAGCCGATCAATTGTAGCGGGCAGCGGTTCTCTAGCAGCGCAGGCCAGGCGATCGACAACTCGATAAACGCCCCTATCGGCAAATCGCGCTCCGTCGCGAATGCCACGCCGTTGCTGCTCAGGTTAAACGTCTTGCCGGATCCGGCGGCGACGATTTTGTCCCGGTCCAACACCCGGTATCGAATCTCGCGTTCCATCACGAAGCGCCTTTTGGACCGCCGCTCGACCGGAATATCCCCCTGTTGAAGTCCCATTCGTTTTATCCGTTAGGCTCGTCTTACTTTCGACTCGACACCCAAGTTTGACCATATTGCAACCGGCTGTCGCACTGCACTTACAGGATGCGCATGAGGGCGGGCGAGAGCACTCGCCTCTCGGCACCTTTGAATATCCTCACTATGATACCACTTCCACCCCGTATGTGGCTGTTAACTTTGGGTACTAGAAGTATTAGGAGTATTAAAGGACTGTCATAAAACTTGTGCCAATTTTGGATCTGACCTGGTGCGAAGTGAGGCAATCCCGCCTACAGGACTACTTCATAACCGTCCTTAAGGATCCGTCGCGGCTACCAGCACCGTCTACTTCACCTCCCGGCTGCAAGACAGGTTGCTGGTCCCGGCCAATGGAAAAAGGGTCTGGTATTCCAGAGCCGGCACGGATAACCTTTACCCCTTGGCGCTGGTACACCGCGCCGGCAGCCATCGCACGGTCTTGCCGGACGGATCGGGCCCGTGCACTTCTACGTCGTGGTGCGGCGCGGTGACTGCCTGCCTCCCGACCGAAGTCCGAAAGGCCGTTGCGCCCCCAGCATCGAGCTGGAATATCTCACCGGGGTTGCCCGGCGGGCGTTTGCGGAGCCGCGGCGTTATTGAGGCTCGCATAAGTACGGTGACAGGTCCGCTCCGTGATGCTCGCGGCTCGGTTCGCCCCCGTAGGCCTTATTGAGAGCCGCGACCCGTCAGGGAGCGCTTCTCGGCCGGAGGGAGGTGTCACCCACGAAGCGAAACTCTATAGCCACCGGTATGTGGACGCCACGCCATGTAGCAGCCTTTTAGGCTAAACTAGTCACCCAGGAGATCGCATTGGCAGGCCAAAGTCCGGACCGGCGCGATATGCTGCAGTTCATGGCGGCCGGCGCCTTCGCCGCCCGCTTTCCAGGCTTCCGCAAGTGGCAGTTTGTTTGCCAACAAGAGGCCGAACGCGGGGCGCAGATCCGGCCGGCAGCCTACACGCCGCGCTTCTTCACCACTGCCGAGTACGCCGCGCTCGAACGCCTTACGGAACTAATAATCCCGTCCGACGACACGCCCGGCGCAAAAGAAGCCGGCGTTGCCGAGTTCATCGATTTCATGGTCTCGAGCGACCCCTCCATCCAGGACGATTTCCGTCATGGCCTCGCATGGCTCGACGGCGATGCCCGGCGACTGCACCAGAAACCGTTCGTGGAACTCAACGCCGCCGCGCAGACCGCTCTCCTCCGCAGCCTCGCGTACAGCGACCAGAAACTCCCGGGCGACGAATCTGGCCGACGCTTCTTCCACCTGGTCCGCCACTACACCGTCATGGGCTATTACACCACGCGCATCGGACTCGAACAGCTCGACTGTCCGTCCTTAAAGAGCTATTCGGAATCGCCCGGTTGCCCGCACGTCGACGACCCCGAACATCGCCGCCTTTCCCCCGCCTGAACGGACACCCGCCATGAGCCAGGAAACCTTCGACGTCATCGTGATCGGAACCGGCGCCGGCGGCGGTATGGCTCTCAGGACCCTCTGCGAAGCAGGCCTGAAAGTGTGCGCGCTCAACGCCGGACGCCGCCTGACCCCCAGCAGGGACTTCCGCAACCATCGCATGCCCTGGGACATGAAGTATCGCGCCTTCGGCGACCCTAAGAAGCTGGCCCAGTCCTATGGCTACATGGACAACGAATACACCCAAGGCATCTGGGAGCACGAGATTATTTACACCACCGCGCCCGGCACCGAGTGGATGTGGCCCCGTTGCTTCGCCGTCGGCGGTAAAACCAACTTCTGGGGACGTTCCTCCGCCCGCTTCGGCGACATCGATTTTCGAGCCGCCAGCCTCGACGGCTACGATGTCGATTGGCCCGTGACCTACGAGGAAATCGCCCCCTACTACACGCGCGTCGAGAAGATGATCGGCGTCGCCAGCACCGTCCAGAACCGCCCCAGCAATCCGGACGGCGAGTACCTGCCGCCCTTCAACTTCCGTTGCCTTGACCGGATTCTCGAAAGCGGCGCCCGCAAAATCGGTGTGCCCTATCTGCCCGACCGCATCGCGCAGCTCACCAGGAATCACAACGGCCATCCGGCGTGCCATTTCTGCGGCAACTGCACGGAAGGCTGCGACACCGGCTCGTTCTTCTCCACGCCGTGGTTTTTTCTGCCATCGGCCGAAAAGAGCGGCCACCTCGACCTGCGGCCGAATGCGCTCGTGCGCCAGATTCTGGTCGACAACGACGGACGCGCGCAGGGCGTGGCCTACATCGACCGCACCACGCGAAAGGACCTGGAAGTCCGCGGCCGCGCCATCGTGGTGGCCGCCTCCAGCGTCGAATCCGCGCGCATCATGCTCAATTCGAAGTCGCGCCACTGGCCCACGGGCATCGCCAACTCCAGCGGTCAGCTCGGACGAAATCTCTGCGATCACATGTATGGCACCGCGGCGCGCGGCTATCTGCCGCAATTGCTCGGCGCGCCGAGTTTCCCCGACAACGTGTCCGCCAGCACCATCGCCTGGATGCCGCGCTGGCAGAACCTACGAAATCCGCGCGAAGAGAAATTCATCCGCGGCTACTCCGTCTATCCCGACGGAGGTTGCGGCGATTTCCCTTGGTATTTCGATCAGATCGAAGGCTTCGGTTCGGAATTCAAGAAAACCATCAAGCGCCGCTATCCAACTCCCGTGAATTTCACCATGCAGGCGCCCGCGCTGCGCAGCGACACTAACTATGTCGACATCGACCCCGAAGTCAAAGACGCCTACGGAATTCCGGCTGCCCGCATACACTTCCAATGGGACCCCAACACGCTACTGATGTGGGAGCACGCCAAGCAGGCGTGTAAGGACGTGTTGAAGGCGGCGGGCGGCGAATACCTTGGCGCAGCCGATCGCCCCGAGCCTCCCGGCTACAGCCTGCACGAAACCGGCACCTGCCGGATGGGCAACGATCCCAAGAAATTCGTCACCAACCGTTTCGGACAGACGCACGATGTGTCCAACCTGTTCGTCTGCGACGCCAGCGTATTTCTGAACTGCACGGACAAGACCACCACCATCTCCATCCTGACTTTCGCGCTGCGCAGCGCCGAGCACTTGATCGAGCGATTCCGCTCGGGCAATGTGTAAGACCTCCGGCTGAACGTCAGCCAACTCTTGAATGGAATCCACGCGGCATCGGCCGGCCAGGGCGCAGTTGCCTGAACTACTTTCCCCGGGAGTCTGGTCCGCCGGCCGGCTCCCGCGACGGCATCAGTTCCCCCGCCGCTTGTCGCAGCCGTCGCTCACAGGTCTCCCATTCTCCTACGTTGCACTGCAACTTCCGGCAGTCGAATTCACAGACAGCATCGCCCTCCGGTACGTCATCGACGATTTGCCGCCGGAGCCATCCCCATGCAGCGCGAACCAGGTTCATATACCCCTCCGATGCCGGCCTTCCCCTCGCTGGCATTCTAGCACTTACGCCGTCCGGCTACGTTGTCCCCCATCTCCGCACCGCACGCAAGCCGCCCCACTCGGTTCTCCGTTCCCTTGAACTCCCACCACCCAAGCCAGAGGCCGGTGCGCCGCCATTTGGCGCTATAATAGGCGACAGAATGGTCAACGAACTTCATGCAGTTATCACGGAACTGGGTGGCGGCCCTGTCCTGGGCCGTTCCCTGCGCACTCAAGCGGACCTCCAGACGGCAATTCGAGAAGGATTTCCCCAAACAGTTGTCGAAGAGGTGACGCATGCCGCCGGCATCACCCTAAAAGAGCTGGCCGCCAGCCTCGATCTTTCGGCCCGCAGTTTGCAACGGCGACGCCGGGAAGGGCGGCTCGCGCCATACGAATCGGATCGGCTCTACCGGTTCGCGCGCATCGTTGCCTTGGCCAAGCACTATCTGGGTAACGGCGACACTGCAAACCGTTGGCTGAAGCGGCCCAACCGGGCGCTCGGAGGCCGTACTCCGCTAGAATCCATCGACACGGAGCCCGGGGCGCGAGCGGTGGAAAACGTTCTCGGCCGCATCGCCTACGGCGGCGTGAGTTGACGCGAGTCTACCGAATCCTGCGCAGACCCTATTCGAAGACGCCGCTCGATGGAGAGGGCGCCTATCGCTTTGGCGGGCGCTGGTCCAGTGTCGGTGTCCGTCTCGCATACACCTCTGAGCACCTGTCCCTCGCCATGATCGAATACTTCGTCCATATCGACCGGGATGATCCGCCGAAGGATCTCGTGGTGGTCACTGCCGACATTCCGGACAGCGTCTCCCGGACCGTCATCGCCGCAAAAGAATTGCCTGCAAACTGGCGGCTAAGTCCCCCGCCGGCACGCCTCGCCCGGATTGGCGACGGCTTCGTCCGTGACGGACGCACCGCCGTTCTCATCGTGCCGTCGGTTCTCGCTCCGGCCGAATCCAACTGGCTCGTCAATCCCCGGCACGCGGACTTCTCAAAAATCCGCGTGCATCCAGCCGCGGGGTTCCGGTACGATTCACGTTTCCTTGAATGATGGCTATTCTGTGGAGGCAACGTGTAAGAAATCCGTCGTGCAACTTCGCATTTTGCAGGCCTTGAGGTAGGACCTATCGGGCTGCGTTATGCAAGCCGCCGCCTTTCTTGCAGGCCTAGGTCACTTCAGAGCAGCTTGCACCCGGCTGTGTTTCCTGCCATACGAGAAGTACACGATCAATCCGATAACCAGCCATACGATCAGTCGAGCCCAGTTGATCCATCCGAGCTTATACATCATGTATCCGTTAAACAGGACGCCGAGGATCGGAACCAACGGAACCCATGGCGTGCGGAAAGGCCGAGGCTGGGCTGGATCGCTGCGCCGCAGCACAAGTACCGCGACACATACGATGACGAAAGCCAGCAGCGTACCGATGTTGACCATCTTGCCAATGTCGTCGATGGGGGTCAGGCTTCCCACTACCGCGGCCAGCAAACCCACCAGGATGGTGTTCTTCCAGGGAGTTCGAAACCTGGGGTGGATATCCGCGAAGAAACGTTTCGGCAGCAATCCATCGTTGGCCATCGAATAGAGCACGCGGGTTTGGCCGAGAAGCATCACCAGCATCACGCTGGTGAGACCGGCCAGAGCACCCAGCGTAATAATGTGCGAGGCTCCCGTCAGCCCCCGGTCGAGAAATGCGCGCGCCACCGGCGCTTCGATATTGATCTCGCGCCAGGGCACCATGCCGGTCAGCACCGCGGCCACTGCGATATACAAGGCCGTGCAGATCAGCAGCGAAGCGATAATCCCGATTGGTAAATCCCGTTGTGGATTTTTCGCCTCCTGGGCGGTAGTCGATACGGCGTCGAATCCAATGTAGGCGAAGAATATGTACGCCGCCCCCGCGCCGATTCCGGAAAAACCCATAGGCGCAAAGGTCGACCAGTCGTGGCCCCAGTTGCCTTTGTTTATGTATGTGACGCCGAGACCGATCACGAACAGAACCACGGACACCTTGATCGTGACAATGACGGCGTTAAACTGCGCACTCTCCCGGATGCCGATAGCCAGGATCGCCGTGATCGCCAGCGCGATCAAGAAGGCCGGCAGGTTAAAGCCGATCTCCGCGCCAAACACATGCGGCGCATTCAGCAGGTCGTGCGCCCGCTGGATCAGTTCGGGAGAGCCTGCGGCGGTGATCGCCGACACTTTCTCCAGGAAGGCCTGCGTCCCCGGCACGAGGGACGCATCGGAAGCCTGCGCCATCTGGCGGGCAATGGTGGCTTGTGCGGTCCGTAGCGCCGTCCAGTGGTCGTACGCCAGCCACAGCGGCATCTTCAAATGAAGAATATCTAGAAGTTCAATGAAATGGTTCGACCAGCCCGAAGATACTGTACTCGCTCCCATGGCATATTCGAGGGTCAGATCCCATCCGATGATCCAGGCAAAAATCTCGCCCAGCGTGGCGTACGCATAGGTGTAAGCGCTGCCTGCCAGAGGAATCATGGCCGCGAATTCCGCGTAGCAGAGCCCGGCGAAAGCGCACCCCAGTCCCGATAAGACGAAGGACAACATCAGCCCCGGGCCGGCGTAGTGAGCGCCCAGCCCCGCCATCACGAAGATGCCAGCGCCGATGACTGCGCCAACCCCCAGAGCCGTCAACTGGAGGACTCCGAGGGTGCGTTTCAGACTGTGTTCGCCTGTTTCCCGGGCTTCCTCCACGAGAAGATTTAGCGGCTTGCGCGCGAGCAGGTTTGGCATCTGTTCTGGTAGGCTCCCATTTGTCTTGAGATTTCAGCATTCTACAGCAACGCTGTCCCCCATGTTTGCAACCCGTCCGCCAAGTGCGGCGGCTCAAGTTCGGTCATGCGAGGGTCCGCGGGGTGTAATGCCGAGTTATACGATTTCCGGCTTTCCGGAGAGTTACTGCGCGGAAACAGTGGGCTACCTGCGAGCCGGCGTAGTCTCTGCCTTCAATTTCTCGATCGCGTAGGCGTTGACGCTCTTGCCCTGACGCCTTGCCTCGGCGGTAATGTGGCGATGTAGCTCGGGCGACATGCGCACCATGAAACTCCCGGCGAACGGTTTGTCTGGCTTTTCGTGGCGCGCAGCGCAGAACTCCAGGTAATCGTCCACGGAATCCTTAAAGGCCCGCTTCAGCTCCGTTACCGACTTGCCTTGAAAGGCGATCACGTCCCGCGTATTGATGACTTCGCCAGTGAAGACTCCGGCGTCTTCGTCGTACTGCACAACCGCGTCATAGCCTTTATACGTCATGCGGCCCCTCCTCGGGGGCGATCCCGGCCTGTTCGAGGAACCGGCGCAGCGCAGCAACCGCACCACGATCGGCTTCCTTACGCGGATGGGGACGGTGAAACACGGCACGCACACCACCGAGCGCGACGCGCACCCGCGACCCTCGCTGATTTCCGCGCCCAAGCCCCTGAGCATCTTCTCGATGTCGCTCCAGGCAATGCCGGCGCGCTTGGCAAAAACCGCTTCCAAGGTGCGCTCATGCTTGCCCACAGTTCAATGAGATCATATTGTGATATCGTGCATCCGGGGTTGATACGCGCATCGGCCAACCGGCCGTTACCCGTCACTCACCCCTGCCGCAGCGACCACCGCAGCGGCCTCCCCGCCGCACTCTTTCCACGCAGCTCAATCGTCCCATCCCCCGTTCGCGAAACCCGCACCTTCACTCCGTTGACCTCCGCTCTCACCAACCTCCGCGCCTCATCCTCCGCCACGCTGAGACGGATTGTCCAGTTACCCCCTCTCGATGGCGCATACCACCCCTCGTACCCTGACGGGCCCTTCACCAGGCCCACCAGCGGAGAATCCAGGCGATACGATTCCAACGGCAGCCACGGCGCCAGCCCAACCCCGCCCTCGGTGAATTCCAGTCCCACCAGCTTCGCCGCCGAATAGAGCGTGCAGGCATGCGAATGCAGATTCATGACCGGCCAGTCTGTGTAGCGCAGAAAGCCGCTATTGACTGTCTCGCCGGGATGTTTGCTCACCACGGAGTTAAGCGTGTCGGGGCCGCTCCACGTGTTGTACCAGATGTCCGGATATACCTCGGCGTGCCGCGCCAGCGAATTCTTTTTCCACTCATCCCAGGCCATCTTCCCGTCGACTGAGGCCAGCGCCCACACCAGTGTGGCGTTGAGCGAGGGCCATACCCCGCCGGTAATCGACGTGCCCGGCTCCGCCATGTGCTGCGACTGAATGTCTGCGCCTTGGTTAAGCTGCATCGCGCCGATTGGGGAAGGCCGTCGCAGCATTTCGTCGATAGTTCCCGCCAGCTCTCTGCTTTGTTCCGCGGTGGTGACTCCCCCGATAATCGCCCATGGCTGCGGCTCCAGCCAGAGGCTCTTTTCGCCCAGCCAACCCGCCGTAGGGCCGAGCCACGCACGCCGCAGCCATCTGCCGGTCCACTGCGCGCGAGCCGCGTTCCGGTTCGCCTCGGCCTTCTGGCGAATCTCCGCAATCCGCCCGTGGTCGTCACGGGCGTAAGTGAGCATGCCCGCGTAGTAGTCGAACACCCACGCCGCCATCGCGGAGTTCAGCACGCTCTCGCCTTTCTCCGCTGTCTCTTTCATGGACCGTTGCCCCCAGAACAGTACCAGCGCATCGTTCCAATCGTCGTTGAGCATGCGCATCAAGGCGTGCTCGCCCGTTCCCACATCTTCGACTAAGTGCCGGTAACATCGCGAAAGCAGCTTGCGGACCGTCTCCTTCCCCGCCGTGGCCCCCTTGAGCGGCCAGGTAGGAACTTCTTCATCCAGAAACGCACTGTCGCGCGTCGCCAGAACATATTCGCTGGCCGCCCACAATAGCCACAGCGGCATATCGCTGGAGTTATCCATCGACGCAGGCATGATCTCGCCGTGACCGACGATGCCATACGGGATAGATCCGTTGGGGCGAACTTCCTTCAAGGTGTAGCGCAGAATTTCCTTCACGATCTCTGGATCGCTGAAGAGAAACGGAAGCGCGTGTTGCAGCGGGTCGCGCGCCGCTCCTTGAAAGCCCATCACGTACTGATAGATGCCGCCCTGCGACAGAATGTGTTCGCCGAAGAAGTCGTCATAAGTCAGGCTGCTCCGGACGTAGTAATAGTGCCAGGCCATCTCTCGCTTGACCCACGGATCGCTGGGCGCCTCAAACCGCAGCCCTTTCGATTTCCATTTTTGACTCGACTCCTTCCACACGCTCGCGGCGTTACTTCGATATTTCTGAATCAAAGAGTCAGGCGCGCTCCCATCCGGCAGATAGCCATAAAGGAAATACAGCGTGCGCTGTTCACCCGGCTCCAGTGTGATCCGGCGCTCCAACAACAGCCCGCTCTCGGTACCGCTTGCGCCGAGGCTGCCGTCCAGGTCGCGATCGATCCCGCTCGGACTCTCAACGCCTCCCGCGCCAAAGAACTGCCTCGCATCGGTAGTGAACCCATCGGCGGGCCGATCCAGTGAGGCGAGGAAAGTCGCTGGGGGCTTGAGATCGTCGAATGTGCCTTCCGGCGTCTCCTGAATGGGCCCCAGGAATGGGTTCGCACGCGTCGCCAGGCTCGCTTTCATCCTTTCCCAAGTGGCTTCTTCCTCCGGAGCGCGGCCCGCGAACTGTTTCGTTTCGATGAGCCCGGCATTCCCCGCCAATGTTCGGAACCGATGGGCAAATCGATCCCCGAACTTGCGCCGCAACTCCACGTTACTACCCGAGCCTGCGAATGACTCGATGTACGTTCTGAAGGAAAATTGATAAACCTGACATCCCCAATACTCAATCCAACGCAGCTTCGCCCGTTTCTCGCCATGATTGGCGATAGTCGCTTGCGACACTAACACCGGATCGTCGCCAAAGGGCGCCAAGATTACCTGGTCGATCGAGTAACTCCCACCGGCGACTTTCTTACGAAAGTATCCCACTCCGAAAACCCGATCGAAGCTTTTGGCCTTACCCGGATAATATGTGCTCAAGGTTTCCGTGCCATCAGTCAGATAGCCGATCCCGCCGCCGTACTGACTCCTCTCGGGCGAATGTTCGTTGAGGAATTTGGGAGCGCCTTCATCCTGCCGTACCTGCACGTGTCCGTAGTTGGAAACGATGGCGATCAGCCGGTCGTTGCCCACCTGGTGGATATGTTCCGTCGGCGCGAGAACGCCGGCGTTCACGGAAGTGACCGCCTTGGGATCGTTGACTTGGTCGCAGGTGTACCGGAAGGCCGGAAGTCCGAACTCGTCCTCGATCCAATCGCCGAAGTGGCCCGAGCCATAGGGCTTGGGATTGGAGCCGGCCTGAGCGGCGAGCCGCGAGACCGCCGCAGGCGCGGCCAGGACGGATCCGAGCGCCGTCACAAAACGCCTTCGGTCGATAGCCATGGACTCCAGCGTATCAGGAAGGACGTGGCGCACGCTTCAGCGTGCCGCGGCGAACTTCAGTTCGCCGAGTGCTGCTAAGCAGTTGTTTTGCAATGTGTTGGGCTTTGATTGTCTCAATCGCGAAGGGAAGCCCACGACGCCCGCGGCAGCGTTGGCTTCTCCACCGGTTGATCCAACACCGAGCGCATGCGGGCCAAAAAGCACGTCTCGGAAAACTGCTCCGCCCACGCCTGCAGTTCGCGCGGGCGCACCAGCGCCTCCACCTGCTCAAACCGGTGGATAGCTTCCGCAAGCTGTGCTTCGTCAGGCTCGTCGTAGAAAACGCCGCCCACCGGATCGTCCGCGGGCACGCTCTCCAGACTCCCGCCACGGCCCAGCGCGATGACGGGTTTGCCGCTGGCCAAAGCCTCCACCGGAGCGAGTCCGAAGTCCTCCTCGCCAGGCACAATGAGCGCGCGCGAACGGGCCAACAGTTCGCGCAAGTCCGCGTCGCAAACGCGACCGCAAAACTCGACATTGCCGCCAGCCATGCGCTTCAGATCTTTGAACTCCGGCCCATCGCCCACGATGCGCAAACGCCTGCCGGAGCGCGAGAATTCGCGCACGGCCATATCGATGCGCTTGTACGACACCAACTCCGATACGACCAAGTAATAGTCTTCCGGCTCGCGCCAGTAGAAGGTCTCCACCGCCACGGGCGGGTACACCACGCGCGATTCCCGCCGCCAGGCTTTCTGGATGCGCCGGCGTACGTTCTCGCTGTTGGCGATAAACTCATCCACTCGCGCCGCGGAGGCGTAATCCCATAGCCGCAGATAGTTGCTCACCGGCGCCATCAGCGCGCGCTTCCACGCCGGCGTCCACTCCTTCAGATAGGCGGGATAAAGGTCCCAAAGGTACCGCATCGGCGTGTGACAGTAACAGATGTGTCGCGCCGCTGACGACGTCAACACGCCCTTGGCCGGGCCCGATTCGCTGCTGATCACCAGATCGTAGCCGCGCAAATCGAATTGCTCCAGCGCCAGAGGCATCAGTGGCAGAAGCTGGCGGTAGTGCCGGCGCAGCGGGTTCAGGAAAGACGCGGTGATCTTGTGCCGCCGGATCTCGGGGCTCACGGCGTGCGGATCGTAGAACAGCGTGAAGATGTCGGCATCCGGCAAAAGCCGGCACAGCGATTCCAGCACCTTCTCGCCGCCACGCCAGTTGATCAGCCAATAGTGTACGATTGCGGCCCGCATCATCCCAAGAATAACCGTTTCCGGAGCGGCTGGCGCGCCAAACTCAATGTTTTTACGCTTCTTACCGAAGTGTCTGTGCTATTACTAGTCGCAGAGATGTCTGGAGCCAACGCTGTCGAAACCCTTGCCAACGATCCGCTACTGTACAGGGCGCCGCTGCCCTACGCGGCGCGGTTTTACCCGCTGGGGTTCCCAGCCGATGTGGCCAGTAACTCGCGGGAGGTGCTGGATGCGGCCCGCCAAAGCTGGGGTGTGTATGCGCCGCAGTTTGACACGCCGCCCCTGCGCCTGCATGTGATCGTCAGCGAGGGAGGCGCGGGGACCCCGCCAGATCCCGTACTGCGCGGCCAGCGGCACCTGCTGTCCTGGGTTTGCGACCAGGAGAATTTCTCCTTCTGCGACCGGCTGCAACGCTTCGGCTGCTGTTTTGTGACGCGTGCAACCGTCGCGGACCAGGTCTTTTTTCGCTGGCATTTCCTGGAAGCCATAATTTTCATGTTGCAGGAACAGATCTTTTACACCTCTCTGCATGCCGCTTGCGTGGCCTTAGATGGCGCCGGCGTATTGTTATACGGCGACTCGGGCGTGGGCAAGAGCACGCTCGCCTACGCCTGCGCCCGGCGGGGCTGGACCTATATCTCCGACGATGGCAGCAGTGTTTTGTTGGGCGGCGGCCGGACGGTCATTGGGGAGCCGCACCACTTTCGCTTTCGCGCAGAGGCGCCGGAGATCTTCCCGGAGTTGCGCGGCCTCACGGTAGGCCGGCAGTTGGATCGCAAACCCACCATCGAAGTGCGCACGGCGGATCTCCCTATTCGCACGGCACGGGAATGCCGCGTCGACCATATCGTGTTTGTGGACCGCCGTCCGGGCAGCGGTGCGAGTTTAACGCGAATATCGAGGGAAGAGGTCCAGGAGCGCATGCTGCGGGAAATGCCCATGCTGGACGAGGAGGTGGATGTGCGGCGCACGGAGGCGATCGTATCGATTTCCGAGGCGCCTGCCTACAAATTGTGCTATGGCAGTTTTGAGGAAGCCCTGCCCCTGCTCGAGCAGATGGTGCGGATATGGGGCACGGCATGATGCGCCTGCTGTTGCTGATCGCGCTCCTGGCCGTGGAGGCGCTGGCCCAGGTAGCCTCCGCGACCCTGTCCGGAACGGTGGCGGACGAATCGTCGGCAGTAGCGCCGGCCGTGACCATCACGGCGCGCGAAGAGGGCACCGGGTTTACGCGCAGTACCGTCACGGGCACCGAGGGCAGCTATGCCATCGAAGAACTTCCGCCTGGGCGGTATACCGTAACCGCAGTGAAGGCGGGCTTCCGCGCCACCAGTTCCGCACACGTGCTATTGACGGTGAACCAGAGTGCCCGGTTGGACTTCAAGCTCTATGTCGGTCCGGAGCGCGAAAGCGTCACCGCGACCGCCGAGGTATCGCCGGTGCAGAGCGACGAGGCTTCCATCGGCTACCGGCTCGACTCGCAAACCACCGAAGAGCTGCCGCTCAACCAGCGCAACATCGCCGCGCTGGTGACGCTCGGTGCTGCCGCCATCCCGCGCCAGCTCGGCGGGTTCACTCACGACGTCATCAACGATGTGCAGCAGGGTTCGCGCGGCTCGGTGGCCTTCAATCCGCCGATCGACGGAAGCCGCTCGACCATGAACGCTTTCCTGCTCGACGGCGCCTACGATACCGACCGCAATACGTTTTCCATCGCCGTCTATCCGCCCATGGAAGCGGTGCAGGAATTCCGCATTCAGACTTCGCTGGCGCCCGCCGAATTCCCCCAAGCCGGCGGCGGCTCCATCGATGTAGTGACCCGCTCGGGCACCCGCCAGTTCCACGGCAGCGTCTTCGAATACCTGCAGAACGAGGACGCCGACGCGCTGAGCTACTTCGATGTGACCAGCTTGCCGGCGCCGGAGGTGCGCCAGAATCAGTTTGGCGGATCGTTGGGCGGACCGGTGCCGGTAGCCAACACGTTCTTCTTCGTCACCTATGAGGGGCTACGCGCGAAGCTCGGCAGCCCCGTACAGTCCGTAGTTCCGCCACCCGGTCCGCGCACCGGCGACTTCACGGGCCAGAACACCATCTACGATCCCTTGTCTCTCGATGCCAACGGCGCGCGCCTGCCCTTTGCCAACAATATCATTCCCCCATCGCGCATCGATCCCATCGCCAGCACTTTCCTCGCGAAATATCAGCCCCTGCCCAATCTGAACAACGGCGACGGCAACAACTTCGTGGATGAAACACCCAACCAGAACCGCAACGATGCGGTGTCGGCCCGTCTCGATCATCAGTTCAGCAATCAGAGCCAACTCACCGGGCGGTACACGTTCAACGGCGAACAAAATTACATCGCCGGGTCCTACCCCCTGCTCCCCACCGAGGAAACCGTGCGCGCGCAGCAGGCGGCTCTGAGCTACACCTACGCGGGCAAGTCGTGGCTGAACGAAGCCCGGCTCTCCTTCACACGCATGCGCGTGTACGACACCACGGAGAGCGCCTTCCAAACTAATATCGTGCAGCAACTGGGGATTCAAGGCCTCAGCAGCGATCCAGCCAACTACGGTCTGCCCTATTTCCAGTTGGCCGACTATTCGCTGGTGACCGACAATCCCATGTTCCCGCAGACACAAGCCGACAATCTGTGGGACGCTTCCGACGGGGTATCGTGGGTGCGGGGAGCGCATACCATCAAGACCGGGTTCGATTGGATTCACTTCCAGTTGAACTACCGGCAGAGCCCGTTGGCACGTGGATCGTACACCTATACCGGCGCATTTACCAGCGCCAGCGGCACGCAAAGCCCCAGCGGCGATGCGCTGGCGGATTTCCTGCTGGGATTCCCGCAGCTTACCAGCCGCGACGTGGGCGACACGCAGGCGTATATGCGCCAGAGCAGCTACGGCGCTTATGTGCAGGACGATTGGCGCGTGAGCTCGCGCCTGACGCTGAATCTGGGTCTGCGCTACGAGTATGCCAGCCCCTTTTCGGAAGCGAATGGGAATCTACTGAACCTGCAATATTCCACGCAGCCGAACCCGCCGCCCCCGCAACTGGTGCCGGTCCATGAGGCCGTGCGACCGGATACCCGCAACTTCGCGCCGCGTGTGGGGCTCGCGTGGCGGATCCCCAAGATCTTCGGCGGAGTAACCGTTTTCCGCGCCGGATATGGAATCTATTACAACCCGGAAATCGCCGTCGAAACGTACGACCTGCTGCTCAACGGGATTCTGGTTCAAAATAACGTGACCGACGGTTCGCAGGCGCCCATTCTGACCACGCGCAACGGGTTCCCGCAGACCGCGTCCACAGGCTTCCCGACTTATTTCGGAATCGATCCCGGCGCCCGCACGCCCTACGTGCAGCAGTGGAACGCCGGCTTTCAGCACGAGTTCGCGGGACACATTCTGGGCGAGGTGTCGTACGTGGGAAGTAAAGGCACGGACCTGGGCCGCTTTCGCCAGTTCAACACGCCGTTGCAAACCGAGACTGGCGCGGACCTGCCGCCGCGGCCGGGCGATCTCCAATCGCTGCGCACCTGGCCGAGCTTGGGTGAAATCATTCAGCGGCAGCACATCGCCAACTCGTCCTATAATGCGCTGCAAGTCAAGGCCGAGAAGCGCATGACCCGCCATGTGTCGCTGCTGGCCAGTTTCGCTTGGTCGAAATCCATCGACGACGCCGACTCCGTGATCCCGGGCTTCTACGACAGCTTGGGCGCCCAGGATGAAAACAACCTGCGCCTGGAGCGCGCGCTGTCGTCCTTCAACGTGGGGCGGCGCATCAGTGGCGGCTATGTGATCAACCTGCCGCAGGTGCGAGCATTGGGGCCGGCGTTGCGGAATTGGCAGTTGAGCGGGATCGTCACCCTGCAGGACGGTATGCCGGCAAACGTTTTCTACTATGCTTTCGACCCCGCCAATACCGGCCTTCCCAACCGCCCGAATATCGTGCCAGGCGTGAGTTTGACGCTTCCGCGCAGCCAGCGCAACACGCAGGAATTCTTCAATACCGCCGCGTTCACGGCTCCCGCGCCCTATACCTTCGGCGATGCCGGCCGGAACATCGTGAATGGCCCTGGCAACAACGTCTTCGACATGGGGCTGCATCGCCGGTTTGCCATCCAGGAGCGTGGCAGCGTGGAATTTCGCGCCGAGGCCTTCAACGTCTTCAATCATCCGAACTGGGGCGTCCCGGGAACCTACGCCGATTTCGGAGCGCCCTTCTTTGGCGGAATCCTCGGCGCCGGCAACCCGCGCCAAATGCAATTCGCGCTTCGGTATGATTTCTAGTGTGGTGTCCAGCCTAGAGTCGTGGCGCACGCTTCAGCGTGCCGCGGCGAACTTCAGTTCGGCGCACACTACGTGACTGCGCGGGTTCCCAGCGGCGTGGCAGCGGCGATGGAGGCGCTGCAATTTGGGCGGGACACCCTGCCCGTTCCCGGCGCCCTCCTCCAACATTCCCATGAAGTTCTCGACTTCTGCGACCGCGCCCATCTCACTCTGGTCCTCGGCGCGGTGGCCGGCGATGCGTTACCGGACTGGATGCGCGAGCGGATCGCCCGAAACCTGGCCGCCAATGCCAAGTGGCTGGAGCGCTACCGCACCCTCCAGTCGCAAGTCGAAACATGGCTCGAAACGGCCGGCATCGACTTCATCTTTCTGAAGGGCACCACGCTATGGCCCCATTTTGTTTCAGACCTCCGGTTGCGCATGCAGTTCGATCTAGACCTGCTTTGCCCGCCGGAAGACGCGCCACGCGCCTGGGATCTGCTTATTCGCCAAGGCTACCAGCCGCTCGAAACCGCCGAACTCCCGACAGACCACCTGCCAACCCTCTTCCGCAAGACAGGCTTTGAATGGCGCGGCGATCACTTCGATCCGGAGAGCCCCATCTCGATCGAAGTGCATTTCCGGTTCTGGGACGGGCGCACCGAGCGGATCCGCGCGCCGGGTGTGGACGAGTTCTGGAAGCGCCGCACCAGGCGGGCTCTCGACACCGCAGATGCGCTGGCCTACGCCGCGTTGCACCTGCTGCGCCACATTTTTCGCGGTAGCGTAAGCCCGCATCACGTCTACGAGCTGGCCTGGTTTTTGGAACATCACGCAGCCGACCAGGCATTCTGGGATCGCTGGCAGACCCTGCACCCGCCCGCGTTGCGGCAACTTGAGGCCGTAGCTTTTCGTTTGGCGCGAGAGTGGTTTGGCTGCTCCCAGGGGCCGGTTGCGGAACAGGAAACAGCCCGGCTGCCCGCGCCGGTTCAGGACTGGTTTGCCACGTTCGCAGCTTCGCCGCTCGAAGGCTTGTTCCGTCCGAACAAAGATGAATTGTGGCTACACTTGGCCCTGCTCGATTCCGCGCGCGACAAAATGGCGGTCCTGCGGCGGCGACTCGTTCCCTTGCAGTTGCCCGGTCCGGCGGATGCGGTTTCGATCCCCGATGAACAGCTCACCTTCCGCCGCCGCGTGCTGAAACAGGTGCGCTATCTGCGCTATTGCGCGAGCCGGGTGGTTTATCACACGCGCGCCTTTCCGAGTGTATTGCGCAGCGGTCTCCGTTGGCGCATGCGCTCCAGCGGCCTTAGCAAGGGTTACTGGACGTTTCTGAGCGCCAGTTCGCTGATGAGCCTGGGCATGTTCATTTACGTGCTGCTGTACAACCTCTATCTCCTCGACTTGGGGTTCCGGGAAGACTTTGTCGGACAGGTGTCCGGCGCTTCGACGGCCGGTTCCGTCGCAGCCGCGCTACCGGCCGCGGTCCTGGCACGCCGGTTCGGCCTCGACAAGATGATCCTTTGGTCCTTCGCGGCCGTGGGCGCGATCTCTGTTCTGCGCGCGCTAGTGTCCACGCGAGTGCCGCTGTTGGGACTCGCTTTCCTAAACGGCATTTCGATGTCGGTGTTCGCCGTGGCGCTGGCGCCCGCAATCGCCCGGCTGACGAGCGAAAAGGCGCGCGCGACCGGCTTCAGCATCTCCACCTCCAGTTCGATCGCGTTGGGCATTCTGGGCAGTTGGCTGGGCGGCCGATTGTCGCTTTGGCTGGGCGGCAAGCGGCCCGCCATGTTGGTCGGATGCGCATTGGTAGGCCTGGCGCTGTGGCCCGCAGCGCGACTCAAGATCCTGCCCGCGCCCGCCGAAGGCGCCAAGCTGTATCCGCGCAATCGCTTCGTGGTGCGCTTCCTCATCGTGTTCGCCCTGTGGAACCTGGCCAACGGCCTCTTCAATCCGTTCGCTAATACGTATTTCGCGCGCATGCACGTGCCGGTGGAGCGCATCGGGATGATCTTCTCCGGAGGGCAACTGGCGCAAGTCGTCGCGCTGATGCTCGCGCCGCTGGTGCTGCGGCGGCTGGGTATGGTGAGCGGAACCGCGGCGATGCTGATGGCTACCGCCGTCATGCTGGGCACACTTGCATCCGGCCCGGCCGCCGGGATCGCGGCGTTTCTGTTCGCGGCCTATATGGCTTTCCAATATATGACCGATCCCGGCATCAATACG
>Ga0187858_10001842_pt1 | contig 22782 bp, 40 predicted proteins | sample June2016WEW_8_15_FD_133015 | JGI IMG/M metagenome (GOLD analysis project Ga0187858, IMG submission 133015) | Peatland microbial communities from SPRUCE experiment site at the Marcell Experimental Forest, Minnesota, USA - June2016WEW_8_150 | ecosystem: Environmental > Terrestrial > Soil >...
CTCGGTTCCGGTTTCCGTAATTTCTCAGCCCGGAGGGCTTCGCCGTGTCGCCTAAGGCCCTAGTCTGTCGGGTTCCCGTTTCGCTGTGGGCGTTGAATCTGGGCTCTCCTGTTGGAGTTGCAGGCGCTTCTCGCGAAGGGCCGCTACTCCATGTCAGCCACTCGTCTCGCCGAGCGCGTGTTAGCGCGTCTCGCTCAAGCCGAAGCCTCGGAACCGAATGCGCACTATCGCGACGATCTGCGCATCGCGCGCCTGACGGTCTCCTACGCCGCATCGGGCGAAGCGGTTTTGTGCAGCCCGCATGTGCTCGCGAGCTACGCGGTTCTCGGCTTGCATCCCGAAAAAGTTTGGCCAGCAATTCTAGCGCGACGCAATGCGCTCGGATGGCCGGACAAAGAAGTGCGCGGCGCGCCAAAAAAGCCGCCGCGGTCGGTCGAGCTCTGGTCTGAAAATACGAACGCCGCGAGAGCCGTTAACTCTCGCGGCGGTAGAACGTTGCTTCGCGACAACACGAACAGTGTGCCTATGGCCGCACCATCGATAGCCGCACTATACCCCAACTCGGACGCTCCTTCTAGCGCAAAAAAGCGCGGGTTCACCTATGACGAAATGCTCGCCATTGTCGAGTTTTCCGGCGCGCCGCATTCTGTCCGCCAAGGTACGCTCAGCGCCTTAAAAGCCCGCGGACAATGGCCCGGTGAGGATGGTCCGGCCACCGGAGTGGTTTGCATCTCGCTGATCGGCATGCAACTGCACGGGGTCTGCTGCCGGTCCACGGCACGCTGGCGGGCGCGGCGGGCGGTCCGGCTCGGCTATTGGCGCGAACTTCGCAAAGCGAACGCCTGGTCGGATTGTCCGAAGTGTGGCACCAAGCGCAAAGCCGGAACCTGCGATGCGTGCGGCTACGTGGGCCGCGCGAAAACTCCGGAAGGCAAAGCGAACTTCGACGAGTTCTGCCGACCCTTCATGTACGAGATCGACATCGAGAAGTTCCGGACGGCGCAGCGTCCGAAAGAAATTCGGCACTTCGACGCGCGCACCTACGCCGAATACAAGCAAGCTGCCAAGCGCGGCGAGCATCCGAACGTCACCGAGATGCCAGCGCGCAAGCCCGCGCAGCCTGCTCCGTCAGAGCCGCCTCCGGCCACTTCAGCACCCAAGCCGGAACGAGCGAAGCCCGCAGCGGAAACCAGCGAGCCCCGCAAACCGCTCGACATCACGCGCGACGTGCGCTTCGCCATCGCAGGGTGCTACTCGAATGCGCGCAAGCAAGGCAAGGACGAGGAGGCGGCGATCCGCGAAACCTGCGATGCGTTGTCGAGCGAGACGCGCTGCCTCTCCGAATCCGAGGCGCGGCTGCAGTTGAAAATCTGGCAGTCGAAGCATGGATCGCTCGAACCTGCGAAGCGCGAGCCAATCTTCATTGCCAAGTGCAAGGAGTGTGGAAGTGATCTGCTGCAGAACCGCGGGCCAGGTCCGCGTCTCAAGTGTCCGCGCTGCACACCGAGTCCATGAAAAAAGCAAAACGGCGCGGACATCACTCCGCGCCGCGCTTCGAATGTGTTTTCGCCCAGACCGCCAGATCGGAGGAAAACGAATGGCAACTACACCAGCATCATACCGCAACCCGCAACCCCCACAGCAGAAATGCACGGCGCCCCGGCAAACGCTCGCCGTCCGAATCCAGCGCAGCCAGATCGCGCGCACGCTCGATGAACTGTGTGCCCTCGGGCTGGTCGAGAAATTCCGCGACGAGTACAACATCACCCGCTACCGTCCGACGAATGGGCGAGTGGCATGAACTTGCCGACTGAAAACCGCGTTCCTCCACACTCAGTCGGCATAGTGGACGAGGACGGCGCCGAAATCCTTGGGGGAGGAACAGTCGCCGTCCTCGATCGCGCGGTCGAGTGGATGCGCTTCTGCTACTCGTGCAACGGCCTTCATCTGTTCATCGCCGATCGCGAGTGCTTCGACGGCCTCATCGGGCGTTGCTCGCATTGCAGCGATGAGCGGATCGCGGCGTTCACGCGCGTGAATTCGGAGGTGGCGTGATGAGCACGAAGGCCAAGGGCGCGCCTTGGTCGGCTCCGGAGGAAGCGCGACTGCGTGAACTCTATCCGACGACGAACGTGCGTGATCTCGCTCCGATCTTTCGGCGTTCTCCGGAGGCGGTGAAGAGTCGCGCGACTTTGCTGCGGATTCCGAAAGTCAAGCAGCGCAAACTGTGGACCGCATCGGACGACTGGATGATGCGCGCCTTTTATCCACACGTCTCGAATCCTGATCTCGCGCAACGACTGCGCTGCTCCGTGTTGTCGTTGTATCGGCGCGCACATTTGCTCGGCGTTCACAAGAGCGAAGTTTTTCTTCGCGAATTCTGTCGGCTGCGCCCGGGCGCAACCCTCGGCGCTCAGTACCGATATCGTAAGGGCCATGTTTCTTCTAACAAAGGCGTGCGCCGACCCGGCTTTTTTGTTGGCCGCATGCGCGAGACGCAGTTTCGCAAGGGGCAGCAGCCGCACAACGTGATGCCGCTGTGGAGCTTTCGCTTCAACTCGATGGGCTATCTCATGCTCAAGACGGGCAAGCCTGCGCCGAAGCCGAATAACGGTTGGGAGTGGGTTCACAAGTTGATCTGGGAGCAGGCAAACGGGCCGCTGCCGGATTTCAGCCTCGCTCGACTCTGGTGGAAGGATGGCGATCATGGCAACTGTGCGCTCTCGAATCTTGAGTTGGTCACAGCGCAAGAGCACATGGCGCGCACGACGGTTCACAACTTCCCTGCTCCATTGAAGCAGGTCATTCAACTCAAAGGCGCGCTGAAGCGCCGTATCGGAAGGATGGAAAAACAAAATGCCGAAGAACACGATCGACGATCTCCGCAATCACCTGTTTGCGACGATCGAAGCATTGCAGGATGACGACAAGCCGATGCCGATCGATCGGGCGAAAGCAATCTGCGAAGTCGCGGACCGTCTCATCGACACGGCGAAGGTCGAAGTAAAACTTTACGACCTGGTCGGAGGTCGACCTGCGAGCCAATTCCTCGCTCTTCCTCGGGAGGTCGACGAAGCACCAAAAAGGCCGACGCTGATGTCGCCGCGGGTCAGCTGATGCACTCCGAACTGCTCAATCTCCGGCTCTTCGCCTGTGCGATCGCGAAGACTTCCCTGCTCACCGGACTGGCTCCGGGAATCCTGTTGGCCTTCTTCGGTCCGCGCGTGGCGAAGTTCTGGTGCCCGCTCTCCATCGGCAAACAGTATCGCGTTAAGGGCTACCACACCGGAGATTTCGTGGGCGAAGTCGTGAGCGTAGATCGAAGCGTGGCGCGAGTGCGCGTGACTGATCCGATGCGACGGATTCCGCACGTTGAGAATCGCTGCTCGTTTCCCGAGTGTGTGCGGAAAGATTTTCACGACGGCGATCACGAATTTGCGCGAGTGCGCGAAGGTGCGCTGATCGAAGTTTGTTGGGAGTCCGCGAAATGGATTCCTGCAGTTGATCAAGTTTCCGGGGGCGGGCAGTTAGCCGCACTGAGAATCAGTTCAATACCGACACGGTTGAACCGGGCAACAAGCCCGCCCCGGAAAGTCTGGAGGCAAGCGTGCGCGAATGGATGTGGAAGTGTGACATCTGCCGCGCTGAGCGGCCTGACGTGTTCATCAGTGTTCACAAGCTGGATATCGGCCCCAAGGAATTTCCGCCGGGAACAATGGTACGGAATGTGAAGTACTGCAACGACAATCCGGCCTGTAAGGAAGGCGCGGCAAACTGGAAAGAGAAAAGTCAATGAGCGCCGCCAAACAATTCGCCCTCGAATCTCTTTCGAGCGCCGAACTGGATGCACGTGCGGCGGCGTCCGTCACGTCCCTACGGAGTCGGCACCAAGTCGTACAACGGCTCGGCGGAAAAACGCGAGATGGATCGGCAGAGAGAGCTGGCCACGGCGAAGTATGAAGCTCTGGGCTATGAGCCTTACGACGCTCCCCTGCTCTGCCACTGTCCGCAACGCGAGCACCCGCACGAACTCAGCGTGCACGCCCTGATTCGGCATGAGTGGTGGAAGCGCGAACTGCGGGACAAATGGCCCTGGTCGTTGATGGCTTCGACGCGGGAGGAGCCGAGCACGGAAAGGAAGGCGGCGTGATGGCGCACGAATGTGAAACGTGCGGACTTTGGTGTTGCTGCGATGGCGATGACACCGGCGGATTGCCACAGCCGCGCGATTGTCCACATTTGATCCGACATATGGAGGAACCGGACGATGAAGAATTGTCGGAGTGCCCGCGATGTGAAGGAACCGTAATTTATAACCTTCGGGCCTGCGCAATCTGCGGCGGAGACGGCTGGATTTCCGAACATTCGCTGCTGAAGGATGAGCCTGATGGAGTCGCGTGAAATCGAGGAGCCGAGCACGGAAAGGAAGGCGGCGTGAGCGGCCATCAGGTTACGACGCAGCGGCAGATCAGTCAGGAACTTTTGCGCGGGCAGATCGAGCGCGAGATCGACGCGGAGTATACAGCGTGGCAGAAAAATTGGGAGCGCGGTCATCGCGGCATAAAACCGACTCCGAATTTGAAGTGGTCATGGTACCGGAGTCGGTTGGTTCGGGAAATTTGCGACCGGCGTGCGGGGATTCGCTGATGGCTTCCAAGCGCGAGGAGCTGAGCACGGAAAGGAAGGCGGCATGATGGCGAATCGCAGGCTTTGGTGGGCAAGTCTTTCTTCTGCTTCTCCGCGGTATAACGACTGGTTTTCGATTCTCGGCTCGAACGATGTGCCGCTGCTACATCCCGGATCGGGCGAAACGGAATTGATCGGCGAAGGCAAGCACGAAGTTTACTTGCTCGATCTTTCGGCGCTCACCGAGCAGCAGATGGATCGACTGGTCGCATTCGTCGCGAAGAAATTCCGCGCCACGCCACAAGAAGTACGCGACGGGATCATGCGCGAAGGATTTCCCGTTAGAGCGGCGGACGTGTACATCTGCTTCGACCTGAGGACGTTCGTCTGATGGAAAGCAAAGAAATCTTCGAGGCCTTCACTTCGCTGAAATGCGCGGGCTGCGGTGGAGTGAAACGCCGCCATAACGCCTTCTGCACCTGGTGCTATCGCGAGCTGCCGGCCGCGCTCAAGAGTTCGCTGTGGAAGCGCTTCGGCTCCGGCTTCGAGGAAGCGTACCAGGCTTCGTTGAGCTGGTTTCGCCTGCATCCGTTTCAGGGCGAGCATCGCGCGAAACAGAAGGGTTTGTGGGAGGACGCGTCATGAAAGTCATGGTGAGCTGTTCCTGGTGTCACGAAGCCAACCAACTCCAGTGCGGCGGACGAAAAGTCTACTGCTGGAGTTGCGGACATCGCGCGGACGTTCCTCGCGTCGAGTGTGATTGCCGGAAGTGCAGAGTGCAGCACATCTTGGCGGAGGGGAGCGCAGCATGACCGCCAAGGAATTCGTCTGTCATCTCGCGCCGGTGGAACTGGAGCGCCTGGCCTCGATCTTCAACTTCCTCGCCGAGCACGAGCACGAATTGCAGCTGGCCAGCGGCCAACCTTTGAACGATGGACTCGACTTTGCCGCTTTTCTCCGCGAAGTGGCTGCCGCCCTCCAATTTCCGGACAGGGGCAAGGTAACCGAGAGGCAGCCGCAAGCGCGCTGGGATCGCACCTGCCCGGATTGCGACCACGAGCACGAAGGCAAAACCGAGTGCAGCCATTATCTCGGCGAGGGCAAGTTCTGCCGGTGCGAATCGAAGGTGACGGCGTGAACCCACTTGCCATCTTCGGCCTGATCCTCGGCGGCGTGGCCGTGACCTTCGCAGGCTTGGCGCTCTTCTTCGATGGTTACGAGCGCGGCCATCGGATCGGCAAACAGCAAGGCTACGAGGAAGGATTCACCGCGGGGAAAATTCGCGCCGACGAGTGGTGGTCGGACGCGGAAAGCGGAGTGCAGAAGGCGCGGGAGGAAATTTGGAAGGACGAAGGATGAAAGAGGTCCTGCGGATCGTGGCCGTCTCGCTGGCGATTCTGTCTTTGACTCTGGTCGAGATTTTCCGTCCGGACGTGATCGAGCGCGTGTCTCGCATTCTCGGAAGGTTTGCGGTATTCCCGTGAAGCTTTGGCACAAACGAATTCGGAGAGCGCTGCTGGCCACACTCGTTTCAGTGTTGCTGGTGCAGTGGGCGTATCCGGATTCTTACTTCGCGGCCTACGAGTACGTACGCATCGCAGCCACCAAAGGCCAGCGGCGCCGCGGCACGAAGATCCTGCAATGCGAGTTCCGGGAGCGTTCGCTGGTCGCTGTGGGCTACGAATACGGCCTGGCGGTTCGTCGCTTCTATCACGAAAAAAGATCAACCCGCGAGGTCTGCCTGGAACTGAGCTTTGCGGATCGCGATCTCAGCGATGCCGGGCTCGATGTTGAGTACTTCAATGCGAAGCTGCGCGGCCTGGGAGATGTGCGGGCAGCATGTGCGGAGGGGAAGAACTGATGAGCTACCGCAAAGAGAACGGGGCAGGTGATCCTCACTATGAGCCGGGAGGATTTCTCGCAGCTTTTACTGGTGTCCTCGATTATGCCAAGCAGGTAGATCACGGCGTGGGTTGGATCCTCGGCCTCATAGTCGAAGGAGACGCGGTAGTTTTTCATGGTCGCCTATCTTATCCCTTCTGTGAGTTGCACACCCAGTGCGCCGCCCCGTTAATCGGATTGCCGTTCTTATCCTCGATGGCATCCTGTCTCCACGCTGCCCCAATGCCCCTGCGTCGCTGATGTTCGAAAGTGGCTTGGTTCAGGGTCAACCGCTTCCCGCAAAGCGAGCAGCGGCCTTCCTGGCGCAATAGCATGGCCTCTACGCGCCGCTTGTATTCCCTCCAGCCTGCCGGGGAATCCTGGCAGACTTCCCTGCCGTCGAGGTATCTGCGTACCGCTCCGTTCAGGATGAGTTCGTAGCGGAGGCTCGGTCCTTTTGGTTCCGGGTGCCAGGAGTAGGCGGAGCGCGGGATGGGGCGGCGGCGGATCATGGTTGAGTAAGTCTCTCGCTGAGGAGTTCGCAGATTTGCTTGTTTTTGAAGCATTCGGCGCTGCCGGGAATGTGCCAGTGAGGGCGCTCATCGCAAAAGCGTCCTTCGGTGTATTCAGCCACAATGATGTCGCCTTCAAAACGCACCCAGTAGAAACCGGGTATTCGCTTTCGGTCTGGTTTCATCGACTTCTCCTTCCGGCGCGGAGTGGGCGGGGGAATGGGGCGGCGGCGCATGGTCACAGTTCGGTCTTCATCGACTCCATGCAGCCGGGGCAATAGTCCGCGCCATTGATGACGCCCCAACCTTCCTGCTTCGCGGCCTTGCGCAGAATCTTGGCGGTTGCGGGCGAGATGAAGTGTTGGCAGGTTTCGTGTGAAGTTTCACCGTAGATGTCGGGGAAGGTCACATCTCCCGAGCCGTGTTCGTTGTCGCAGAAGATCAATCGAGCCGAGCGAATCATAGAAAGTTTCCTTCAGACTTCAGAGAGTTTCCTTCAGACTTTTTTATTGCCTTCGTAGCTCAGCCCCAATTCGCATCGCCGTCCAAGCTCCGCTTCGCGCTTATCCCAGATTTCGACCTCGCACTCAAGCGAGAGTTTGTGCAGCAAGAGACAAGTTTCGATGCGGTCTTTCAGTGGCTTCGTTCGGTCGCTCCAGACATGATCGTGAGCCCGGACGAGCACCAGCCAACCGGAATTGTCGTAGATGCTCATCGGGCTTTGAGTTTCCGGGCGAGTTTGCGCGCTTCCCTCTCGCGGCGGCTGTAGATTTCAGCGGCCAGGTCGAATACGCCGCGCCAGGAGACTTCGTAGCGAGTCCTGGTGCCGAGCAATCGGACGGCGGCATGCTCGGGGAAAACTTCGATGACAATCTCGCGTTCCTTGCCTCGATAGCGGGCAACCTGGTTCGTGATGAACGAGAGACGGCTTTTGCGTTCGGCAATTTTCTTCATGGTCTCCCTATTTTTCGCAAGCACACCAACAGCAAACGCGCCGCTTGAAAATCATTCGTGTCTCGTCCGCGCGCCCGCAGGTACCAGACGGCATGCCGTATCAGCCTTCGTGCGATCATCCGGGAGGATTCCACCCCCGTGGAATCCTCCCGTCTTTCTTTCGCCAGATGTGCCGTCTGTTGGTTCACCCGGCGAAACCAGTGGCGTTCCCAAGTGAGAACGCGGCGAATTTCAGAGTTGGAGATCATGCGGCGTCTTCGTCGTCTCCGGTCTCGCCGAGAGCTTTGCGAACGATCTCACGCGGATCGATCTTATGTTTCTTTTTGAAGTTCTCGAAAGCCTCTTCGGCGGCGCTTAGGGTGTCACACAGCCGCTTCAGTTCGTCCGCGTCCTTCGGCTCGAAGAAATTGCCGTAGCTGACCTGCTCAGACTTTTGCTCGTCATCAAACTTGACGAGGATGTTGCGGTTGCTGCCGTGGATGCCGAGGATGACTCCGGTGCGAAGCTTCCCCGGCTTGTCGTTCCAGCTTTGTTTTTCCCACATGCAAAACGGGATGCTCACGCGTTTCGAGCGAGCAATGCGGCCTGCCAGTTTTTCGGTGAGTTGCTTGAGCGATTCGGCGCGGACCTGGTCGCCTTCGTAGTCGGCGAAGAATTCGCCCTTGTCGCTGATCTGTACAGCGAACTTCTTGCCCTTCACTTCGATCTTGCTGAAATCTTTGAGCATCGTTGGTCTCCTCGGTGCGCGCTTCACGCGCAGACCGGATACTAAACATTTGCGTAGTACCCGGTTTCGACCTAGGCGATCTCTTCCCGATTCGGTTGGTCGAGCACCGAAACCACTCCCTGCGGCCCCTTCGGTTTCACCGCTTCCAGGCTCTTCGCGGTCATCACCTGCAACAGTGTTAGGGCGTGCCCTGGATGGAGCACGTCTTCGGTCGCGAGATGCAGCAGCGCGGCGAGCGAAGCCTGGTCCGTGATCTTCTCTCCCTTGCCGATCCGCGCGCGCAGCGCCTTCACGATCTCGACGTTCTGTTTGAGCCGGATGGTCGCGATCTCTTCCTCCATCCTGGACCAGGAGCTGAAGCCATTCAGGTATTCGAGCGTCAGGTTGCGATACATGGCGTCGAGTTTCGAGCGTTTCTCGCCGCCGGGAAAGCAGTGGTTGAGCAGATTGTCCAGTTCTTCGAGGAAGCCTTTGCGCGCGGCCTGGTCCTGCGCCCTCGGAGTTTTGCCGGAGACGATCAGCTCGCGCGTGCTCGATGGTTCCGGCGCGGGTGCATCGACCTTCGCCATGAAGTCCAGGTAGGGCCGGAAAGCCTGGAACACCGCCTTGTAGTCTCCCGCTCTATACATTCCCTGCTGGCCGGGGAATACGAATTGCATCCCATTCAGCAGCCCTGCCGTGGCATCTTTGATCACGTCGCAGAGATATTCGGGCTGGGTGCGGATGCGGAGCAATTCGCGGATGCGGCGCTTGTTGCGCGACATCTCCAGTTCGAGATCGGCTTCGTAGCCGAAATTCTCACCCCCTCCAGCGTTGAATTTCGAGTTTCCCTGGACCAGTCGCGAGCGGCCTTTCTCGTCTTCGACGTTGTTCCACTCATAGCCGATGCGCCCGACGCCGATGGCGTGAAAGTTTCCCAGGCGGAAGCCGCGGATGATCGGACGCCACTCGTTCATCAGTTGCTCGCGGCGCTCGAAGGGAAGATAGCCGTCTTCGTAGCTGAATTCCGACAGCCCTTCCTTCCAGGGAACGGTCAGATCGTCCTGCACCAGGACACAGCAGCCCTTGTCGGCCAGCTCCACGGATTCGGCCACCTGGTTCAGGCTTTCGCCGGAGACGATCGTGATGGGGACTTTCTCCACGTCGAAGATGGTCCGCTTGTAGATGCGCCAGCGGTCATCGGAAGAATAGGCGACGACCGGCGCATGGTCGCAGAGTTCTTTGGAGATTCCCACGGCCAGGCGGGCCGAGGTGCCGGACTTGCCGGAACCGTTCAGCCCGTCGATCGAGGCCTTGAGGTAGGACTGGTTAGTGTTAGACATCGGGTGCATTCTCCTTTCGAGATTTGAACTTTTTGTGCCCGAGCAAGAGGAAGGGGAAGGCCACAAATCCGCACATGCAGGCTGCCTTGGCGATGCAGAGCAAGAACAGCAGGACGTCGGCAAGCTCGCTGTTTTCAGCCACGGGATTCCTCCGCGTATTTGCCGAGCCTGATACTTTCGAGCAACTCGCCAGCGGTAATTGGCTGGCCGCTGAGCGGGTCGCGGAATGGACTGCCGTGCCAGACAGCGATGCCGTTGTCGAAGCATTCAGCGACTTGATCGAGAAAACGCGGCGATGTCTTGTGCTCTCCTATCCACGGCTCACCTCCTGAAAATGATCGAGGCAGAATTCCTGCTCCGATTCGAGATGATGCACCGTAGCTTTCCGGATGCACGGCACCGCGTCGCATGCTCCGTACCGCGATTCCGGGGACTCGTAGGAGCAGCAAGAAAGATAGGATTCGTCCTGCGCCTGGCAGACGCGGGTCACTGCCCGGTCAATGGCGTCGCGCAGTACCTGTGGAAAATCCGGAGAGCGAAGAACGGTAAGATCGTGTGCAGCCATGATGGCCTCCGATATAGGCTGTTGTGGTTAGCCCCCGAGCGCTGTGTTGCAAGCACGCACTCGGGGGCGTTGAAGTCTTAGAGCGAATTCCCTTCCAAGCGGTCGATGCGATTTTCGTGATCCATCACTATGACGGCGAAGCGATCTAGTCCGTTATTCATCTTCTCGACGCTCTGCGAGAGCCGCTCTGTGCCGTCGATAAAGCGTTGGAGCTTCATTTCGGTGTCGATCTGTAGCGAAGCCAACCTGTCGAGCTTTTGTTCCAGCTTCTTGATTTCTTCCTCGTAATTCATCTGCCCTCCGTGCATCATGCGTGTCACTTTATACGTAGCGGTACGTATTGTCAAGCACTCTATTTGACGCATTTTCATATACCTAGCGCTACGAAAGTAAGGCATCTAAAACCCGCGTGATACAACTGTCAGCAATGTCACCCAAGAACCCTGCAGCCGTCTCACTCGGGCGCAAAGGCGGAGAGGCCCGCGCGAAGAATCTCACCCCGCAACAGCGCAGCGACGCCGCTCGAAAGGCTGTTGAGGCTCGCTGGGCAAAGATGGATAAAGCCTTGGATAAACTGGAAAAGCAAACCACTCGGACAGAGGCGACGATCAACGAACTGGTGAGGCTCAACCGCGCCAACCGCCGAAAGGCGGCTGGGAGGAAGAAAGTGAAGGCTGGAAAATGAAACACAGCCCTGAACCACTCTCGCCACTTCCCTCTCGGACTCCACCCGCAGGACCATACTCTCCGGGAGGCTTACCCCTATGAAACTCGGCGAGTCGATTCAAACCTACAACCCCACCCTGGCTGTGAGGCGCGAGTATGGCACCTTTCAGGTCAAGACACCGGGCGGCGAAGAACTGTTCATCACCTGCAAGCCGGGCGAACCGGTCGGCATCGAATGGCCCGACAACACCGGCAACAAACTTCCCTTCGTGGTGACCAAGATCAGCGAGCCGCTGGCCCTGACCACGATGGAGCACGTCGCGCCGATCCGCGCAGCGGGATAGACCCAGCCCAGCGCAGTTCTTTTTTACACAACTCTCGCGAGGACCTCAGCGACTGAGGGCAGGGACCGCGGTGTGTCCTCGCTCCACGTCCGCGCTTCGTAGACCATAGGGTACAATTCCCTGCATCATGGCCTCGGCTCCCTTCTTCCTCTGCGCGGACTGCGGCTCCGATAACTTCCTGCTCACCCCGGAGCGCGGCCCGCGCGGCGACTGGTTCGTGATCTGCAAAACCTGCGTCACCTGCTACGAACTCTGGCCCAACGGCTCGATCCGCCGTACCCGCGCGGGCGTCCATCCTTCCGAAATCACGCACGCCGTCCGCGCCTTGAGCGCCACCGAGACCTGAACGCAATCCTCCGTCCACTTCGAAAACCCCTCGTTCCTACACGTTCGTAACTTGCAACCCTCTATCTTTGGCCTCGATGATGCGTCTGACGGTGGGCGGCAGGCCAGTGACCCTAAGCGCCGCGTCTCTGACGCCCAACGACTGCTCGCTATCTCCTGCCGCCCACAGGTCTCCGGCATTCCCAGCGCCATGCTGGTTGATCCCAGGTACCCCTGCTAATCGTGTGCGAGTCGCATTTCTAGGTCACAGTCAGCCGCGCGACGGTTCGGTCCGACCGTCCGGCGGCTACATCTCGAAAAGTGAAGCTGAAGCTCTGGTCCGGCTTTTAGTCGCCGAGCGGATTTCACAGAAGCGCATTCGCGCCTTCGAGCCCGGTCTCTACCGCGCCCTCAGTCCGATCAGCTTCATGCCGCAACGCCTGCCCTCCGCCGAACTCCCCGGAGTGAAATTCATTCCGCCGCCCACCGATCTGCGCCCCAAAGTCTCCGCCCTGAAAGCCGGATGGGACTGGACCAAAGAAGCGGATTACCTACCGCAAGCGATCACCGCATGAACTGCCCTACTTGCGGTCACAGAATAACTCCGCCGATCACGCCACGCGAAATTGGAGTGGCGAAGCAGTTGGCGGAAGGATTGGCGGGAAGAGAAATCGCCCGCAACCTTGGGAAGACGCACCGGACGGTGAAACTCCAGCTGGGAAATATTTATCGGAAGATGAATTTGAGCGATCGTCGCGTGAACCCCTACGTCAAGCTCGCGGTTTGGTGGAACTGCGAACTCTTCCAGATCGGCCTCAAGGAGCTCGGGCTTTCCGCGTAACATGCCTGCATCGTGCACTGGTTCAGCAATCTGGCGGACCGCAGCTTAGCCATCTACGGCGCAACCATGACAGCGATCGAAAAAGCGAAGGAGCTCGGAACCTACAACGCGTTCGATCGCTCGAAGCAGTATCCGCTCGATCGTGGGGAACAGGTCATCGAGGCGATCAACAAGTGCTGGACGAAAGTGCACAGCCTCGAAGAATCGAATCGTCGCAAGGACGAAAAGATCGAGAAACTCAAGAAGCAGCTTGGTCGCTACAAATTCGGCAACATCGTTTTGACCTCGATCGTGACCGGATTGGCTTGGGAAGGATTGAAGGCGCTGATCGCGCTGCTGCGCTAAATCAAAAGCTATGGCAACGGTGGTCGTGAATCCGGACCGGTTTCTGCTTTCGAAACTCAAACAGCGAAGAGTTCCGCGAGCGGCGAAACCAGAATGGCCAAGAACGCCGCGTCTCGACATGCAACGCCTGGGCAGGATCGCCGCGCAACGGCGCTGGACCCAGATGCTGGTCGAAATGTGTGCCGGACGAAGCTGATGTTTCCCACCGCAATCAATGACCCGAAAGTGATCGCGCGCGCCGACTACTGGTGGGAGCGCTGTCTCTATCGCCTGCTTCAGCGTCACGACGAGCAAGCTGCAGCGCTGCGCGCTCTCGTGAGTCCGCTCGCATCGACTGCGCGCGTGGCTGATCTGGTATGGCCGAGCACCTAATGAAGAATCTTTACATCCGGCTTCGCGAGGAGCTGTACCTGGAGCTGATCGACGCAGCGGCCGAGTGCTACCAGCGCGACGAGCCCCGCGACTGTACGCCGGAAGACTTCGCCAAGGAATGCATCGAGTCTGCTCTGGCTTCGCGCCGGCTCGATCGTCTGGCCACTGTATGAACGCTCGTTCTATGACTTTGCAGCTCATCGTGTTGTGGTGCGTGGTGCTCTGCGGCTGCGCTCGCCGGCCAACTACGTTCAATTCTTTTGACGCCTCGCAGTGTGATTTTTAAGTCACAGACAAATGAAGTGCTTCCTGCTTGAGCCGGTTGGAACGATTCGCGTCTGGGCGCGGCGCTACAGCAAAAGCGTTCCCAACTGCTGCCCGAAATATCCCGGCGAGTACTCCTACCACAACGCCATGAACCTCATCGCGGATGTTGATTTCCCTTTGCCGCCAGACGGCGAATACGAACAATGGGACAACTTCGTCGAAGCGATGCGCCCACCGGTCGGCGATCCGCTCTGGCCGGCCAAGTGTGAATGCGGCGCGACGTTTGAAAACAGCGAGACGATCGGGCGCGGCGGACAGATGTTCGTGCACCGCCTGCACAAACGCAGCGACAACGGCGGGCTGACCACAATCCAGGAAGCTCCCGCCGGCGCAATGTGGCGTGCCTGGTGGATGAAGCATGAAGGCCGCTACTGGGACTGGGACAATCAGACCGAAGCGCCGCTGATGTGCAAGACACCAGGCGGAGAATGGAACATCGATAGCCGCGCGTCGAACTGCACGCTGAAGAATGATCGTCTTCACCGCTGCTGGGTTCGGCACGGCACTCCGCCCATGATCACGGTCAATAAGAATGGCGTGACCTGCGGAGCTGGTGCGGGATCGATTCAATCCGGCAAGTGGCACGGATTCCTGCGAAACGGCGAGCTGGTAGCCGCATGAGCGCGAGTCTTGTCGTCTACATCGTCGGCCTGATCCTCGCCGCGATGGCTCTCGCCAAAGTGATCCGGGAACGAGCTCGTGCGGAAGAACGAAAACGCGATCGCAATTACTTCAAGCGGAACTACGAATGAGCGTTCCAATCTGCAAGTTGCGGAAAGCAGGACACGTCTGGGCGCTGCAGCCATATTGATCCGTCCACCTATCGAACTCTAAGTCAGAGCCAGGGCCAGGACGTGCCACTTGGCTTAATCTTCGTCTGCAGTCACGGGGTTCCACTTCATTTGGATTGTCCGCTGTGCGAGCGCATGCTTACGGCAGGTATTCTCACCCATCTTGAACTACTCCGATGAAAAGCAGCTTCATCGTGTCACGGCTGAACGTGGATCTCCTGCCCCATGCCTATCTTAAGAGCGACGAGGCGCAGAAGTGAAGGAGATTTATGCCCAACGCTCCGCCCTCGATCTGCCGGGACTGCAATGCGACGGCGATCGCCGGCACTCCCTATTGCGAGGCTCACCAGAATGACAATCGCGCACTCCGGGCCGCGCGCGATCGCAACGTTGCCCGCCGCGACTCCGGACTCAAGCGTCTCTACGACAGCGCGGCCTGGCGCAAGCGGACCGTTCCGCTCATCCTTGGTCGGGATCCGCTCTGCCAGCTCGCCATCATCTGCGAAGGCCGCGCGCTCTCAACCGAAGTCGACCATGTCATTCGAGCCGGGGCCTACATCGCCGCGCACCAGGGCGACGAGACTTACTTCTTTGACCCCGCCAACCTCCGCGGGCTCTGTCGCGCCGACCACAGCCACAAGACGGCGCTGGAGAACCGAGGACTTTGGAAGGAACCGGAACGACCGATCGATCCAGACGCCGCGAGGGGGTAGGGGGTCCGATTCGCGGGGCGGCCTGCCGGCGACCGGTTCCCACCGACATTTGCACTTTCGCAGCAAAAGAATTTTTCCCTGAAAAGTGGCCAAGCTGCGTAAAAACGTGCGTTTCAGCGTGATCCTGGTCGACGGCCGCCGTTTTCCGAAAATCGTGCGCGCACCAGCCGGAAGAAGGATGCCCGAGGCCCTTGTCGAAGCTGTGCTCACTCGGGAAGCCGAACTCGTCGAGAAACACTTCCCTGGCCGCGAGTTCCGCCTGGTCCCGCTGGCCAGCGGCGACTTCAACTTCGTCGAAATGGGCAAGGAAGAGGCCGAACTGCGCGCCAGGCACAGCGAATTGCACGAGAAGTACACGGAGGCAGCGGCCGTCTGATGGGTGGAAAAGGATCCGGCGGCCGCAATCGGAAGACGACGGCGCAGAAGAAAGCCGAAGGAAACCGCGGGAAGCGCCGGCTCAATCAAAACGAGCCGCCGACGCTGCCGGGCGAGCCAGCGATGCCTGCTTTCGTCGCCAAAGACATCGCGGTGCGGCAGGTCTGGAAGGAATTGGTTGCGGTCCTCGCCGATTATGGCGTGCTGCGCAAGACCGACGCGATCGCGATCGGCACGCTGTGCTCGAACTATGTGCTCTTCGCCCAAGCCGATGCCTCGGTTCGTAAGCACGGGCACGTCATCGTCACGGAACTCGACCAGGAAACCGGAGTCGCTGTCCTCAAAACCAATCCTTCGTTCAGGGTCCGCAGTGACGCATTGAAGCAACTGCGCGCCGGCTGGCAGGCCTTTGGACTGGATCCGCGATCGGCGGCAGGCATTCAGCTTCCCGACAATCCGGACAAGCCCAAGACCGGGCTCGATCTGATCAAGTTGGCAAAAAGCGCGAAGGACGAGATCGTTCACTGATGATTCAGCACGAAACCAAATGGAAAAGCAGCGCGGCGCAGTCTCTGCTGGCGGAGAGCTGCAGCCGGATCCCGACCGTCGGGCGCTACGTGCTCGACGTGCTCACCGGAAACGTGCTCACGGGTCGATTAGTCTTCCTGGCAGTCGAGCGCTTCCTCCATGACCTGGAGCGGGCGCACAACCGCGATGCATCGTTCCCTTTTTTCTTTGACCAGGGTTCGGCGGTTGCGATCATCAAGTACTTCCGCGATCTCTGCCCGTTCAGTCTCGTCGCCTTTCAGCAGTTCGCGGTGAGCAATCTATTCGGCTGGAAGAAAATGGGCGTGGAGTGCTCGGTGCATCCCACGGGCCATCGCCGCTTTCAAACCGCGTATATCGAAATGGGAAAAGGCTCGGGCAAGACGCCGCTGGTCGCCGGCATTTCGACCTATGGCGTCTGCGCCGATGACGAGCCGAGTGCAGAGGTCTACATCGCAGCTCCCTCGAAGGACCAGGCCGCGATCTGCTTTCGCGATGCAGTGCGCATCGTCGATGAGAGTCCCGAGCTGGCGCGCATCTTCAAGAAGCATGGCTGCTCCGGCAAGATGCTCTCCGGGAATCTTTCCTTCGGCACCTCGTTCATGCGGCCGATTTCCGCCGAGCACAAAACGCTCGACGGTCCCCGTCCGCACATGATCGTCGCCGACGAGCTTCACGAGCACCACACGACTCTGGTTCTCGATAAACTCACCGCCGGCTTCAAAGCGCGGCATCAGCCTCTGGCCCTCGAAATCACGAACTCCGGTTGGGACCGGGAGACGATCTGCTGGTATCACCACGACTATTCGCGCCAGGTGCTCGAAGGCATCATCCAGAACGAGGCCTGGTTCGCCTACGTGTGCCAGCTGGACGCCTGCGAGTCCTGCCGCGCGGCGGGCAAAGAGCAACCGACGTGCGATGACTGCGACTCCTGGCTCGACGAGCGAGTCTGGATTAAAGCGAATCCCGGTCTGGGCACGATCCTGCAGAAAAGCTATCTCGACAAGCAAGTGAAAGAGGCGCTGGAGATCCCGGCCACGCGCAATCTGAAACAGCGGCTCAACTTCTGTATCTGGACGCAGTCGGAGGAGCGCTTCATTTCACCCGAAGCCTGGCGCGTGTGCGCGTGGGAAGAGGCGGGCGCCGCCGCGTGAGAGTTTTCTATTTCGGCTGTATCGACGTGGCTGGCCATTACATGCATGCGAGTTCACCGCCTCGTAATCTGGAAGAGCGGCGAGCAGTCAGTCAACTCACGCACAGTAACCCGTGGGGACTCAATATCGATGGAGGTCTCTGTCCTCGACGCGGGGGTGCGCTCGTCCATCACAAAGATGGATGGACGGCGCTGGCCTTCGAGGATTTCACCGTAGATTCGCGCCCTGGATCGAACAGCGTTTTTCTCGCTGAGGGCACTTACGACTTTGACGAAATGGCTCGAATCGCTGAGGAGTATTTCCCAGCGGTATGGGCTCGATGCGGCCGGGGATTGATCCCGGCTAAGGTCTAGTGAGTGCTTCGCCCTACATCGGCGATCCGGTCGCCTGGCGCCGGCACCAGATCGAAGTTCTGCGCGGCAAGATCTGCTATGGCGGGCTCGATCTCGGAGTGGTCAATGACTTCACCTGCCTCGCGCTCTATTTCCCCAAGCAGAAGGAGATGCTCAAGGACCTCCTGCTGCTCTGGTCCTGGGTTCCGGAGAATGTTGACCATCATCAACCGCTCAAGGAGCGTTTCGGCTACGAGGACTGGGTGCGCGGAGGCTTTCTGAAACGGACGTCCGGCAACCGCACCGATTACGCCATCGTGCGCGACGACATCCTCAAGCTCGACCAGGAGTATCGCATCGAGGAACTGGCCTTCGATCCCGCGTACTCGACCCAGTTGGTGCAGGAGCTCATGGGCCACGGCGTGAACATGGTCGAGCATCGTCAAGGCACGCTCTCGATGACCTATCCCATCAAGGAATTCCAGCGCCGGATCATGGGCCGCGACTTTGCACACGGGATGAACCCGCTGTTGACCTTTATGGTCGACAACCTGGTCGTGAAATCGGACGGCAAAGGGAACCTGTGCTGCGTGAAGCCGGACAATCCCAAGTCGCCGCGCAAAATCGACGGAGCCGTGGCTTCGATTATGGCCATGGGCCGGGCTGCGGCCAATCCGGAGGCAACGTCGAGCGGGAAAGTGTTCTTCGGATGAAAAGCCGATGAAGGATCGACGAGAAATAAACTTTTTTCCACTGGCATTTCAGCTGGCGGGCTTCGCACTGCTCATTGCCGGAATGTGGCGGATCTATCATCCCGCCGCGCTGATCGTGGCCGGCATTCTGCTCTACGCCTTCAGTCTGTCGGGTCGATCGGTCGAATAATCTTTGGGCATCCGCACACAACTAAGAAGCTTTTGGCGCAATGCTTCCTTTCGCGCCGACGTCGGGCTGGGCATCGTGGGCTCGCCTTCGCCCGATTCGGATTACTGGTACCACGGCCTCGGCTATCGCAGCGAAGCCGGTCCGATGGTCTCGCCGGCAACGGCGACCCGGCTGGCCGCAGTTTTTTCCTGCACGCGAGTGTGTGGGGAAACGCTCGGTTCCCTGCCCTTCGGCATCTACCGGGAACGGAAATCCGGCGGCCGCGACCTGGCCTCGGCTCACCCGGCCTACGAACTTTTTCTGCAGCCGAATCCGTGGCAGACGGCGATGGAATTTTTCGAGATGATGCAGGTCCATCTCGAACTCCGCGGCAACGCATATTCGATCAAGGTTCCAGGCAACGGCCGCGCCATCGATCAGCTGATCCCGTTGCATCCCGACCGCGTCCGAGTTTACTTGCTGCCGAACAATCGCCTGCGCTACGAAGTGACCGCCTATTCCACCGGACAAATCGACCGCTACACCCAGGACGAGATCCTGCACGTGCGTGGCATGAGCTATGACGGCATCATGGGGATCTCGACCGTGAGCGCCATGGCCGAGGTGATCGGCGTGGGCCTGGCGCAACAGCAGCACCGCGCGCGCTACTTCCACAACAGCGCCATTCCTTCGCTCTCGGTTGAGACGGTGAAGATGACCGACGAGGCGCGCGAGACGATGGTGAACTCCATCTCGGAGAAATTTTCCGGCGAAGGCGCCTTTCGGGTGATTGCCCCGCCGCCCGGGGCGAAGGTCACAGCGCTTGGACTCACGAACAAGGATTCCCAGCTGATTGAAGCCTCGCAGGCAACCCGCACCGAGGTCTGCGGCGCCTGGCGCGTGCCCCCGCACAAGATCGGCGACTTGAGCAAAGGGACTTTTTCCAACATCGAGCAACAGAACATCGAGTTTGCCACCGACTGCATCCGCCCGCGTGTGATTCGCATGGAGCGCCGCGTCGATCGCGACGTCATCGATTCGCTGCGCGCCTATGAATCGGCGATGGGCGACTTCTACCTGGTCTTCAACATGGATGCGTTGTTCCGCGGCGACATGAAGAGCCGCTACGAGGCTTACAGCCAGTCGCTCAGCTGGCAGACGCGCGACGAGATCCGCTCGACCGAAGGCAAGAACCCGATCGGGGGCGCTGCCTCCGAGCTGCTGGTGCCGGTGAATCTCGAAACCGTCAGCCAGGCGGAAACCCGCTCGTTCAGCAAGCACGGCGTGGACTCGGCGGAGGAAGAAAGCGATCAAGGCCAGAGCGAACAGGAGCTGGGCGGCGAGCCAGAGACTCCGCAGGATGGAACCGACGAGACTAGCGAAGCTCATGCCCGGCTGCAGTATTCCCGTCTGCGGGCCATGGCTCTGAGCGCGGCCAGCCGCATGGCCAGGCGCGAGGCGCGTTCCTTGCTCCGGATCAATGCTTCCGAGCAGTTCGCGGCAGACTTGAGCAAACTCTACGAGGACCTGGCGCCGGTGATCTCCGAAGCGATGGTTCTGCCGCTCGCCAGCGCGCAGCGTTACCTCGAGGATCATCGCAGCCTGCTCCTCGAGGCTCACGGGCGTCCGCTGAGTTTCGCGCGCGAACCGATCATTGCGCTGATTGAGGACTCGGCACCCGCGGTGCTCGCCGCCCTGGCGCTTGGTGCCCGAGGGCGGAGCAGATTCTCGCGGTCCGCGGTACCAAATTCCCAGACATCGCACCTGCCAGCAGCTTGGAGCGGGCTCGCTTAGCAAATCCCATCATCGGGAGGACAAAGAACCAATGAAGGGCTCACCGCAAGTCATCGAGACACTGCAATCCGCCGCAGCCGCCGAGGCGCACCTGAACCTGCAATACCGGCTCGATCGGCGGTCACTCAAGTTCATGGGCATCAAACAGGTCTCCAAGAAAACCGCCGAGTTCGGCGACGACACGCACGAGTTCTTGAAGTACGTCACCAAGCGAATCCTCTTCCTGGAGGGCGATCCTAGCTATGCCATTGCCAAGGTCGTCGAGCAGTCCACGTTGACTGCGCTGCTGAAAGCGGAACTCGCGCTGGAGATGGCGATTGTGAAGCCCTACGAGGACGCGGTCCAGGTGGCCATGAAAGCGCTCGACGATACCACCCGGAACCTGTTCGAGCATTTGCTGAAGTGGCACGAGAAGCATGTGGACTGGATCGAACGCCAACTGCGCCTGATCGAAGGCATGGGCGAAGCCACCTACATCTCGGCCAAATTGTAGAAAGGAATCCCTTTTTATGGCGCTCAAGTTCGAAGGACAAGCCAAGCAACCCGCTCTCAAGTACGGCCACATTCTCTCTGCCTTTCACCGCCGGGTGTGGGCCATCCTGCCGGAGAAGTTTGCCGTCATCCAGTCCTTTCTGCAGCTCAAGGCTGCCGGCGGCACAGTTTCGGCCGAGCAACTGGCGCTGGTGAAGCGACCGATGCGGCGTCCCTACCTGTTGGAACTCGACGGATCGGCTCAGCCATTGCTGGCGGGGGCGATTCCGCACGAAGCCAAAGATGACTCGCCAGAATGGGATGGCGCTGCGGCGAAGGACCGGTTGGCCAAGTGGGCATCCTCCGATGGTTCGGGCGACAAAGACAAAATCGACTGGGCGAAATATCGCAGGGGCTTTGCCTGGTACGACTCCGACAATGCCGAAAACTTCGGCTCCTACAAGTTTCCCCACCACGACATCAAAAACGACAAGCTGACGCTGGTCTGGGGCGGAGTCAAGGCGGCGATGGGTTCGCTGCTCGGCGCGCGCGGCGGATCGTCGATTCCCGCGGGCGATCGCAAGGGCGTCTACGACCATCTGGCCGCCCACTACAAAGAGTTCGACAAGGAACCACCGGAGTATCACAGCGAAGCCGATGTCACGATCGAAGCCAGTGAAGCCAATGGAGGGAAGGTTGTCGCAGCCGGCGATGCGCGCACCAAGGACGGTTCCACCATTGCGGTGCTTCCCCTGACCGGAACCATTTCGCACCGCATGGGCATGCTGAGTGAAGCCTCGGGAGGAATTTCGACCGAGCGCTTCACTCAATGGCTGCGCGCGGCCGCGGCGGACCCGAGTGTGAAGGCCATCGTGATCGATGCCGACTCGCCGGGTGGCACGGTGGACGGCGTTCCCGAACTGGCCGACGAGATTGCCCGCACCAACAAGAGTAAGCCCGTCGTCGGCGTAGCCAATTCCATGGCCGCTTCCGCGGCCTATTGGCTGCTCTCCCAATGCGGCGAGTTGGTGGTTACGCCGTCGGGCGAAGTGGGATCGGTCGGAGTGTTTGCCTCGCACGAAGACATTTCGAAGATGTACGACCAGATCGGAGTGAAAGTCAACCTGATCGCGGCCGGTAAGTTCAAGACCGAGGGCAATCCCTACGAGCCACTCTCCGACGATGCTCGCCAGGCGCTGCAGGGCCAGGTGAACGACTTCTACGACCTGTTCACCAAAGCCGTCGCCCGCGGCCGCAACACGGACCAGAAAACTGTGAAGGCAGGATTCGGCGAAGGCCGCATGCTCCTGGCAGCGCAAGCGGTCAAGGAAAACATGGCGGACCGCGTGGCCACGCTCGATCAGACACTAGCGAAGCTGGGAGCCAAGAATTCCTCGGCGAAAGCCATGGCCTTCGCTGCCGCGGACGACGAGATGGACGAGAAGCACTCTCCGCTGCCGGATCAGAACGATCCCGACAATGATGACGACGACGACGGCTGCGCATGCCCGTGCGAAGGCTGCCGCGCCGACAACTGCGAAGAGTGCTCCAACGAAGTCTGCGCCGATCCGAATTGTGCGCATGAGCCCCGAGCGGAGGAGATGCCGGACGTCGCGGCGCTGGATTGGAAAGCCAAGCTGGCCGCACGCCGTCGCGCGTTGAGTCTGCTCTGACAAAGAGAAAGCAAACCAAAAGTTTTTGGCGAAGCGTTGCCCTTCGCCAATGAAACCAAGTCCGGCCGACGCTGGCTTTTTCATGCCCTGAACGCCGCAATCCTTCGATTGCCGGATGGGGAAAAGCAACCGGCTGCCACCGCCGCCTTGGTGGACTGCACACACAGCAATCACTTCAGAAACGAAGGAGACACACATCATGAGTACCCTCAGCATTGATGCCCTTCGCCAGCGGAAGATCGAGATCGAATCTCAGATCAAGCCTC